>Ga0170475_101795141_pt1 | contig 38534 bp, 16 predicted proteins | sample Soicark_Litter_5_FD_111474 | JGI IMG/M metagenome (GOLD analysis project Ga0170475, IMG submission 111474) | Avena fatua rhizosphere microbial communities from Hopland, California, USA. Combined Assembly of 48 SPs
CATCCTTCGATTTTTTTTGCTTGTCTAAGACCAACACACGTTGGTCTAAAAGTTTTTCTGCGCTGATGATTTTAGGATTCCTTCGAATCATCAACACGGCAACAAAGCAGGATGTTGAGATAAACAAAACCAAAACATAACAATCGCTTCTATGAAAACTCAAAAGCTCTCCCTGAAAAAAAGGACCGTTGTATGTTACAACCGTCAAACAAGGACACACGCATCACGCATCCTTTCCATCCACCCGACCTGTACTGAAGGCGGTACCAAACTCTAACAATTGAACAGCCGGAAGACCCCCGGCCGCTCGACTAAGGTCGACTCTTATTTTGCCCGGAAGTTTTCACGAAGTCGAATGACTTCGGTCACATCGTAAACAACAGCATGACGACAAACTTACCCTAAGTCGCATGTGATCTCATATGGTTTGCACATGCGATGTGACTCGCCGCGGCGAAGCCGTATCCACAGACGGAATGTACTATTAACCACTCATTATTAACTCTATGACAGCTGGAACTCTCCCGTCGAAATGGTTTGTGGCCTACACGCGCCCGAACATGGAAAAGAAAGTAGAGATGCAGGTACGCGAGTTGGGTTACGAAACGTACCTGCCATTGTGCTGGGTAGTACGACAATGGAGCGATAGGCTTAAACGCCTCGAAGCTCCGTTGTTCCCCAGTTATGTTTTCGTGAAGAGCGAATCGAAAGCCAGTGTGGACTTATACTCTGTTAAAGAATTTGTAAGCCTGGTGAAGTTCGACAAACGCCCTGCCCTTGTTAACGATAAAGAAATCAACATGATCAAATCTATCCTAAACGAAGAGACGGAAGTGCAAACGGAGTCGTATCTCCAAAAAGGCACACGTGTTCGTGTAACCGCCGGCCAATTTGCAGGCATGGAGGGAGTCGTGATAAAAAGAGATAACAAGGCTCACCTTGTTGTTAAGGTCGATGGGCTGATGAAAGCCTTTTCATTCTCGGTATCTCAATCGCTCCTGGAAGTCATCGACTAGTTTAAATCAGATGTTATGGTTTACGATCGATCCGTCGATAATTCGTACTACCCGGTTACAGCGTTACAGCGGTACTGGTTAGACAATAATATTGATAGCGACTATAAGCTCCAGAACCCAGGGCACGGTACAGACATACAGGTCTTCGAAGTAAAAGGAGATTTTAATGTCGACGTCTTCAAGCGCGCTGTATTATATATGGTGCAACGACATGAAAGCCTAAGGTCTACTTTTCATGAACTCGACGGCGATTTTTTCATGAAGATCTGGGACGAACATCCCGAGGTGTTCGAGTTTGTGAATTTAAGTGGGACCAGTGTTGCAGACAACGATACCATCGACGGGTTTGTAAACTATGAAGACCACAAGTTCAATCTCGCAACCGCGCCCGCTTTCTTTGTAAGGCTCGTTCAGATCGATCGCACCAATTTTCGGTTTTCTATCAAGATCCATCACGTAATTTCTGATGGGTGGAGCGAGGCCATCCTGCTCAGTGAGCTGCACACCGCATACCAGGCATTTGCCCAGGGAGAAGAACCCGACCATATTCCGTTGGAACTTCAATACAAGGACTGCCTGGCTTTTCTAAATGAAATGACCAGGGCAAATGCCGAGTCAGATCGAGCTTACTGGAATTCAAAACATAAAAGCCTCCCGGCCGAACTCATTATTCCTGGAGTAAATGCGAACAAGCAAAAGGAAGGCTGCAGTGAACGGGCAAAGTTTACTTTCCCCGAAGCTTTGACTGCAAAGTTAGCATCGCTTGCGAAGACCTTCTCCACGAGTATGTTTGTCATCCTGCAAGCTACGTTCAAGACTTATCTTTTTTGTCGAACCAGGCAGAAGGACATTTTAATTGGTACCGCGATCTTTTGTCGAAACTGGGATCACTTCGAGAACCAGATCGGCTGTTTCGCCAGGATGGGTAATATCAGGACGGAATTCCACGAAGACATTTCGTTCAACGAAGCAGTCAAAAGAGTTAAGAAATCCACCGAAGACATGCATGTTCACATGGCTGTCTCGCTGGAGAATGCATTGGGTGTTTACAACGAGAGGTTGTATAAGATCACCCTTCAATATGTTGACGACAGTTTCGAAAATCTCTTTGAATCCAATTCTGAGGGTGACGAGGCTCCGTTTACAGTTAGAGCCCTGGAGTCGCCCCCGATTCACGCATCCATCATTGCTATCGATATGCAGATCGAGTACTCCAAATCTGGAAACCTATTGGAACTCGAGGTCATCTACGACAGTAGCTTGTATTCGGCAGCATCGATAACCAACCTGTTTGAGAGATATCTAAAATATACGGACCTGGTTACGTCTAACCCCGCCGAATCGGTGGGGGAGTTCAACGAAATCATTTAACAACTATGAAAGACAGAAGCACCAACAGTAGTCCTATGACTTCATACATTATTACTTACAGGCAGGCAAACGCCGATCGCTACCGTCACCTGATGACCATCCTCGATTGGTTGAACAATAGCAGGATCCCTGACTTTGAAGTCGTCATCGTAGAGCAAGACATCGAATCAAAGCTCGAGATCGCTAACGAATACAATTTTCCCGTCAAACATATTTTCGCAAAGAACGCTGGTCTTTTCAACCGGTCATGGGGATTCAACATTGCCGTTAAGATGACGACCAGCGACGTTCTCTTTTTTGCCGACTCGGACCTGTTTATGGCTTCGGAATATTTATTCCAGGCAATCGGTTTGATCCGGTCCAACGAATTCGACACAGTCTCCCCATTCGCCAGTGTTCACGACCTGGACAAAGAGACAACGGATTCGATCAACGTTGAGGATTTCGACTATAACACACAGGGTGAGTTGCGCACGGGATCTGTCTTTTGTTCAGGTGTCGTCGGTTTCTCACGAGAAGGTTTGAATAAGATCAACGGCTGGGACGAACGATTTGAAGGTTGGGGAGGTGAAGATGACATTCAGACCATCAAGACCAAACAATTGTTGAAATATACCTCCCTGAATGGTCGGATCTTTCACTTGTATCATGCGAGATCGATCAATGATGGATCCGATCAGCATCGTAACTACGCAAGCAACTTCCAGCTCTTCAAATATTATACGAACCATCCTTCGCGGATCCTGGTCGATATGAATTTCAATAGGGATATCGGCAACATCGATAAGTATCTGAAGCGCAGCACACGACTGGCTCCAGTGCTGGAAGTAGCAGGTTGATAATTCCAAAAACACTAAAATATTAAAGTGATATGAGAAGTTTTGACACGTTTCATTTGTCGAACGACGCCAACATTCGTACGGAAGTGCCTGGTGCGAAATCCCGCGCATTGCTCGAACGGCAGCCGAGATCGAAGGCAACATTGTATCCTATCCAAGGAAGATGCCCATTGCCGTGAAGAGAGCCAAAGGCGCGATCGTCGAAGATGTTGACGGCAACCAATTTATTGACTTCTTCGCAGGCTGCGGTGTGTTGAATGTTGGACATTCGAATGAATATGTTCTTCAATACGTGCGTGATCAGCAGGACGAACTTGTGCACATGCTGGACTTTCCGACCGCGAACAAGATGAACCTGATCGAAAAGATCCTCGAGCAACTTCCGGAAGACATTCGCGATCAGTACGTCGTTAATTTCTGTGGTCCAACAGGATCCGACTCCATTGAAGCTGCTATTAAGTTGGCCAAGCATAAGACTGGACGAAGCTCAATTATTTGTTTCCAGGGATCATATCACGGTATGACCTCGGGTGCTCTTTCTGCAACGAGTAATGTAGACTTTCGCCGTAAGTTCAATTCGTTAGTTCCCAATATCCATTTCATACCATACAGCTATTGTTACAGGTGTCCATTCAATCGCTCTGCAGGTAGTTGCAGCATGGATTGTGCAGAGTACCTGAAAATGATCCTGGAAAATCCACATTCGGGTGTGCCGAAGCCTGCAGCAATACTTTTGGAACCCATCCAGGGCGAAGGAGGAACAGTCGTGCCCAGGGAAGGTTATTTGGAAAGGATCATGGAGATCGCCCACGCTCACGACGTGATCGTGATCTTCGACGAAGTCCAGTGCGGTTTCTTCAGGACAGGGAAATTCCTGGCCACACAACATACAGACGCAACACCGGATATCATTACAATGTCAAAGGGATTGGGCGGCGTTGGATTCCCGATATCTGCGATCCTTTACAAGAAAGAAGTACAGAGCTGGGGCCCCGGTGACCACATCGGCACGTTCCGCGGCAACCAGGTAAGCATTGCCGCCGGCAACGGTGCGATGGACTTCGTGAAGTCGTTCGATGTAGCCGAGCATTCTCTTGAGATCGGTGCATATCTGATTTCACAGTTGAACGACCTTGCGCAGGATTGTCCCTTCATTGGAGAAGTAAGAGGCGTGGGACTTTTCATCGGGATTGAATATGTTCAGAACAAGGACAGTAAAAAGCCATTCCCGGAATTTGTTCGCGACCTGAGAGCCGCGTGTCTGCGCAAGGGACTGTTGTTTGAAGTAGGGGGGCACTATAATAACGTAGTTCGTTTTATCCCGCCGCTGATCATTGGAACGGAGATCGTCGACAATGCTATGTCCATATTCCGCTCCGCCCACGATGAGGTTAGCCTCCAGTACTCAGAGAAATTAATCGCTCTACAAGAATCTTAATATTATGACCAGGAAAAGTGCGATAGCTGTTGTCGATTGTATCGACAGGGAAGACTTCTATCAAAATTACGTTGAGAAAGAACTCCCGGTTTTGATCAAGGGAGCAACAAGAGGTTGGAACGCATTCGATAAATGGAACTCAGACCATTTTGCCAGCATCGAAGATGGATTGAAGTTGCCTATTAAGAAAGGCAACGTGGCAGAAGGAAAGAGAGACATGGTAAAGTTGAGTGACTACACCCGGCTCCTCGACGAGTATGAGACCCAATACGCAAAGAACGAGGTCGTGACTAAACCACCATACCTGCACGATGTTCCGATCTTTCATTTATTGCCTCAACTCATAAATGACATCCAACCTTTCCCGCTTCATTACTTTCCTAAATGGTACTGGGAAAAGTGGTGGAACTACATCCAGTTTTTTATGGGTCCAACAGGCAGTCTTACCCCGTTGCATTTCGATACGCTGTGTACTCATAATTTGTTCTTCCAGGTAGTTGGAGCAAAGAAGTTCATCTTGATTCCTTCTTCGTTCCGTGACAACTGTTACGTGTATAACTGGAGATGGGCAAAAGTTAATCCGCAAAAGATCGACGGCGACACATTTCCGTTGTTCAACGATGTTGAAATTATTGAAGTCATAGTCGGGCCCGGCGACTTACTCTACATTCCACCCGGCATGTTGCACCAGGTGCATGGTCTTAGCAGATCTGTATCCTTTAATATCGACTGGCACACGAAGAAAAGTGCCCGACACGGTGTGCTTTCCTTTTTTAAAGGAGCACCGGCGAAGAATGCTTTCTACAATTCGTTGATATTTTCCGGATTGTCTTTAAACATTCCATCGAAGTACATCTTCCCCTTTTACAAGTCGTATCTCAACTACGTTTCTTAACCAGGACCCCGATATGAATTTTTCATATTTCGATTCGTCTTCCGCCCAGGCGCATTTGTATAAAGATCTATCCTCGTCGGATCAATCCCATGAGAATCGGTTTGTTATTTCAATTACAGGATTGCTGGACGTCGATCGTTTAGTCAATTCCTTGAATGCCCTGGTGGTTCGGCACGAAGCCCTGCGGACCAGGTTCGCCGATGACAACGGTCGCATTTTGCAGGGGGTGTGTAACGACAACGTGCAACTGGATATCGATATCGTTGACATTGATAACGAAGACTTCGTTTTCAATTACAACCCAACTGATCGCATTAGTCTTGATGACTTCCCGTTGCTGAAGGTGACTTTGTACAGGCTGAATAGCACGGAACATTTCCTGGCATTCAGGTGTCACGAGATCCTTCTCGATACAATTTCATCGACCATAATCCTGGATGAACTTTCGGCGGTGTACGATGGACAAGCACTGAAACCAATCGACCTGCAGTATGTTGACTATGCAATTGAGCAAAACGAAATGCTCAAAAGTGAAACAGGTCTGTTTGCGAGAGATTACTGGAAGACTGTTCTCAATGGAATGACGCGCAGCGAGTTCCCTTTTGATGGAAAACTAAATGGCGGGCCGTCAAATCGGGAGTCGGTGAGTTTTGTGATCAACAAGAATGAAGTGGACCTGATGCTCTACGATTCCAGGGCGGAGTATTTTCACTTCTTCCTCGCGGTATATTTTATTTTCATCCATAAAAATTCGACTGATACTGATATAACCGTATCGTTGTGTTCCGCCGACCGGAAAACAGATGCGTTTGCTAATGTGGTCGGCAACTTTGATAATATCGTTCCGCTCCGCCGGCAGGTGCAGACCGGCGTTGTGTTTGAAGACTTTTACAACGAGATCCGGATCGCTGCTCGCAGAGCAACTTCGGACTTCAGTTTTCCTTTTTCGGAGATTATCAAATCTGTAAGCGACGAAGATGTTGCCAACCTGCTGACATTTGGATTTCAATATGTTAAACAACCTAATGGGATCTCCGCCCACGGCGCAGAGTTTGAATTGAAGAGCAGTGCTCGCGTATCCAAACAGGACCTTGTATTGAAGATCGAAGAATCCGGTGATTCTATTGAAATACAGATTGATTATAACAGCCAGCGTTGCAAACCTGCATCCGCCCAGCGTTACATCGAGCACATCCAGCGAATACTCAGTGCGGTAAAAGATACAGGTATCCCAATTGACGACATTGATATTCTTACGGACGAAGACCGTAGAAAGATCCTTACGGAGTTTAATGATACTGACACACCCTTCGCACTTGACCAGACTTTTGTCGACATGTTCGAAGACCAGGTTAGAAAATCACCTGGCGCAATAGCGGTTGTTGACGACAAGACAAAACTAACGTACAACGAGTTAAATGCCCGCGCCAACCAGGTTGCCCAACTGCTGGTGGAGAAGGGAGTTCAACAGGAAGAATTAGTGCCGATCCTGGGCGAAAGATCCGTGGAGATGCTGATCGGTATAATTGGTGTATTTAAAGCGGGAGCGGCGTATGTCCCGGTGGACCTTGAATTTCCGTCCAGCCGGGTGATCTCGATGCTGGATGATGCGAAGTCGAGAATTATGCTTACGACCTCAACGTCGTTGCGCGGCCGCGAGTCATTCTTTGCCGGGATCTGTTCGGAGACTTTTGTTCGCGACCTGGTTGTAGTTGATACCATGGAAGATATTGCAGTGACACGTGAATTGTTTTACGAGTCATTCTTGTCGAAGATATGTAAGAGTGATAAGACATACGAATCGTACAACGGTTCGAACTCCGATACGCCGGTCGATCTCGAGTTAGACCTCGAAGCGAAGATCTCGTCGTTGGTGGATTATCTCGTTGGCCGTAATATCGGTAAAGCCCGCGTTGGTGTTTTGCTTGATAACAAACTGTATAGCGTTGCGGCAGCGTTGGCATTAAGGGAACTCGATAACGAATTTATCACGATAGATCCGGGTTTGTCGAGAAAGAATAAAACAGAACTCATTCGCGGCAACGGCATAAGCGTTGTACTTACCGAGGCAAGATTCCTGGATGAAGTAGATGCTTTGCTGTGGGAGATCGACTCGCTCAACACATACATACTGGTAGACGAACCCGATGCGGACAAAACCGACAAAGATTCAATCGTTAAAGACATCTTCAATTTTGAGACGGAACGGTCGATCGAAGAAGTTAACGACTATGGATGGGTGAGCAGTTATGATGCGAAGCCATTCTCGACCGGCGTCATGCAACAATACATCGACAACTTTTGTGATAAGCTTTCGCCCTTCCTCTCGAGGAAGACAAAAGTTTTGGAGATCGGCTGCGGTCATGGCCTCGTGCTGTCGAACCTGGCGCAAAAGACGGGCTACTACTGCGCAACGGACCTTTCCGATAAAGTGATCGATCAGCATCGCAAGCGCTTCTCGGAAGCAGGGATGGAACATGTCGATTTCGACGTCCTCTCGGCTAAAGACATATCCAGGATCGACAAGAAAGGATTTTTCGATGTAATCGTGAGCAGCAGTGTTATTCACTTCTTTCCTAATACGATCTACCTCGAAGATGTTATCAAGAGTTCGATCGATCTCCTGGCCGATGAAGGAATTATATACATCGACCAGATCCTGGACCTGTCGAAGAAAGAGTCGATGGTTCGATCCAATATTGACTTCAATGCTACTCACGGTGTAAAGACCGCAAAGATCCATTGGGACGACGACCTGTTCGTAGACAAAAGATTTTTCGAGGACCTGCAAACGAAATACCCGGAGATTGCCTCGGTAGAGTTCAGCGAGCAGAACGGATCAATCGCCAACGAGCTCAAAGAGTTCCGGTATGATTTGATTATCAAAGTCAATAAGAAGATCAGGGCCCGGCGATCAGCTCGCGCGCCTTTTAAAAACAGGCTCTATGATCTTCGCCTCGACCAGGCGACGCAACAACCGCAATACAAGTCGCCGGCATTAAAAGCATTGATGGAAGTTTTCGGAGAGATCGTAGACTACAGCACCATAGAGGAATATCCGGATGAGAACATAGCGACCAAACCGGCGCCGGGAAACCTGAGTTTTGTGATCTACACTTCCGGTTCAACTGGTAAACCGAAAGGAACGATGAACGAGCATATTGGTATGCTCAACCATTGTTTCATCATGATCAGGCATCTCTTGCTGGATCAATATAGCGCGATAGCACAAACTGCCCCGCATTGTTTTGATATCTCCGTTTGGCAGTTCCTTACGGCATTGCTTGTGGGTGGGAAGACCGTTGTCTACAAGAATGAGATCGTATTTAACACGGCGTCGCTACTTGAAAAGGTGGCGAAAGATGCTGTCACAACTTTACAGCTTGTTCCTTCATACTTATCGCTTGTTATCGACATCGTTAAGTTTGACAGAAAAGCATATTCATTGGAAAATGTCAATAACCTGGTTGTTTGTGGTGAAGCGGTGAGTCCTGCATTGGTGAAAGAGTGGTTGGAACTTTTTCCGAACATTCCGATCACCAATGCATACGGGCCAGCCGAAGCATCCGACGACATTAGCCTCCATAAGATGTACAGGTATGAGGAGATGTCTACGGTTCCCATTGGCAAGCCGGCGGAAAACTGTCGCATTTATATAGTCGACAATAAGATGAGATTGCAACCCATTGGTGTGAAGGGCGAGATCTGCGTGTCGGGGATAGGAGTAGGGCGAGGCTATGTAAACAATCCCGGGAGAACTTCGCTGACATTTTTGGATGATCCATTCAGAGATGAAAAGAGTGTTCGTCTTTACAAAACGGGTGACCTCGGACGTTACTTGCCCGACGGCAGCCTGGAGTTTTATGGCAGGAAAGATTACCAGGTAAAAATTCGCGGTCAGCGAATAGAGCTGGGAGAAATCGAAGCAATCCTGTTGACAGACACCCGGGTTGCTCAAGCCGTGGTAGTTGACCTTCTCGATCAACAGGGTAATAAATATCTGTGTGGCTACGTAGCACCGAAAGATTTCGTCACGCTCGATATCGATGAGCTGAAGAATTCTTTAAGGAAGGTATTGCCGGAGTATATGGTTCCTTCGTACCTGGTTTCGATGAAGCGATTGCCACTAACGTCGAACGGTAAGATCAATCGGAAGACGTTGCCACCGCCTGATAATCAACAAAACACTGAATCATTCATAGATCCGGCCACGGAACAGGAGAAGAAGATGCTTGCCATCTGGAAAGACGTCCTGGGACTGGAAAGGATAAGTACAGACAGCAACTTTTTCGAGATAGGTGGACATTCACTCAGAGCCATGAAGCTCGTGGCGCTCGTCCATCAGAATTTCGATTGCAAGATCACTTTGAAAGATGTTTTCCTGAATCCATCCATACGAAACCTCGCGAGTATTCTTTCGAATAAAGTGCCTTCCTTTCAGGAGATACCGCTCGCGCCGGCGCAGGAATTTTACGATGTCACGCCGACGCAGTTGGACATGTGGGTATTAGAGCATTTCAAAGATGGCGCCGGCGATCCTTCGAACTTCTATAGTTACAACGGAAACCTCAATGTGGCCGTCCTGGAAAGATCCTATCGCGCCATGATCGACAGGCATGAGATACTAAGAACAGTTTTCGTGCAGGTCGATGGAAAGGTGAAGCAAAAAGTGACCGACACGTTTGAATGGAATAAGTCTTTTGCCTACAGCGATTTCCGAAACGTTAACGATCGCATGGAGGCTGCAGAGAATTTCGTGCAGTCGATTGGGAACTCCCCATTTGTTCTATCCGAAGGTCCATTGGTTCGCCTTATTGTAGCACAGGTTAACGATAACGAATTCCTGATATCCTTCAATATGCATCATATCATTAAAGACGGATGGTCGATGGAGATCTTTTCTGAGGAATTGATGACATTGTATAATTGCTTTATACAATCGAAGCCGTCTTCGCTGGCGCCGTTGAGAATTCAATTCAAAGACTATGCCCATTGGTATAACCAGATGCTTCATAGCGAAAACTTTAAGGAAAGCAAAGAGTTCTGGTCTTCCCGGTTCGCGGGAAAGATCCCCAGGCTGAATCTTTCAAACAACGGACATCAAAAGGAAACAGATCCAACCGGCAGGATGCACAATTTCGTGATCGATGAAAGTCTGACAGGGAATCTGCGGTCTATTAGTTCAAAACACAGCAACAGCCTCTTTGTAACATTGCTTTCGTCCATCTATGTTCTCCTTTACCGCTTTACAGGACAAAGAGATCTTATTGTAGGTACGCCCGTCGCGGGAAGAGAACACCCGGACCTGGCAAACCAGATTGGTCTGTATTTAAACGTATTGCCGATCAGGAACACACTCAGGGACGATATGAATTTTTCGGAGCTGCTGAACATCGTGAAGCGCTCTTGCCTGGATGCGTTCGCCCATCAACAATATCCTGTCAACTACATTATCCGCGACGCGGGCCTGAAGAGATCTTCTCCTCAAAATCCTCTCTTCGATGTGGGATTTGTGTTACAGGAACAAACCCACGTGCATAAGCAAGGCGACGTGGATGGGGACATCGCAACGTTGAATGTTGTTTCGAAAGGAACAGAGCTCAACGGTATGGTCAATGATCTCTGGTTCAGCATAACAAATAATGAGAATCGCACCCTGGTAGTGAGTATGCATTATAAGCCCGATCGTCTTGATCGGGATACGATTGAAAACCTTGCCGATGGATTGATCGCCGTGATAAGCGCAGTCGGACAAAGTTCCAAGGTCCTATTTGGAGATATCGAACTGGCAGAAAGAACAGTAGGGCCACTTCCCGAACCAGTCTCTATCGATCTCGCATTTTAATGCCATCGCCAGTTATGCAGTCCAATCACAATTTGCTTATTACGAGCAGTGAGTACAAGCGGTTTACCGAGTTCTGGAAAACCAAACTCAGCTCCGTCGTCACGGATCAAAATCCAACGACTGATCACAAAGTTCGACAGCCCTCTCCGTATTCGGTGGAGTTCTCATTGGCAGAAGTGGACCCTATTATCGATGAAGTATCGAATGGTCATCACCTGGGGGCATTCGTGATACTTCTTTCCGGCATTCAGTACCTGCTGTCATGGTATACGGGTCGCAAGACGATGGTGATCGACACTCCTTTCTTAAAGAGTCACTCGGCGCGAACAGGCAATAGGAAACAAGCGTCTTTGATCGAAGCGATCGACGACCAACTTACCGTGCGTGATTTCCTGGGAGCTGTAAAGCAGACCGTCGCCGAAAGTTACTCCTATTGCGACTATCCTGTTGAAGCGTTGCATTCCACGATGACCCAACAGCCAGGCGTGAAATTCCAGGCTGATATCAGTATTTGTTATCCATTAATTCACGAAGCATTTGACGGCCTTTCAAAATATCCTCTCAACATAACCATCACCAGGGGTCGCGAAACAATCCTAAGGGTTGAATCCGATGGGACGGTGCTGGAGAATCATCTTGTTGCGCTGCTTGGCTCGCACCTGGTTACGTTTATCTCGTCTATTCACAATACATCTGTAAGGCTCAACGAACTGAATTTTGTTCCCGTTGCCATTTACGAAAGGCTCACACAAACAAGTGACCAACCGATAGAACTTAACGAGAACGAAACCGTTATCTCTGCTTTTGACGAGATAGCTGCAACAGGAGGACAACTAACATCCGTTATCTACGGTGAAAGGTCGTTGAGCTTTTCGCAAGTACGTGAGCTAAGTGTGCGCCTCGCAGCACACCTGGTCAATATTGTCGCTGTAAAGAAGGGCGATGTGATTTGTGTGATCTCGGAGAGAAACGAATTTACGTTGCCGGTGATCCTGGGGATCATGAGGGCAGGTGCTGTGTACTTGCCGGTAAGCCCCGGAACTCCCGTTGCCAGGATCCAATACATGATCAAACAGGCGTCAGCAGCCGCGGTAATATTCAGCAACGATACCGCACACCTTCGTGAGCAATGTGATTTTCCGCCGGCGATCATCGTTGACGATAATTTCTTTTCAGGTGCGAAGACGGAAGATTTCGTAACGCCGTCGTTATGTTCGTCAGACCTGGCCTATATCATTTTTACGTCGGGTTCTACCGGGGCACCGAAAGGTGTACTTGTTGAGCATGGTGGATTGTTGCATCGGTCGCTCTATTATCAAGAGAAGTTCAATATTTCTTCTAAAGACAGGGTCCTGCAGTTCCTCTCTCTCTCGTTTGATGGGTCGGTTCTCGACATCTTCTCCGCCGTTGTTTCCGGTGCTGCTTTAGTGATGCCGGAGGAACGCGATATTTTCAATACAGATCTTTTTATTGATTGTGTTACGCGCAACAACGTAACCCTGTTTGTTGTAACGCCTTCCTATCTGTCGCTGCTGCGACAACATCCGCTGCCAACGGTGAGATTGATCGTCTCTGCCGGTGAAGCCGTTAAGCCGCATGATGCCAACTTCTACAGAAGAACGAAAGAGTTCTACAACGCTTATGGGCCATCGGAAGTCAGCATTGTATCTACGGTACATAGAGTAGACAACGCTGGCGTGCAGATACCAATCGGTAAATCCGTGCCGGGTGTACATGTATACATCATGGACGAAAACATGCGCCTGGCATCCGCAGGTATGGTGGGTGAACTTTGTATCGCCGGAATTGGTGTTGCCAGGGGATACCTCGGTGAGCCGGAACTGACAAGTCAGAAATTTGTGCCCAACCCGTTTCAACCAGGAGAAGTTCTATACAAGACAGGCGATTTGGGAAAATGGACCAGTGATGGAAACATCCTATTTATCGGAAGGCGCGACGACCAGATCAAAATAAACGGCCTTCGAATAGACCTGGATGAGATCAGGTCAGCTTTCCTCACCGATGAATGTATCGATGATATCGCGGTCACATTTGAAAACGGGAAAGACATTGTTTGTTTTTATACAGCCCGTAACAACACCCACGACATTGCAGAACATCTCAAAGGCACTGGACAAAGGGTTCTCCCTCACTACATGATGCCGTCGAGATTTATCGGGATAAGCGAGTTGCCGAGGACTGCTAACGACAAAGTTGATAAGGAATCGCTGCACAATCTTTACCTCGCCGATGTAGCCGATAAGAATAGTATTTTCTTGCCGGAAACTCCTGCCGAAGAATATCTCCATGATACCTGGCAGGCTTTGCTCGGTACCGCCGCAACCAGTAAGTCAGACAGCTTTTTCGAGTTGGGTGGAAACTCTTTGCTCGCAACACAGTTGATCTCAAAGATCGATCGCGACCTGGACGTTCAAATCCGGATACGGGATATTTTTGAACACCCGGAAATAGGCGAGTTGGCAACGTTGATTGGGGCGTCTCGTAAATCGACGCATGAATCGATTGCCAATGTAGAGGAACAGGAATATTACGATTTGTCACATGCGCAAAAACGTCTTTGGATCATTGATCAATTGAATGTTGCCGCCGGTGGGTATTCGATCGTCGAAGCTTTTACAATGGCTGGTCGGGTGGATGTACAATTAATTGAACGTGCATTCGAAATCATCGTAAGGCGTCACGAAAGTCTTCGAACAATCTTCCCGGTGATTGATGGCGAGCCGAAACAGAAGATCCTGGATTTTAATCCTGGACATCACTCAGTCCATGTTATAGACCTGGTTGGTCACGCCGACGCCGATAATGTTATCCTGCAAGAGATCGATGTTCAATCGCTAATGTCTTTTGACCTCGAAAAAGGTCCATTGATCCGTATAAAACTGTTCAAGCTATCGGCAGACAAGTGTGTAATCGTCCTGTCCCTTCATCATATTATTTCCGATGGCTGGTCGATGAAGGTTTTGGCTAACGAGTTCTTTAGCCTGTACAACAACATTGGGCAGCAAGCCGGCTACACGCTTGCGCCGTTAAGAATTCAATACAAAGACTTTGCTGAATGGCAGAATGCCCGGAGCATCAACACGGAAGTAGAATCTTACTGGTTGAGTAAGTTCTCCGGGGAGCTGCCAATCACGAAGATGCCAGCCGACTTCAGGAAGACTTCAACCTACCGGGGCGATATGGACAGCATATCGACCATCGTGCAAGGCGACGCGTATGCACGATTGCTGAATATCGGGAAAGACAACAACGCGAGCCTCTTCATGGTGATGTTGTCTGCAATCAACATATTTCTCTATAAGTATACCTCGCAGACCGACGTTGTTTTGGGTACTGTGGTCTCCGGTCGTAATAATGTCGACCTGGAAGGTCAGATCGGTTATTACCTGTCCACCCTTCCGTTGCGAACAAAATTTTCCTCAAATGAGAACTTCCTGCAGTTACTCAAAGCGGTTCGCCAGGTTGTTCTGGAAGCGTATGAATTCCAGGCGTATCCATTTGATAAACTGGTTGACAAACTTGACCTAAGACGAGATTCAGTCGGCTCGCCGTTGTTTGATATTCTTGTAGACTTCCATAGCACTGAAATGGAAGTGTCGGCGCCGCAGCAACGCGATCTTAACGTGACCCCGTTGAGAGTTCCCCAGGGAAAAAGCAAGTACGATATAACGATAGGCTTATTGCAAAGCCACGATGAGCTGAACGTCGTGTTTGAATACGACCGGTCGCTTTTCCGGCGCGATACAGTTGAAAGATTTGTAGCCTGTTTTAATAATATTCTTGTCGCAGTTTGTTCAGATCCCCAGGCTCCGTTGAGCGAAGTGAGCATGTTGAGCTTAAGCGACAGGCGGCAGTTGCTCGAAAGTTTTAACGCCCCTGTGAGTAGTCCTTCAAAAGACACAATCGTCGGTTTGTTCGAAGCACAGGTTTCCCGAACCGGGCACGATCTCGCCCTTTCTTTTGAGGGTGATTATATGACCTATGAAGAGCTCAACAGGAAAGCAAATCAGTTGGCGCGTTACCTCGTAGAAGAATTCGATCTTCGGAAGAACGATATCGTCGGTTTAATGTGCGATCGCTCATTGCAATGTATTGTATCGTTGCTGGCGATCATGAAAGCCGGCGCGGCATTCCTGCCTGTCGATGCGACCTACCCGGTTGACAAGAAAAGACATTTGTTAATAGATGCCCGTGCTAAGGTCCTGCTGGCCGACTCGACCTATTTATCAGACCTCGATTATTATGACGGGGCGTTGTTTGCCCTGGACGTTCAACTACAAGGACTCACCACGAGCACAGAGAATCTTCCGGTCCAGGTTGTAAGTTCCGATAGAGCGTATGTAATCTATACATCCGGATCTACCGGCCTGCCGAAAGGAGTGGAGGTGATACATGAGAGCTTCGTTAACTATGTGACCTGGAGCAACCGATATTACTTCGGTGATACAACCGGCCACACGTTTGGATTGTTTACCTCCCTGTCGTTCGACCTCACACTGACAAGTATATTCACTACGCTCTTGCGTGGCGATAAACTTGTGATCTACAACAGTCATAAAGAGATCAACGACATTCTTACAGAAGCATTCGACAGCAGTACAGACGTCGATACCGTGAAGTTGACACCGTCGCACATAAGTTTGCTTGGTCACTTGCCAATCGGATCGACGAACGTAAGAGATGTTATTGTTGGCGGAGAAGCATTCACCGCGGAGCAGCTCCGGATACTGAGACGTTTGAACTCATTCATTAAAGTTTATAACGAATACGGACCAACGGAAGCCACAGTGGGTTGCACGGTGAAAGAAGTATTGAGGGAAGAAGACATGACGATCGGCACCCCGATAGAGAACGCGCGGATCTATATTATGGATAAGGATCGCAACATGGTTCCGCCTGGAGTTGAAGGAGAAATAGCGATCGGGGGAACGTGCGTAGCGAGAGGTTATTTGAATAACCCGGATCTCACGGCGGCAAAATTCATAGCCGATCCATTTACATCCGATCAGCAGTCCCGCATCTACCTCACCGGGGATTTTGGGAAATGGCTGCCTTCCGGCGAAATCGAATACCTGGGACGCCGGGATGCTCAAATAAAGATCCGTGGTCATAGAATCGAGCTAGGTGAAATTGAATCCTATATCGCGCAGCACCCCGATGTGCAGCAAGTCATAGCTTTTCCAAAACACGAAGAAGATCATATTGTACTGGTAGCGGCCGTGGTTTTAAGGAAGAATGTAGTCAATGAAAGAATCGTTGACGAACTGAAGACCCAATGTGCAATGAAGTTGCCACGCGTTGCCGTGCCAGGCATCTTCGTTGTTGTCGATAGCTTTCCCCTCACACAGAATGGAAAGATCGACAAGCAGGCACTCGATCAGCTTTCGTCGAACGCACAACCGATGAACTCGTTTACCGAGCCGTCCAACCTGGTCGAGGAAAAGATTCTCCGGGTTTGGAAAGAAGTTTTGAGAAAGGATATGATCAGCACGACTTCAAACTTTTTTGAGCTCGGTGGCGATTCATTGAAGAGTGTTCAGATCACTGCTATGTTATACAAAGAGTTGGGAATACGTCTTAAGCTCTCGTTTCTTTTTGATTACCCAACGATACAGACGCTTGCAGAAGCCATCCAGGAAAAAGAGATCGCTAACAGCGATGTTATGAACGCACAAATAACAGAGGTGATCATATGAGTGTTAAAGACCTTATCCTGGAGCTCGAAAGTGCGCAGGGAAAAATCAAAGTAGAGGATGGTCGTCTTCGCATCAATGCCCCGGAAGGAGTTTTGACTCCCGCGCTATTAAAAAGACTGCAAGATCATAAGGGCGATATTATCACCTACCTCAATGACGACAGCAACGATCACCTGGGTTCCATATTACCTACCGCCCGGCAGGAACACTATCCGGTGTCAAACGGCCAGAAGGGATTTTGGGTATACAACCAATTGAACAAAGATCAGGTTGCCTACAATATTCCTTCTGCTTTCGCTATCGAAGGTGAACTGAATGTCGACGCATTTACAAGGGCATTACGATCAATTGTAGAGCGACACGAAGTTCTGCGAACAAATATTATCGCCGTAGATGGAGAGCCAAGACAGAAGATCCATGATGCCGATGATTTCGATTTTCAATGCGAGTTCATCGATATCAGTCTTGAAGAAAAGAAGAATGAGATCGTTGAGAAAATAATCAAGGAGCAGACAACTTTCTCGTTCGATGTTGCAAACGACGCACTGATAAGAGCAACGCTGCTCAAAGAACGACGCGATAAATTCGTGTTCATACTTACACTTCATCACATCGTATCGGATGGACAATCCGGCGGCATCCTGTTGAACGAGATTATCGAATTATACAACGCTTATAAAAACGGTGAGCGTAACCCGTTGCCTGGTTTGCTAGTGCAGTATAAGGATTTCACAGCCTGGCAGAACCGACAATTGAGCGGAAATAGACTGCTCGATCACAAGCAGTACTGGATGGAAAAATTGGGGCCGGATCGTCCGTTGTTGACACTGGCAACCGATTATCCCAGGCCGCGATTAAAAACATACAATGGTAAAAATGCCGACCTGCTTTTGGATCGGTCTTTAAGCCGAGACTTGTTGCAGGTTGCGAAGAAGTCTAACGCAAGTCCGTTCATGTTCTTGCTCGCCGCTGTGAAGACATTACTCTTCAGGTACTCGGGTCAGAGCGATCTCATCGTTGGAACGTCGGTGCTTGGCAGAGAACATCCGGACCTCGAGAGAATGATCGGATTTTTTGTTAACCCGCTGCCTTTGCGAACTCGCTTCAATGGCAATGAAAGTTTTATGAGCCTGCTTCAGCATGTGAGGCAGACAGTGCTGGACGCGTATGAATATCAGGCTTATCCTTTCGACCAGATCGTTGCCGACCTGGGTGTACCCGCAGACCTTAGCCGTACTCCTTTGTATGATGTAACTGTGGACTACGCCGATGGCGATCATCATTCCGCAACCCAGGAAATGGGAGAGCTGAAAGTAAGAAGTCTCAGCGCTGAATTGCCGACGGCTCAATTCGATTTGTCGTTCACATTTTCGAAAAACAGCAATGGCATTACGCTAAGCCTGACATACAACACCGACATTTTTGCTGACACCACTATTCAGCAATATCTCGATCATTTCTCGCATTTGTTGAAGTCGATCCTTTCTGATCCGTCTTTGCCGCTCAGTAAACTCTCGATCGTTCCGCCGGCTGAAATGAAGAAACTGGTGACTGACTTCAACAACACAGACGAACCATTCCCGCTTGACAAGACTTTCATAGACATGTTCGAAGACCAGGTTAGGAAGTCACCTGGTTCGATAGCGGTTGTTGATGATAAGACCGAGCTCAGCTATGCCGACTTAAATGCTCGTGCCAACCAGCTTGCACGGCGGTTGTTGGAGAAAGGAATTCAACAAGAAGAGTTGGTCCCGATTCTTTGCGAAAGATCAGTTGAGATGCTGATCGGAATTATCGGCGTGTTCAAAGCCGGCGCAGCCTATATACCCGTAGATCTTGAATTTCCGGCTCGTAGAATTATATCGATGCTGAGCGATTCAAAGTCGAGAGTTGTGCTTTCGACGGCGAAATCGTTTCAAGGGCGGGAAACATTCTTTGCCGAGATCTGTTCGGAGACGTTGGTTCGTGACCTTGTGATCCTCGACACGACAGAAAATATCTCAATGACACGACGACCATTCTACGAGTCGTTTTTGTCGATGATCTGTAAGAATGGTAAAACGTACGACTTGTATAAAGGCTCCTTGCAAGATATACCCCATGATCTTGAATCGGACCTCGAAGCAAAGGTCGCCTCATTGCGTGAGCATCTTACTTCTCATAACATCGGTACCGCCTGCGTAGGTATGTTGCTTGATAACAAACTGCATGGCGTGGCTTCGGCATTGGCACTGGAAGAACTTGGTAATGTATTTATCTGGATCGATCCCAGCCTGGCGAGAAAAGAGAAAACGGAGCTCATCCGTAACAACGGCATCGGTGTTGTGCTTACGGAGCGAAAATTCGTCGATGAAATAGATGCATTGTTGGTTGAGATTGACACACTCGATACATACGTCCTGGCAGACGAGCCGGTTAAGGACAAAGGCGACAAAGATCTTCCACAACGCAAGTCGTCCGGCCTAAAAGCATTGATGCACGTTTTTGGAGATGTCGTTGACTCCAACACGTTATCAAAATATTCCAGGGAAGATCTGTCAACGAGACCTGCGCCGGCCAATCTCAGTTTTGTGATCTACACATCCGGTTCAACCGGCAAGCCCAAAGGAACGATGAACGAGCACATAGGCATGCTTAATCATTGTCTCCTGATGATCAAAAACCTCGCACTGGACGAACGCAGCGTTATCGCGCAAACGGCGCCCCATTGCTTTGATATCTCCGTGTGGCAATATCTTACCGCCCTGATTGTAGGAGGTAAGACAGTGATCTATCCTAATGAGATCATTCTTCTTCCTGATGCCTGGATCGAAAAAGTGCACAGCGATAATGTGTCCATCATCCAGCTCGTGCCATCATACCTCTCGGTGATACTGGATATTTTCAAAGGGGGCAAGTCAAAGACTTATTTCTCGCAGATCAAACAACTGTTGGTGTGCGGCGAAGTGATCAAACCGTTGTTCGTTAAGAATTGGTTTGAATGTTTTCCCAACATCAGGGTGGCGAATGTTTACGGACCGGCGGAGGCATCCGACGATGTGACCATGCATGTTATGGACAAGCTGCCGACCACCGATACTATTTTGATTGGACGTCCGCTTCAGAATTGCCGGATCTATATTCTCGACAACTATAATAATGTGTGCCCGATCGGCGGTGTAGGAGAAATTTGTGTTTCAGGAGTTTGTGTTGGCAGGGGATACCTCAATGACCCTGTGAAAACGCAGGCTGTGTTTATGGAGGACCCATTCAGGCCGGGTGTAAGGATGTATAAAACCGGTGACCTCGGAAGATTCCTGCCCTCCGGCGAAATCGAATTCTTTGGAAGAAGAGACTACCAGGTGAAGATCCGCGCACAGAGGATCGAGTTAGGCGAGATCGAAAATAAACTTGTGCAGATTCCCGGCGTCAAGAACGCAGTCGTCATCGATAAGCTCGACGAGTTCAAAAATAAATATTTGTGCGCCTATGTTCTTATTGATAAAGACAGGGAAGCGATTCGTGGCGAAGAGATCAAAAACATTTTGAGAAAGGATCTTCCTGAAGTGATGATCCCGTCCTTCGTGATGTCGTTGTCTGAGTTTCCGCTTACCTCCAACGGAAAGGTTGACCGAAAGGCACTGCCGGACCCCGCTTCACAAGAGGAAGAAGATATCGTGCCGCCATCAAATCCAACTGAACAAAAAATGTTGGAGATCTGGAAACGGGTTCTTGGAGAATCAGCAATAGGTATTCGAAGCAATTTTTTCGAAGTCGGCGGACACTCATTGAAGGCAGCCATGGTGGTGTCGAGAACTTTGAAAGAATTCAAAGTAAGAATTACTCTAAAAGATATTGTCCTTAATCCTACCATCGAAGGATTGTGCGAGGTGATCATCCAAAAGAACCAATAAGTCATGTTTAAAATATTCAAAATATTTAAAGAGAAGGCGAGATTCTTCTACGTCCTGCTCGTGCTATTGGGTGTCATCAATAGTGTGCTCTACAGCAGTATACTGATCTGCATAAACAGTGCGATCAACAGGCGGCCGTTGCCATTTCTTCCCGAGCTCGATTGGGCTGTGTATGTGTCTCTTGTCCTTGCGGCTTTGCTCGTCAGCAAGTTTTTTCAAACATACATCGTTAAGCTTACGCTGGATGTCCAATACGATTTCGAGCTTTCAATACTCCGGAAATTGTTAAAAGCTTCTTACGAGGCATTCAACAGGACCGGTGCCGAGAAGATCTACACCGCCATATCCGATACACGGATCTTAAGCCAGGTACCCGAAAGCTTTATAAATATTTTGAACGCTTCCATTATTGTTGTGTGCGGCGTTGGCTATTTATTCTGGATCTCTCCCACGGGAGGTACCGCAATTCTGCTTGTGATGCTGATGCTCCTGGCGTTTTATTTAATACGCAATCGCGGGATCGAAAAGGACCTGAATCGACTAAGAGATCTCCATAATGATTATCATCGTTATGTCATGGACCTGTTGGATGGATTCAGGGAAGTCAGGATGAGCACCATCCGAAGCAAAAATATCTTCGACAGGTTTCTCAATGAGAACCGCCGCAATTGCAAGACGATCGATAAAGAGACATCCGTCCGATATCTCAATAATGAGCTCACCGGGAATTTCAGTTGGTACATCATCATCGGTCTTACATTGTTCGTTCTCCCACGCATCACCGGTATGGAGCTGGTCCAGGTAACGTCGTTCATCCTGACTATACTTTACATAATGGGTCCAGTGGCAACACTCATAACATTCATCCCATTTTATACCCGCATCAAGATCGCGGTGTCGCGTGTCTTCGAACTTGACTCAGAACTGGATATCACACACCAGCATCACACTTATGACAACGACAACAGTAGTGTGAGTACTTACACCGAGCCTTTTCAAAACGTTAAATTCAATAAGGTCACTTACAAATATTTCGACGAGCAGAAAAGAGAGGAGTTCACGATCGGGCCGCTGGATCTCGAGATCAATGCAGGCGAAGTTGTGTTCGTCACCGGCGGGAATGGAAGTGGAAAAAGTACATTCATCAATCTATTGACAGGTATTTGCAGGCCAACCAGCGGAGATATTTTCCTGAACGATATCAGGATAACGGGCGAAAATGCTGCTTACTACCGCAACCAGGTGTCGGCAATTTTTACAAATAATCATTTATTCAGCGAAAACTACGACGACTTTCCAATCACGAGTGATAACGAGTTGCTTTTGCAGCACGTCGAATGGATGATGCTGTCGGATGTGGTGAAGATCGACGATCATAAAAAGACGATCAGTACGAAGTTGTCGAAGGGACAACAGAAGAGACTGGCCCTTATCTATTCACTATTCGAGAACAAACAACTCGTTGTACTCGACGAGTGGGCTGCCGAACAGGATCCCGAATTCAGAAGGTTCTTCTACCACGACGTTGTTTCGAAGCTCAAAGAGAATGGAAAAACCGTGGTGGCGGTTACGCACGACGATCATTATTTCGATACCGCCGACAGGGTTCTCAAATTCGATTATGGCCGGGTGGTAAGCGACAAACGCTATTTCACCAAAGCCATCCTGGCCACTCATTAATTGTTGCTGACTGTAATTCATGAATTCTAAATCTATGCGCAATGGATAACCAACCGAAATATCTTAAACCCAACGTCGTGATTGAGCCGCTGTTCGATCGCTGGTACGCGTGGTCGCACCTGATCTCGCCCTTTACGAGTGCTATGAATGTTGTAGGAAGGCATTTGAAAATAATGGATTCTTACATCCTCGCACCGCACATTCATGCGGCCGCCGTGAAAAACCCTAAAATGCTCGGAGGTCCATTTATGGACTATAAGATCAACAGGGTTGACGAGATCAAGAAGCTTAAAGAGCAGATTGTAAAAAATCAGAAAGACAATATTGAACTCGTTGCTGCCATCAAGGCTCTCGATAAAATGTTGAAAGAGAATGCCAAAGGGTATTCCCTGGAGCCATTGTATAAACTGGTGCCCGATCTATTGAAGGGATACATCGAATTGGTCTACGACCTCAACGGTCATCCTTCTTTCAGGGTAATTGAGCCGTTGGCTTATAAGAGCGAGTATTTCAAGCCAGCTTCGCAGTCTATCGCACTTTGGTTGACGGAAAATGATTCGCGGCCCTTTGTGCTAAGCACACCCAGGCTCGACGAGAAGAATGTGGTGCATGTCAACATACCATTCGACCACGAAGGTATCGACGAGTTGGCCAGGATGAAACGTACTCCGAATACGATCGAATACATCAGGAATTTGCTTAAAGTAGACGAGAAAGACTTCGAGACATTCGATTCGTTTTTCACTTCGTCGCCCATGGCATCGTACAAGAAGTATGACGGCGATAAAATTCGCATGAGATATTTCGGACACGCCTGCATATTCATTGAGACAAAAGAGGTTAGTATTCTTGTCGACCCGCTGATTAGCTACTATGGCTACCAGTCGGATGTTTCCAGGTTTTCCGACCTGGATCTCCCAGATACACTGGATTATATTTTGATCACTCACAATCACCAGGATCATATTCTCTTTGAAACGCTGTTGCCCTTGCGACATAAGACAAAGAACATCATCGTTCCAAGAAGCGGTGGCGGAGCCATGCAGGACCCCAGTCTCAAATTGATGTTCGAAGCTATCGGCTTCGAGAACGTCATCGAGATCGACGAAATGGAGGTTCTTGAATTTGCCAACTGCAAGATCACCGGTATTCCTTTTACGGGTGAACATAGCGACTTGAATATCAAAGCCAAGACATGTCATCATGTGCAGATCGGCCAGTTCTCCATACTCTTTGTAGCCGACTCGAGAGTTCTTGAACCTAAATTGTATGAGCACGTGCACAAGGAGATCGGCAAGATCGACGTGATCTTCCTGGGAATGGAATGCGACGGCGCCCCGCTCACCTGGTTGTATGGACCGCTTCTGTCTGAGGAACTCGGGAAAGACAAAGACATCACACGCAGGCTTTCAGGATCAAACTACGAACGGGGTATTTCACTCGTGGATATTTTCAACCCGAAAGAAGTATACGTTTACGCGATGGGGCAGGAGCCATGGGTTGAATTCATAAGCAGCGTACGGTATACCGATGAGTCGAATCCTATCGTAGAGTCTAACAAGCTGATCAAAGAATGTACGGAGCGGGGTATTATCGCAGAACGATTGTTCGGAGAAAAAGAGCTCCTGTATAACTATGAACTGGTTGAAGAATTCGAGGTATAACAATCCATTTAAACATGAACACAATGAATCGTTTATTCACGCTGTTTTGTCTATTGATAACATGCTCGCTGAGTTACGCCCAGACTACAAAATTTTGGGTGTATCTCAAAGATAAAAACGCTGAACCTGGCAAAGCTTATGTTTCCCTGGCAGCGTTGGCAAATCGCCGGATGCTTGGCATTGAGGTGTTGCAGTATACCGATGTCCCGGTAACGAAGAGCTATGTAGATCAATTGTCGCGTTATGCGAGCCTGTCTCGTCAATCGAAATGGTTGAACGCGGTTTCTATGAATGGCACAATGGACGACATGATCGAAATCAGGAAACTTGGTTTTGTCGACAGGATAGAGCCAATAAAGACGTCGTTGAAGTCTACGGCTTCCAACTTTATGCCGATCGACGACTATGCTTTAGATCAAATAAAAGGACGTGCATTTAAGAAAAAGGGACTCACCGGCGCCGGCGTGTCAATCGGGATCATCGATGGTGGATTCATTGGTGCAGACGTGAACCCGGAGATCCACGAGATCTTTAAGGGGCATCAGGTAAAAATGGTTAAAGATTTTGTCGACCCGGTAAGGAAGGATTTTTACCAGGGCGATGATGAGAAGATCGGACATCATGGAGCCAATGTGTGCATCCTGATCGCCGGTGAAACGATGGGCATCGCGAAAGCAGCTGACTTTTATCTCACGAGGACCGACGATTCGGAAAAAGAATTTAGCCTCGAAGAGGACTATTGGATAGAGGCCCTTGAATTTCTCGACAGCCTTGGAATAAGATTGGTGAATAGTTCTTTGGGATACTCGCTCGATTTCGATAATGAAAAAGAGAATCACAAACCTGAAGATATGGATGGACAGACTTGCCCGATATCGAAGGCCGCACAAATTGGTGCTGAGAAAAAAGGAATGATCATTGTTGTATCTGCAGGCAATGAAGGACGTAATGAGCAATGGGGAACTCTAACGGCGCCGGCGGATGCAAGAGGTGTGATATCAGTAGGTGCCACCGATCAGACTTTTCTTAAAAGAGATCTGAGCAGTTATGGACCAACCAATTTGTCTTACCTGAAACCCGACCTGGCGTGTTATTCGATGGGAGGAACATCGTTCTCTGCTCCAATAATCACGGCAATGATTGCTTGCATGCTTCAGAAGAATCCGTCGCTCACAAATGTGCAGGTTGTCGACATCCTGAAGAGGGCGTCCAATTTATATCCTTACGGAAATAATTTTATTGGATATGGCGTTCCGAATGCTGAAAAGGTGCTGGCACTGCTAGACGATACCAACGCCGCTAATGTTACAGAGGCTGTCGACGTGTCCAAAGATTATTTCAGTGTGAAGGTTAAGAACAATACAGCAGTTGCATTTCATAAGGGAGACGAGAAACATGTCTTAAACCAGGAAGAGATCGCCGGTGAAAATGGTTCTCTTAAAGTAAAACGCTTCCCCGGTGCATCAAGGACAACGATACTGTTATCCGACAAGACGATTGAAATAACCTGGAAGTAAACTATCCAGACTCAATCGACGTATACAGCAACAAGGCAACGTTTTAAGCATACTCAATTATGTTCAAACTGAATCTCAAAATTGCCCTTAGGAATCTGCTCAAGCAGAAGTTCTATACAGTGATCAATATTTTGGGTCTCGCTACCGGTTTAACTGGTTGCTTGTTGATTGCCCTTTTCATCGCTGATGAATTTAAGTACGACAAATTTCATTCGAAGGCTGATCGTATTTATCGGATGGCAACCGACTTCCAGGTTAATGGCCCGGAGATCAAAGGTGGTGAGACTCCTGCGCCGTTGGCAAGGATCATGCTTTCCGATTTTGACGAAGTTGAAAAGTCGACGAGGATTTTCAAATCACCTCAGAAGACCATATCGTACGAAGAAAAGTTTTTCAACGAATCGAAGATCCTGGCAGTTGATTCTAACTTCTTCCAACTTTTTGATTTTAATGTTGTTGACGGCGATAAGTCGACTTGTCTTCAGAAACACAACGCTATCGTAATTACAAGGGATACCGAGCATCGCTATTTCGACGCAGCGCCTGGTCTTGGCAAAATTCTCATCGTGGATGACGAAGCGTACGAGGTAACGGCAGTATTGGAGAACGTTCCTGCGCAGTCGCACTTCCACTTCGATATACTGGTGCCGATGACTACCATTGCCTCCAGCAAGGATTTCGATTGGGGTAACAATGACTTTTTCACTTATGTTTTGCTGAAGCCTGGCGCGGATGCTGTCAGCTTCAACAACAGGCTTAGTGTTATTTCAGAGAAATATGTAGGCCCCCTGATCAGCGATGCGTTTGGAATGCCGTATGACGAATTCGTTCGCGAAGGAAACAGGTGGAGATATTTCAGTCAACCATTGTTGGAGATCCATCTTCACTCGGCGCTTGCGCAAGAGCTCGAGCCAAACGGAAACGTTGTGAATGTGTACCTGTATTCGATCATCGCTTTCTTTATTTTATGTATTGCTACCGTCAACTTTATAAACCTGTATACTGTTCGTTCTACCAGCAGGGCACTTGAAGTTGGCGTTCGCAAAGCTTACGGTGCGATCAACCGGAACCTGACAATGCAGTTCGTGATCGAAGCCACGATCATTACCGCCATCTCTACTGTTTTTGCGCTGGTGTTTTCCTACTTCGCAGTTCCTTACCTCAACGAGGTTCTCGGTATAACAATATTATTTGGTTCGGTGTTGAATGTCTTTTTCGTCCTTGGCCTTTTCATCTTTATCGTACTGGTTGGTTTCATTGCGGGAGGCTACCCGGCACTTTATCTCACCTCCTTCAAACCTTCCGAGGTGTTGAAGGGCAGGTTGAGATCGAAAGCTCAAAGCGGCGGCGCAAAAAATAAACTGGTCACATTTCAGTTCACCGTCTCGATAGCCTTGATAATCTTGAGTCTCCTGGTGCGTGAGCAAATAAACTTTATGCAAACCCGGAGCCCTGGTTTCACTAAGGACAACGTAATCGTTATTTCTCATTTCGACAGGTTAGATGAGTCTCAAAAATCATTCAAGGAATCGGTGTCTGAACGGACCGGCGTTTTATCATCTTCCATCTCATCTGCAATTCCTGCATTACCTCCCGCCTTCAATTACAGCGGAATAATAGTAAGAGTCGATAATGAACCGGAGAAGGACCAGGTCGTTCTCAACATCGGTGCAGACGAAGATTTTGCGACGACGTTCGACCTCAAATTAGCCGCGGGTAGATTCTTTAATCCCACGGCGTCGGACGACTCCAGTTCGGTTGTTTTGAATGAGACCGCCGTTAAAATGTTCGGATTGAACGACGCCATTGGACACACCATCATGGAGGGGGATCAGAGAAGGCAAGTGGTAGGTGTCGTTAAAGATTTCAATCTTGAATCTCTCAAGAAGAAAATACTTCCGATGGTTATATATAAGACTTCGTCGGGAGGTTTCATGTCCGTGAAAGTACGGCCAAACGACATCTACAATACACTGGAATCGTTAAAGTCTAAGTGGAGCGAAGTAGCTCCGAAATATCCCTTCGAATATTCGTTCCTCGATGAGAACCTGAACAACCTGTATAATTCAGAGCGACGCATTAATATTGTAATGAATTCTTTTACCTTGCTTGCTGCCTTTATAGCAGCAATGGGCCTGTTGGGATTGGCGGCATATACTTCTGAACAACGCGCAAAGGAAATTGCAGTGAGAAAAGTTATCGGGGCATCGTCACTCAGTGTGAGTCTTCTCTTAATAAAGAGTATCGCTAAATACGTGCTTGTAGCTTTCGCAATATCGACCCCCATAGCTTTTTGGCTGATCTCGAAATGGCTTGAAGACTTTTCGAACCGGGTTCAAATCAGTGTGTGGATATTTATCCTTCCTGGTGTAGCGGCACTTTTATTAGCTTCGATCCTTGTTGGCGTTCAAACGCTAAAAGTGGCATTAAGTAATCCAATGAAATTCCTTAGATCATGAAATATTACAGAATCATTGCACTGACCGTGTTAGTTGTGTCGTTCATGTCCAATCCTGCCAAAGCACAAGGAGATAAATCGATCTCTGAAGAGTTTATGGCGCTTCAGAGCGACAGGAAGATCGAGATCAATGGATGTTCGATGCGCCTGTCGGAGAACAATAAATCGGATGGCGTTGAAGTGAGTATCAACCACGAAATAGATCTTGTCGCCGTCTCGAAAATTGATTTGACCAAAGGCAAAGGGGTATACGCTATAGAACTGAAATCCGGCGATGCGAGTTCAACCGAAACAACGAGCATCCAATTGTCGACGAGAGACAAGGCGCGTGCCGAGAAGCTGGTTAAAGCTTTGCGCCAGAAAGTCGGCTCGTGTCAAAGCAAGCATTAACCTGTCGGGAACTGATTCGAGTTTAGCGCTTTGGTCATTTCAGCGACCAGCTCCTTACATTGATCAAATATAAAGAAATGGTCGCCGCTCATTACTCGTAGTCGTATCGGCAGCGTGGTTTCATTTTGCCACTGTAGAGCTTCTTCTTTGGTCGTCTCTTCCCGATCACCAATAAATACACTTATCGGAATGTTAAGCTTCTCGCCTGGGGCGTAAGAATAACTTTCAAGTAACTCGAAGTCGGCGCGGATTATCGGTTCAAAGAATTCCATCAACGTATCGTCTTCCAGGACTTCCTTAGGCATGCCACCTAGTTTTATCAACATCGATCGGAATTCGTCTTTAGGCAGGAGATGTCGTTTCTCTTTGTCATCGTAGACGCCAGGGCCACCACGACCCGACAGAAATAAATGACTCGGGAGAGTTTTATTCGCATGCCTCATTTTGAGGGCCATCAAATATGCGAGGAGTGCCCCGAGACTATGTCCATAAAAAGCATACTTAGTGTCGATTGGATTAATGTCGGTGTAAAGCGACTCCAGGAGTTCATCCATGTTCCTGATTGACTTCTCACGGATCTTACTGCCGTGACCCGGTAAGTCGTAGGGACAAAATTCAATGTTATTCGGAAAGTGCTGTTTGAAAGACGAGTAATTATACGCGCTTCCACCGGCGTGGCAAAAGCATATCACTTTTATCTGTTCCTCCTTTGGATTCATACAATAGCAAACGGGGTTAAATCTTTACACAAGATGAAAAGAATTACATTATTCCTTTTAGTGATCTTATCCAGCCAGTTCATTGCCGGTAAGAGCATTGCACAGAACTCGCTTCCTAAGATAGTAAGCCTGGATGCAATTGCAGATACAGAAACCCACAAGGTTACGATCCGGTATAGCGTCGATGATCCGGACAGCGACTCTCTTTCTGTCTCGGTCAGAATTTATTCACCCGACGGGAACCTGGTAGAAAATGGGCCGGATGTTACAGGCAATGTTAGCTATAAGGTATCGAAGACCGGCGAAAAGCAAATTGTTTTGAGCTACCCGGATACTTTGAAATCGATTCAAAGTTGTACGGTCAGGTTGATGGTCGACGATCTCTACAAGATCGACATCGCTGAACTTGTAGACCAGGTCGACACAACGCGGTTGAGAACCGAATTGTCTACCGTTGTTTACGGTGTGCGGCACAGCAAGAAGCCCGATCATATCAACGATGTGAGAGCATTTATTTATGACAGCTTCCAAAAAAATAACCTCCAGGCCTCCAAACAGGATATCGATGTAAGTATCAGGAAGTATCGCTTCATCGGTCAGAACATCATCGGCCAGATCGGTGGGACGCAGGATGAAAAGAGGTCTTTTGCCCTAACGGCACATTTTGATACTCAGAAAGACAGTCCCGGCGCCGACGACAATGGTTCAGGCGTAGTGGGAATGTTGGAAGCTATGCGGATACTGGCGAAGTATAATTTCAAGTACTCGATAAAATTCATCGGCTTCGACCTGGAGGAGACCGGTTTCATTGGGAGTAGAGAATACGTTGCGGGTGGCATCCGCCAGGATGAACGGATCGAAGGTGTTATCAATTTTGACATGATTGGATACTATTCGGATAAACCGGAGAGCCAGGCCGTACCTCCCGGGTTCGACCAGTTGTTTCCCGAAGCATGTAGTACCATTGCCGCCGATAACTATCGCGCAAATTTTGTGATCAACACTTCTAATGAAAAGTCAGTTGGGCTCAGCACAGTGTTTTCAAACTCTGCGAAGAAGTACGTACCAGCACTTAAAGTCATTTCGCTGACAGCTGTTCACAACGGTCGTGACACACCGCAGTTGGCGGCGAGCGATCATGTTGTGTTTTGGGTCAATGATTATCAGGCACTCCATATCGGCGACGGCGGCGAAACAAGGAATGTCAATCTTGATACGAAGAGAGACGTTCTCGGCCCTATAAATTATACCTTCATTAGCAATATCGTTAAGACGTCAATAGCAACGCTTGCGCAGCTCGCTGAGATCCAGCATTCCGTAACTGCGACAGGTTCTATCCGATAATCAATCGTTTTATTCTTTTATACGAATCATATTAATGCGATCTAAGCATGAATACTGTTAAGACATTAGTGGCTTATTTCCAATCGGCGGCTGCAGAAGGTCACAGCGGAGTTACTGTCATTAATGGCGTGAACTCGGAGAATTTTATCTCCTATCGCGATCTCGCAACGCTGGCTATTAATCGGCTTGGCAATTTGCAAAAGCGCGGCTTAACCAAAGGCGACGAATTGATCATCTATCTTGATGATACACGGGAATTTCTGATCAACTTTTGGGCTTGCCTGCTGGGAGGAATTGTCCCGGTACCGCTGGCAGTCGGCGGGCAGGAAGAACATCGGATCAAACTGGTGCGAGTGTTCAATACGCTATCCAACCCGTCTTTATTAACCGATCACATTCATGCTAAACGTCTCAGTGAATTCTTCACCGCAGACAACGTTCCGGAAGCGGCCGTTATTTTAGACAATATTTTCTACGCTGAAGATCTTGACAACGACTCGGAAGCCCGCGTGTTAGCGGCCATAGATCCGGACGACATCGCATACATTCAATATTCGTCGGGTTCGACCGGCGATCCAAAAGGAGTAATACTGACGCACAGCAACCTGGTTGCCAATACTTCGGACATCGCTTCCAGGTCTATGATCACCGGCGAGGATTCGATGCTGAGCTGGATGCCGTTGACCCATGACATGGGATTGATATGTTTTCACCTGACCGGTGTTGTGAGACGCGTGAATCAGTATATAATTCCGACCGCGCTCTTCGTCAGGAATCCGCTGTTGTGGCTGCACAAGGCCAATGAACATAGGATCACATTATTATACTCTCCAAACTTTGGCTATCAATATGTGTTGACAGCCATAGGCTCTCAATCTTTCGATTGGGATTTGTCATCGATCAGGTTGATATACAACGGCGCCGAACCGATTTCAAAAGATCTGTGCGACGAATTTGTACGGGAACTCGGTCGCTATAACCTGAAGCCTAACGTAATCTTTCCCGGGTATGGTTTGGCCGAAGCGTCGGTTGCTGTATGCCTTCCAATTCCTGGCGAGAATATAAGGTCACATCGTCTTGTACGCGAAAGTCTTTCGGTGGGTTCGAAAGTAGTGTACTCGCGTTCGGAAAAAGGAACAATCACTTTTGTTGAAGTTGGTTATGCCATCGAACAATGTGAAGTGCGCATATGCGGGAATGAGGATAACATCTTACGCGATGAAACGATAGGTCATATTCAAATTAAAGGAACAAACGTCACATCCGGATATTACAACAACTCAACAGCCACGAAACAGCTATTCACAAAAGACAAATGGCTTAGGACGGGAGATCTCGGCTTTCTGAAAAATGGTAAACTCGTTATTACCGGAAGGGCGAAGAACATGATCATCGTAAATGGCCAAAACTATTATCCTCATGACCTCGAACGCATCGTTCAAAGTCTTGATGGAATTGAGCTCGGAAAAGTTGTGGCTTGTGGTGTTAGGCCGAACGACCAGCCCGAACAGTTGGTGATGTTTGTCCTGTTCAAAGGTTCGGCGGAGTCATTTGCGCCAACTGTTGCGGCCGTGAGGCAAACTATTGCAGAGGAAGTTGGAATAGCAGGAACAAAAGTTATAGCCGTAAAAAGGATCCCCAAAACAACAAGTGGCAAGGTTCAGCACTTTAAGCTTCTCGATCAATACAACTCAGGTCAGTTTGACGAACAACTGGCCATTACAGATTCGATCCTCTCCAGGCAGCTGGATGAGATGATAAGTACCGCGAACAATGATACCGAGTCGCTGATCCACATCTGGTCGAATATATTCGGTGGTGATCGGATTGGACCGGATGATAATTTCTTTGACTTAGGGATCAATAGCATTAAAGCAACCCAGTTTGCGTCTCGCATCAATGAAACACTGGGTGCTAACATAACTTTGTCCGACATACTGGACTATCCTTCGATATCGCAGGTAGTCAAACACCTGGATAATAAACGCGATCAGGTTGCAACCGGTATTGTTTCGCTGCCTCACAGGAAATGGTACGACGTATCAGACATACAAAGAAAATTCTGGTTGATCGATTCATACTCGGGCGCGAACAATCCTTTGCATATTGTTCTTGGCAGATTGCTCAAAGGCAATTTAAATGTTATTGCCCTCGAGCAGGCGATGCTGGCTTTGTGTAACCGTCACGAAGTGCTCCGCACCGGATTCGAAGTTGTTGAAGGTTCATTGAAACAGTGGGTCTATAACATACGGTCCCTGGAGCCTGTTTTAAAATATATGGATCTCGCGAACCAGTCCAATCCGATGGCGGAAGCAAAAGCCACCGCGGAATTGGAAGCGTACGCAAAATTTGATCTGACGAAGCCACCGTTGATGCGGGCGACGGCGATCAAGGTCGCTAATGATACCCATGTCTTTGTTTTAACAATTCATCACATCATCGCGGACGGCTGGTCGTTGGGGATTTTAGTAAAAGAACTTCTTTCCATTTACGAAGGTTTGACGCAAGGCAAGGCAATGGACCTGGAGCCGTTGAAGTTTCAGTTCAAAGATTATGTCAACTGGCGCGAGGGCCTGAGAGATTCGGCGAAATGGATTGCCGACAAACAATACTGGACGGACCAAACGAGCAATGGCGGACTGCAGATCGACTTGCCTCAATTGAAAGCACGCCCGGCAGCACAGACTTTTAATGGAAGTGTGATTCGTCATGCTCTTCCCGGTGCGCTGGTGTCGGATCTTACGAAGCTGAGTAATCAAAACGGCGCTACACTGTTTATGTCTCTCGTGTCGCTGTTGAATGTGTTGCTGTACAAATATACCGGCCAGAAGGAATTGATTGTGGGTACCGACTCGGCGGGCCGGCAGAGTGACACCACCGACCTGGTCGGAAATTTTTTGAATACGTTGTTGATCAAAGTCAACGTAGAACCGCGCGACAACTTTGTTGATCTCCTGAAGCAGGTAAAACGTGAAGTACTAAATGCTTCGGAACATCAACTTTATACATTCGATAGTCTTGTTGATGACTTTTCTAAAAACAGGACAGTCGGAGATCTGCCGGTCTTTAACGTCCTGGTTGTATTTCAGAATTTCGAACACAATATTTTCTTCGACAGGCTGGGGAGCGATGTCAAATCATTTCCATTTGAGCTCGAAGTAAAGTCGAGCATAACAGACCTGCATTTCGAATTTGTTCAGCATGCCGGGCGGTTGACCTTGAATCTTTTTTACAACACCGATCTTTTCGATAAGGAACAGGCTGAAGGTTTTGTAAAGCATTATGAGCAATTACTTGGATCAATAATCGAGTCACCAGGTTCTTCAATCGCGTCGACGAATATGTTGACCGGAAGGGAATTGGAGGCGCTGCTGCCAGCCAACGATGCTGGAGCTGCTTTCTCCGATACCATCGACCAGGTTTTTGAGCGACAGGTTAGTACTTGTCCCGACGCGATTGCTGTTGAATTCGAAGATCGACAGTTAACATTCAAAGCGTTGGATGAGCAAGCCAACCAGTTGGCAAATTATTTCAGGGAAGAACACGGGATCCGTTTGGGCGACAGGATTGCATTTGTTTTACAGAGGTCGGAACGAATGATTGTAACTCTCCTGGCGATCTTGAAGTCAGGCGGCGTTTATATTCCACTCGATCCGCATTTACCCGATGCAAGGGTGTCGTACGTTGTTGCGGACAGTGGAGCGAAGTTGCTCTTCGCAGATTCAAACTTTGTCACCGATGTTACCGTGGATGCGAACAGTGTTTTCGCGGGACTCGATAGTTATTCAAAAACAACGCTTCCTAAGTTTCATGCGGCAAATGATCTTGCATACATCATCTACACGTCTGGATCCACCGGAACACCCAAGGGCGTAATGATCAGTCATGGTTCGTTAGCGGACTACGTTAATAGTTTCACTCAATATTTTCAAATAACCGATGCTGACGTCGTGATTCAGCAGTCTTCCCTGGCATTCGATACCGCCGTAGAGGAAATATTTCCTGCACTGTTCTCCCTGGCAAAACTGGTGATTATCAAAGATGTAAGAGATATCGACCACATACTCGGGACGATCGAACAAAAGAATGTCACCATACTCAGCACGACGCCGCTAATTGTTGCCGAGCTCAATAAAAAATTGCATCGTTCCACTGCGCTGAGATTGTTGATAAGCGGGGGAGATGAATTGAAGCCGGGCCATGTTGACAATCTTTTGGACATCGTACCGGTTTATAATACTTACGGACCCACGGAATCTACCGTCTGTGTTACTTATAATAGACTCGCCCACGGCGAAGAGACATCAATCATTGGTCATAGCATACCAAACAGGAAAGTTTACATCGTTAGCGATGACCTCCAGTTGTGCCCGATGGGCGTTACGGGAGAGATCTGGATCGCGGGTGCTGGACTTGCCGCCGGGTATTGCAATAATAGTGAAGAGACTAACAAGAGTTTCATAGAATCGCCCTTTGAACCCGGCGCAAGAATTTACAGAAGTGGGGATCTCGGTCGCCGGCTTGCAGATGGTCGCATTCAATTTATGGGACGACGCGATGACCAGGTCAAAGTTCGCGGATATCGTGTCGAGCTTGGTGAAATAGAGAATAACGTCATTCAGTTCAATGGAGTAAGCGACGCTGCCGTGATCGCGAAGGATGTCGATGATGAAAAACACCTGGTTGCCTATATCGTCGGGAAGAACGTGCACGTCGATCAGCTACGAAGATTTCTGCAGCGTCAGCTTCCATTTTATATGGTCCCGGTTTCATTTGTTGTAATGAACAAATTTCCGTTGACCAGCAACGGCAAACTGGATCGCAGGCAACTTCCCGAGCCCACCTTTGAAACACCAGCAACGACATTACCATCAGCGATCGCGACAACGGCGACAGAACAGGCCCTTGTCGGGATCTGGAGCAGTGTGTTGGGCAGATCATCTGTAAATGTCTCCGATAATTTCTTTGAACTCGGAGGTAATTCAATCCTGGCATTTCAACTCGTTGCTCGCATCAACAAAGCGATGGAAAGTGAGCTGACGTTGAAAGACATTTTGCTGCAACCGGATATAAGGTCTCTCGCCGTTACGGTCGATAACATGAGGTCCGGTAAGGATGCCGGGATCATACCCCTCGGCATCACTCAATCTCGTTCGTGCGAACTTTCAAACAGCCAGAAGCGACTTTGGATACTGAGTCAGTTCGATCATGCGAAAAAAGCATACACACTCTCGTGGTCTTACTTCTTCGACGGAACAATCGATCATAAAATTTTAGACCAGGCACTTTCGGCCGTCATAGACCGGCACGAAATCCTGAGAACCATATTTGTTGTCGAAGACGGCACACCCAAACAAAAAATAGTCGATCAACTGAATTTCCGCCTCGAGTATTCCGACGTCAGCGCTAATGTGACTGACGTGAAAATGCTTGCTGAGACGACGGTTGAATTCAATCTCGAGCGTGGTCCATTGTTGAACGCGAGATTATTCCGCATCAGCCGGGAGCGCCATTTGTTCTTGTTTGCTATAAGTCACCTGATCTGCGACGGTTGGTCGATCGATATCCTGATTTCTGAGTTGGTTGCCGAGTACAATAGCCGGTTGGAAAACAAATCGAGTTCGTTGCGACCGCTGCCGTTTCAGTACAAGGATTATGCGAAATGGCAAAATGAGAGGATCGCTTCAGGAAAATTGCAAAAACAAAGGTCTTACTGGCTGAATCAACTGTCCGGTGATCTGCCATCGCTGAATCTTCAAACTGATTTTCCACGCCCGGTTGTACAAACGTTCGCCGGCAGATCTTTGGAATTCAAATTGGAGACCGGGCTTGTTAAGAGTATCAGTGATTTCTGCCTGGAGCGAAATGTGACCAGGTTTATGTTGATGGTTGCCGTGCTGAAGACCCTTCTGTCCCGGTACACAGGCCAGGAAGACATTGTTGTGGGTTGCCCTATAGCAAATCGCGAACACGACGGCCTGGACAGCCAGGTCGGACTTTATATTAACACAGTTGCCCTGCGAACAAAGTTTAATCGAACGGCAAGTTTCGAAATGCTACTCGACGAAGTCAGGAATGTTACTTTGAGTGCGTACGAGAACCAGGCCTATCCTTTTGACTTATTGGTCGACGACCTGGATCTCACTCGCGACATGAGTCGTTCTGCAGTTTTCGATATCATGATTGGATTCCAGGATGTGAGTAGGGCTGTAGATGCGCTTGGTAATATCAAGGGCATAAAAGCTACTCCCTTCAAAGTTGATACGAGCGTAAGCCAGTTTGATCTGTCGATAGACTTTTTTACCGTATCTGATGAGATCGAAGGCAAGATCGAATACAATTCTGACCTGTTTACTCACTCACGCATCGGTTCCTTCATTCAACATTTTAAAACATTACTCAACTGCGTTCTCGAACAACCACATCTGCCGCTGAATGAATTGTCGTACCTGACAGATCGGGAAATTGAAGAATTGCTTCCGTCAACAAAATTGACAAGACCATGTGAGTCTGATAAGTTTCAATTACTTTTTGAGCGCCAGGTCGAGGCGACGCCGGATCATGTTGCGGTTGTATTCAACGCCAGGTCGCTTACCTATAGTCAGTTGAATGCTGCGGCCAACAGGCTTGCGCATTCTCTTCGCGATACTCACAACGTGAAGCCGAATGACATCATTGGTGTTATGATGGAACGGTCGGAATTAATGATCGTTGCCATATTGGGCGTCTTAAAGGCCGGGGCAGCATATCTTCCAATTGATCCATTGCTGCCGGAGCAGAGAAAGACACATATTCTCACCGATAGCCGTGTCGGTCTTGTGTTGACCAATGAGGACATCGATGGGGTCGGTAATTACCCCATAGAGAATCCGGTTAACGTTAACTGCCTCGATGATCTTATTTATGTTATCTATACGTCTGCATCTACCGGGCTTCCTAAAGGTGTAATGGTTGAACATGGCAACGTTGCCAGTTTGATTCCTGTATGGCGTGAAGTTTATTGTCTGGATACTTTCCCGGTAAGACTGTTGCAGCTAGCAAGTATGTCTTTCGATGTGTCGTTTGGTGATATCTGCCGATCGCTTCTTAACGGCGGAACCATGGTGATCTGTCCGGCCGAAACCCGTTCCGACATCGAAGGGCTGACTCAATTAATAATCGATCAGCAAATCAACATTATTGAATCCACACCGGCGTTAATAATTCCATTGTTTAATCATATTCATGATTGTGGCCTTGATGTCTCGTTCATGAAACTGCTGATCATCGGTTCGGATAAACTTTTGGTTGAAGAATTCGAAGATCTTGTAGAGAAGTTTGGCGATCGTATCAGGATCATCAATAGTTATGGAACTACGGAGACAACGATCGACTCGTCTATCTATGAGAGTGCCGGTACACCTTTGCAAAACGCTGGCAGCGTTCCGATAGGAAAACCAATAGGCAATACTCTGTTCTATATCCTGGATGAGAATCGGGCTTTGTTACCCGTCGGCGTTCCCGGTGAACTATACATCGGGGGCCGCGGTGTTTCGAGAGGCTACCTTGACAGGGCAGAGCTTACCAGGGAGAAGTTTGTTCCCAATCCATTTCGTGATGGTGAAAGACTTTATAAGAGTGGAGACGTAGCGCGCTGGAACAGGGAAGGATCAGTAGAGTTTTTAGGTCGTAATGACTACCAGGTGAAGATCCGCGGCTACCGGATCGAACTGGGCGAGATCGAAAGTTCGGTGATGCGACAGGGATCG
>Ga0170475_109033573_pt1 | contig 38461 bp, 35 predicted proteins | sample Soicark_Litter_5_FD_111474 | JGI IMG/M metagenome (GOLD analysis project Ga0170475, IMG submission 111474) | Avena fatua rhizosphere microbial communities from Hopland, California, USA. Combined Assembly of 48 SPs
CGGGTTCAACCTCCAATAAATAATTATTTTGTAACAAGATATTTTCAAACATATAACTTTCCAAAAATTGTTCTTACTTTATTACAGAAAAATTAACAATAATATTATAACTTTAATTATAACACATTTAAAATTATCACTATAAATAATAAGGCCGAATTACAGGCAAAAAACGAAAGAAAAGACGCTGAAAGAACCATAAAAAATAAAATAAAAACCAAAAAAAAAACATTCAAGCTACTGTAAAAAATATCACAAAGGGAGTTGCATTTTTAAGCGCTAAAGATAATTTTCTGGCATATTTATAAAAACCGAAAGGTCCAAAAAATTCCAAAAAACCCTTATCAATATATTTATTAGTAGCAAGATAAGAACTTTCAAATAAAATAAAAAAAAAACTTATTATATACGGCATTAAAGAAGCCGGCTTGAAAAAAAAAGCGTGTATTTTGTTTCACCATTCCTTATATATGTAAGGAATATTTGACCCCCCTCAAACTTGAGGAAAGTTAATAAAAAGAAAACCAACTATAATACCCCAAAAAGTAAAGAATAATGGTAAATTTTTTACCGCTGGCGGTAAAAAATCAGTATCAATAAAAGCAATATTAAACGGCAAAACAAAAATTGCATTAGCCCAATAAAAAGTGCCTCATCCTACGAATAAATCGCTAGTGAGATAGCCCCAAAAAATGGAGAAAGCCATTAAAAAAAACATAGAGATAGACATGAGGGGCGAACTTTCATGTGAGGTAAAAAAAGAAGGAAATATATTAAATTTTAAAAAAAATACAAACAGCAAAAAGCGCGTTGAATAAACAGCTGTAAAAAATGCAGCAACTACACACATTAAATGAATGAAAGAAGCCTCAACAATATAGCGCGAATAAACAAGTTCGATAACTAAATCTTTAGAATAAAAACCAGTCAAAAAAGGAAAACCCATAATTGCTAAGGATCCTAAAAATATTGCAAAGTAAGTAAAAGGCAACAAATTTGCCAAACCACCCATACGTCGCATATCTTGTTCATCAAACAATGCATGAATTATACTACCGGCACTTAAAAATAATAAAGCCTTAAAAAAAGCATGATTAAGTAAATGAAAAATAGCAACATGATAATTAGACAAACCACAAGATAAAAACATGTAACCTAACTGGCTACAAGTAGAATAAGCAATTATATTCTTAACATCATACTGAAAAACACCAATAACTGCGCAAAATAAAGCCGTAAAAGCACCAATAATAGAAGCAAATAAAAGTACCAATGGAGCATATTCCAAAATAGGTGATGATCTAATAAGTAAAAATACTCCCGCAGTAACCATAGTAGCAGCATGTAAAAGAGCACTCACAGGAGTAGGCCCTTGCATTGCGTCAGGCAATCAAGTATGTAAACCTAACTGCGCTGATTTACCGATACCTCCAACAAGTAATAGTAAACTAATAAAATCAATTTTGGTTAATGAAAAACCTAAAAAACCAAACGAAGTATCTAAAACAAAATCAATAGAAGTAAATACAATAAAATAATCTGTGCTCCTAAATGTAAGAAGCATCATAATAATAGCCAAAATGAAAAAAACATCAGCAATTCTGTTCATAATCATAGCTTTTAGAGCAGCTTTAGTAGCAAGTATTCTGGTATATCAAAAATTAATTAATAAGAAAGAACATAAACCAACACCTTCCCAACCTATAAACAACTGCACGTAATTATTCGCTGTAACAAGAGCTAGCATACAAAAAGTAAAAAATGAAAGATAACCCATAAAACGAGAAAGATGTGGATCATGTGACATATAACCTATAGAATATAAATGAACAAAAAAAGAAATGCCATTAATTATTATAAGCATACTACAGCTCAACGTATCAAATAATAAGCCAAAATTGATGGAATATGTCTCAATTAAAGCCCAAGAAAAAAGGGGAACTTCTACAATAGTATGCGATCAAGCTACTTCATAAAGCGCAAATATAGACAATAAAAAAGCTAAAAAAACCGAAAAGACTGCAAAAAAAGCGCTACAAGCACGGCCAAAAAATTTTCCCAGACCACTAGAATAAAAAAAACCTAAAAGCGGCAAAAATAAAATAAGTAAATACATAATATTAAAAATATAATTGAATTATTAATAATAAGCTGTTGCTCTATAAATATCAAGCTTAATAGGATAAACAAGATCTTTATCTGCGGGAAACTTCTCAAAAAAAGCAAAAAACAATTTATAATGAACAAACATAAAACGTGGCATATTAAACAAAACTGTTTTTGTACGTAATCTTTTAAAAAGATTGGCCTTAAATCTAAAAATAGCATGTGAGGAAAAAGTTACAAAATCTCCTATATTAATAGCAATATTTACATAATCCATCAATATACCATTAATATAAACATTTCCAGCCCTAACAAATGAAATGATTTCGAACATATTAAAAAGAAAATTTGTTCTATAAACAACAGAAACCAGGCGACCTTCTAATAAAGAACAAAAATTTTCTTGAAAAAGACCATCTTTGGCTCCTGCAACAATTGCCATTTTTCGGAACTGTCTATATTTTAATGTTAAAAAAAAAGAGCTTAACCAAACGTAAAGATAAAAAGCGTCACTTAAATCGTTTTTTAAATCGTTTTGGATTAACAATATCAATTCGATAAATATAACGACGTACTTTATTAAGTTTAGCTTCCGCCCTTTGCAGGTAAATATCATAGAAAAACGCATTAACTTTATTATCACGGCTAAAATCCGAGAAACAGAGACCTCAAATATCTCGTTCAAAGCGCTTATAATAACTAAACCTTTTTTTTATAGTTAATACCATAATAGCATAGTTTTCTTCGAAAATTTTTTAATAGAGTAATAGGTTGAATTAAAAAAAACAGTGTTATTGCTATTATACAAATAGTTAGAAAAGTTATCTAACAATCCATTTAACACTAGCTGACGAAACAATAAATATGACAAAATAGAAAACATAACAAAAAATAAAAAAAAAATAAGAATTAAAATAAAACCATTTATATTAAAACAAAAAAAAGGCGCAACATTATATGGCATGAAAAAAATGTCAAAATAACTTGCCCATCAAGATCGCTCCTCATAAAGTATTAACGTCTCCATAAGAAATCTGTGATCTGCCATATTCAGTAATATATCATCAGATTCTTCATAGTAATCATCCCAATCATCAAAACCTAATTCCGCTAAATATGTAGAATAGGCATTAATACTAAAATCCAAAGTAAACAAGCCAGGTATTAAATTACACAAAAATCTAAACAACAAATGCAGTCACATAAGACAAGTTTCATCAAAATAAGGTATATGCAACTCAGAAAGAAAGTCAAACCATATTAAAGGAAACAAAAAACAAAAAAGATGGGCTGACAAAAAAGAAGAACTTTCCTGCTCTAGTTCACTATACATTATGCTTTTTTTAGAAAAAGTACTACTATCAGTTAAAATAAAATAATCCCTAAAATATAAAAAAGAATTATCTTTATGAAAAAATAAAATAGATAAAGTACCACCAAATAATTTCTTATCTATATATGCAAAAAAAAAACGCAACTTAGCAATTCAAATTTCTGAAAAGTCGGGTAACAAAGGATATACATGTTCATATTCATCCTTTAAAACCTGTTCAATATTCTCCTCATCTTCAAGCTCATCATCTAAGGCATCCTCAAATAGAAAATCAAGATGAATCAGAGTAAAAATAGAACCACCTAGTGTATCATATAAGACAAGGGCGTCAGGAAAAGAAGCATAATCAATAGCATCAAAGAAAAAAAAAGTCATCGCAGAAATCAGCAAAACCCGTTACAAAGAAATCAAAGTTAGATAAAACCCCACTTAAATCTGAATTTTCCATTGCATAAACAGATCATTCATCCACATACTCATCAAGCAAAGAAAAATTTGTTAAAGCATTAGGCCAACAATATATATCAAAACTTGAACTTAAATAAGTAGGAGCATTAAAATAATCTGAAATTAATAGTAGAGTATCTATAGTAATTGAAAACCATTCCTGCTTTGAATACAAAACAAAGTCATCTTTTAATACATTAAACATATTAGCAAAAAATAAAGGCCTCATAAATTGAACTAAAATAGTATCAAGATAATCCTTTAAGAAGGCTGTATCATATCAATCAGTACGCAAAGAAATGAAAACATTGTAGTCCTCTTGTGATACAAATGAAAAATCAATAAAGAATGCTGCATTATTTTTATAAAATAAGTTATTCAAATTAGCATTAATATAGCTTCAAAAGCCTATTAATGGCATCTTCTTAAAAAAATAAATTGTTGTGTTATAAAAGTTAACAAATTTAAACTTAGCACTTCCTAAAAAAAAGCTAAGAAATAATAAAAGAGTTTGCTCACTTTTATCCTCAGAAAATTGATGTCAAGTCGTAGTTTTGTCAAAATACTGATAAGAATCATTAAAGAATGAAGCAAAACCTTTATTAAAACTTAAAAGTATAAATATGAATAATCACAACAAATACAAATTGAAAAAAGAAAACCAAACAAGCCTTTGATCTAGAAAGGTTAATCAAAGAGAATTACGTCTGCTTGGAATAAAAACTGCAGAAGTGGCTTCAAAAAAAAAAAATTATAACGTAAAGTAAGTCAACGTCTAAGCCCGACTCATCTAAACATCCACCAAAACCTCTTACGTTTTATTCATCTGCGCTTTACTCAAATAGTTTTTTTAGTAAGAAAACGCCATTTATACCATTTCCTATATCAAAATAATTTTCGATGAATACGCCTAAAACGAAAAATGCGTCTAAATTCTGGATAAAACAAGAATTTTTCCAAATCATGTAAATAATTTTCTTTTAACATTCAAATAGGTTTAAAAGAGTTTAAATAAGAAAAGTAGTCAAGCCAATCAAGAAATATAAAGAAATAATCATTCTCAAACAAATCTAGTGAAACAAAACCAAAAATGAAAAAAAAATCTAATGTTAAAATTTTCCAATTGACAACAAAAAATATATCATTTACAAGATTTAAATCAAAAAAGAACAACTCCATTAATCAAAAAATAAAACAAAAATCTATAAAATAAAAAAAAGCTGACAAAACATGCACAAAAAAATAATAAATAAAAAGAGTCAAAAGCTCGAAATAATAAGCAAAATCAGGTAATATTTTTAACTTAAAAAAAAATATAAAGGTGTAAGAAACAAAAAAAAAGTTGTAAAATCAGTAAAAGGGCCAAGAAGCTATTTTTAAAAAAAAAACTGGAACAAACGTGGGAAAATAAAAATTTACATAACTTAGGTAATAAATAATAGGAAAATTTAAATACTTTACACTAAGCTCTATATAATAATACAAGAACCAATTTTCGAAAAAAAAATTAGGAAGGTAGGATAACAAATAAAAATAAAATTCAATAAATCACGATAAAACAAAATATATAAATGTTAAGAAAAAAAAATAAAGGGAATTATTAAAAATAAAAAACAACAACAACACTAATAACAAAGAATAACCTAGAAAACAAAATAATTCGCAATAAACTAAAAGTTTTTCCAACAAAATAAATAAATAATGCATATAGAGCAAAAAATGCTGCAGAAAAAATTGCAAAAACCCTTACCAAAATGGTATCTGAAAAATATAAAAAAAGATATTGACGCACGTCCAACTTAGAAAGCTGGTTAGTTACCCTCAATACTAAAATAGTCTCAATCATATGAGGTATAAAAGGGCCAACAACAAATGGTGCACAAAGTACATTTAATACTATAAAAAAAAAATCGACATAGTAATTAAAAATCTGTGTAAATAAAAGTCTAAATTTAAAAAATTTACTACAAAGCGTGAGAAAGATAAGTGGCAAAAAACAAGAAAATATAAGATAAAACTCTAAAGCGAACTTAGCAAAAAAGAAAGCTCAATTATTCGAGTTTACATGATTAAATTTCTTAAAAATAAAAGTTTGCGGCGTAACTAAAAATAAAGAAACAACACTAAATATTAAACGTGACGCTTTTATGCCACTATGTGAAACAGCAGCTGCGAAAGCTTGGCCATTAGTAAAGTAGGATTTTAAAATGCGTTTAAAGCCCTCAGACCCAGAATGCGAACGTTTAAAAAACTGAATGGTAAAGTGGCCAAGAAATTTCCATACACCTTTTATAACAAAAATTATAGAGCCTAAAATATAAAATAAAAAATAATAATTTAAAATAAAAAAACGTTTAATAAAAAAAAAAACACACGAAACAAGACCAAGAACATTTAAAAAGGTATACTTAAACAAAATAATGACGTAATACTCTAGAAGAAAAAAGTAAAAGTTATAGAGCGACAAATACTTCACCAATGTGAATATGTAGGCATATGGCTTAAAAAAAAGCATTTTTTTAAAAAAACCTTCGTAAAAAACATTAAAAGCATAAGAAAAAAAAAAGCTATACAGCTCTATATATATAAAGCCAGGATAAACTAAATGAAAAAAACGCGGAATAAATATTTTTATTTTAAGATAATACAAAATAAAATAAGCAACGCTGCACAAAATACCACATCATATAATAAACAGCTTAAAAAAAATTTTTAAAAAATAAAGAAAAAATACCGGGCTAACTTTAATAAAAGCTGCTAATTTGCTAAAAATTATTAATAATAAACAAAATGCGTAAATAAAAAAGTAAAAAATCAAAATAATAAGGACTACGATATACAACCCCCATAAATATTCTGGCACAAAGACAAAAAAATCACCTAAAAACTGCCATAAAGGGAACTTACTTAAACTAGTCAATGTATTAAAACCAAGCGGGAAAAATAAAAAAGGATTCATAAAATTTTATAATCAGTATTTAATTTCAGATCTATCCAAAACTTGCGTAAACAAATTATTTCTTTTTACGGCCCTATATTCAAAGTCAACTGTTAAAATAATAGCCCCTACCATGGCAATTAAAAGTATTAAGGCAGAAATTAATACAAAAAATGAATAAAAGTTATACAAAACATAGCCAATGTAAGCAGTGTTGCTAACATAATTCAAGTAATTAGGCAATGCAAAATAGTCTTCCAATGTAAAGAAGCTAATATGAGGCTCACCGAAATTATAAATAATGCCTGAAAAAGACACTGCGACATAAAATAACCCTATAAAACTGCCTATAGGAACATGATGATAAAAAGAACTATGCAACTCCAAAATACGTAAATTTAACATCATAACTACAAATAAAAACAAAATAGATACAGCACCCACATAAATAGTTAATACAGCTATTGCCAAAAATTCTGCACCAATTAAAATAAAAAGAACAGCTGTCAGCAAAAAAATTAAAATTAAAAAAAAAAACTGATTGTACAGGATTCCTTGAAATAATAATAAGCAGGGCACAAAATGCCACCAAAATAAAAAATAAATAAAAATAAAAGTTCGCGTTCATAAATTATAAATTATTTAATAAAATTAATAAAATTATCTAAAATATCTGACTCCACAGGCTTCATCAAAGATCAAAAAAAAAGCACCAACAAATTCGAGCCATAAAAGTTAAAAACTTCAAATGAAGGTAACATATTATTTTTTTTGTTAAACAAAGCATCATATACAGATAAAAAAGTAGAAGAGTAAACATTAACAAAGGAGCCATTTGCTAAAAAGGCAGAGATTACGGCTTGTAGTGAAAGGTCTAAAATCTCATTTACAACATTCAAATTCAATAGCTCATTCGAATATAATAATAATGCGCAAGCAGCAAAAAATAAATAATTACTTTCAAATAAAGAGCCTATAAAGGAAGAAATCAAAAAATTAGAAGCAACACGGGCCTTTAAACAAAAATCCTTTATTCTACCAATGTTTGAGCTAAAAATACGAAAAAAAGATAAAAAAACGACATAAGTAAAAAAAACAAAAGCCCACTTATACAATAAAAAAGATATTTTCCTTTCATTAATATATAAAAAAGCGTGTGACAACATAGACTCTAGCTAATACTAACAAATAAAGCACAAGAATTAACAGTACTTCAAACAATCCATAAACAATGCTCCAAATTTAAATATAAAAATTTAAATTTACATAATTTTACTAAATCGTCAACTTTAACACAAAACACAAGCTTCTTGTTCATTCTATCAAAAGCTCAAACATTTATAGTTTTTTGAAATTTTAAAATACTCAGTAAATAAGTCAAAGACGGTAAAGAAACTACAAAAGAAAATGTTCTATTTTCATAAATAAAAATACGAACTCTTACCAAAAAGTATGAAGGCAAAGATTTTGTATATTCATTAAAATCCTTACAAAATTTTGAAGTATTAACACCTAAATTACCTAAAACTGTACCTAAAGGAGGTCCTGCATCAGCACTGACCGAACGCAGATAAACATCTATCACATGGCGTAATAAGGTATTAACACGCAACAATTCACGCATAATTAAAACAAACCAGTTATTACACCAGCACCTATAGTTAAAGTACCTTCACGCATTACAAACTTTAATCCCATATTTAATGGTCATTGCACAACAAGCTCAACACGCAAGATTAAAGAATCACCAGGCATCACAACAGAAACATTTTCTGGTAATATAATAGAACCTGTAATATTAGACGTTCTAAAAAAAAATTGAGGTTTATAGTTAGTAACAAAAGGTTTATGACGACCTCCTTCTTTTTTAGTCAAAACATAAATTTTAGCTTCAAATGCCTTATAAATCTTCATAGAGCCTGGCGTCGCTAGTAAATAACCTTTTTTTACAGTATCCTTTTGAATATTTTTTATTAAAATACCTACATTATCACCAACTTCAGCAACTGTCATAGTTTTATGAAACATCTCAATACCAGCACATATAGTTTTTTCAATTGTTTTGCCTAAAAGATCCAATTCATCATTAATTTTCAACATACCCTGTTCAATCTTGCCCGTAACTACTGTGCCACGGCCAGTGATACCATGAACAGATTCAACTGAAAGTAAAAAAGGTGCATTAACTAAGCGCTGTGGCTGCGGAATATAAGAATCAACAGTATCCATTAATAGCTTTACAGATTGTAAACCCAATTCAGATGGTTGATCCACATCTTCTGTTAAAGCAGTTCTTGCAGAGCCCTTAACAACAGGTAAATCTGAAGGATAGCCATAATTTTCAAGAAGCTCGCGAACTTCCATTTCAACAAGATCTTTCATATCAGCTTCAACCATAGCATCCAACTTATTTATATAGACAACAATATGTGAAATACCAACTTCTTTTGCTAAAATAACATGTTCTCTCGTTTGGACTTGAGGTCCGTCATTAACAGCAACCACCAAAATAGCACCCTCCATCTGAATACCACCAGTCAGCATATTTTTTATATATTGCTGATGACCTGGGCAATCAATATGAGAATAATGTCTTTTTTCAGTTTCATATTCAATATGTGACGCATTAATAGTAATACCACGATTACGCTCCTCAATATTACTATCAATATCAGAATATGATCTAAAAACAGTAGACCCTATGTTTTGTAAACATTTTGTAATAGCCGCAGTTAATGTGGTTTTTCCATGATCAACATGACCAATAGTACCTACATTACAATGAGGCTTTATACGTTCAAATTTAACACGCACTTTTTTTTCGACAACATACAAATTATATTAAAAATTTTAACTTCTTAAATTATAAAAATTTATCTATACTATGAAGACTAACTAATTAAAGCGTTTCAGCGCCTCTTTTTTTTTTATTTTTTTGAATAGCTTTGACAACAAGTGTCTATTTCTACTACCATTCTTATATAAAGCAAGCTTGCGCTCGTAAGCAATACCTTTGCCATAAATGGATGAACTTAGTAAATCAACCATCGCGTTTACCGATAAACTAAGCATATGCTCTTTTAAGAGCTTTATAATTAGCCGTACTCCCAAAGCAACTTTCTTTTTTTCAGAAATTGCCAAAGGAACACCCACTGCCCGGCCACCTAGCTTAAGTGGAAAAAGATGTATATTAGGTGTAACCATCATTAAAGAAACCAAAAAAATTCTATAGGGATTTGCGCTCTCCTTAATTTTTAAACCTTGCTTAACTAAAGCAAAAATCTTAAAAGCTTTCAGCTTTTTTCCCGAAAAAACTAAAGAACCAAAAAAAATAGCATGATAACGAAAGCAAAGTTGCCAATAATAATTATCTGCTAAAGTTCGCGACTGACGTTTACGTAATCCTTTCAAGAACAAGCGCATAATTTTTTCTATTTATATTTTTTTACACCAAATTTCGAACGACGTTTACGTCGGCCAAACAATTCTATTTTAGTAAAATCATAAAGCCCTCTAACCAAATGGTAATTTATACCAGGACTATCTTTAGGACCATGACCCCTTACGAAAACAATAGAATGCGGCTGTAGAAAGTGCTCCCCTATACCAGGAATCTTGGCAAAAATTTTCTTACCACTAAAAGTTAAACGCACTTTAGCAAAAGTTCTTTTAGCTGAATTTGGCTTACGTGGTGACATGGTAGCAATCTTGTAAACAACGCCTTTTCGATGGGGCGCACCCTTAAAAGCCCCCGCACGAGGTCTTTTATATTTTTTTTTACGAGCACCTAAAGCTAATTGGCGTGTAGTTGGCGACATAAATTTACATATCAAAATCTCAGGTTGTTCAAAGGTGTAGAGCATCTAAATAAGAATGACCCTCTACGACAATAGGCATAAAAGCATGTGCTACACCACAAATTTCCGAACACTGACCATAAAAAACGCCAGGTCTGCGTAACATAGAAACAAACTGGCTTAATCTACCAGGTACAGCATCTACCTTAATACCTAATTCAGGTATTGCTCATGCATGTAAAACATCAGTAGACGTTATTAAAAAACGTATGCCAACACCACATGGTACAATCAAAGGATTATCAACCTCTAACAGACGTTTTTCACCTAAAGATAAACTATCAGTAATAACCATGCAACTATCAAATTCAAAAGAACTATAAGAAACAGCGTCGAACATCTCAAGAAGATTTATACCCGGGCCATAAGGATAACGCCCCTGTAAAAAAGACATAGGATACTGCACAGGTATTCAACCATCAGATTCATAAGATCAAAATCATTGATGACCTACTACCTTGATAGTAAGTTCTGGGTCAAGATCCTCATCTATAGAATATATCAAAAGAACAGATGGTACAAGAATTAATAAAATAATAACACTAGGAAATGTTGCTCAAACTATTTCTAATAAAGTACTATGCTTAAACTGTTGCACTGTTAAAAAAGAATTGTATCTTCTAACAGATCTATTATTAGCAGTTGTAACATTATCAAAATAAAAATAACCAGATGTCGCTTTACTGAATAAAAGTTGATCTAAAAACTTTGATCGTACTAACTGGGCTGCCGGAAAATATTTGTGCTTTCCTAGTCAAAAAGGAATACGCTTAAAACAAGTTCTACCATCATGAAACCCTCAAAGGGCTGCTTGCAAAAACAAATCAATATTTTTAGTTGAATTTAGTAAATAGTTTGCTTGTTTAGCATCTCTAATAATTTCTCAACACACAAAAAGAATAACTTTATAAGCGGATGATAAAATAACTACTATTAAAGTTAATAACTTAGCAAAAATAGAATTTGAATAAATAATCCTTAAAAAGCCGGAACGCTTATTAAAAGTTGATCAATCAGAATCCTTAATAATTTTATATAATGTTCAATATACAATAACTATAATAAGAACCAAATATCACATAACATTATTATGCACACTAATTAAACTCTCAATGTACAAAGTAGCAGGATCCTTAAAATCAAAAACAAAAAAAAACGATTTTCAATTAACTTCAGTATAAAAATTAAAAACGCTAAAAAAAAATAAATCCATAAAACTTAAGACTTTAATAAAGAAATCAAATCAATAGAAATACCGCCACGCAAGCGATAATAAACAATTAAAATAGCTAAACCAAGAGCACTCTCTGCTGCAGCCACTGTTAAAATTAAAAGCGCATAGATTTGACCCAATATATCATCTAAAAAAACTGACGATATAACAAAATTTATATTAGATGATAATAAAACTAATTCTAAGGAAATTAAGATAACAATAACATGCTTACGAGAAATAAACATACCAAAAGTACCAATTAAAAATAAACTTGTAGACAAAAATAAATATAATGACATATTTTTTTATGCTATTTGCTTTTAAAGTCGTAAGTACAATAAAGGCCGTCATTAAACTTTAATATAATATTGCCACGTCAAACATAGACATCATAAACAAGTTTCTCAAATACATTATTAAATGGAAATAAAAAAAATATTAGAGTAAAATACAAAATAGTTAAAAGCTGACCTATTTCCAAATAAGGTGAAATAACAGGTAAACTACCAATTCAACCTAAAAGTATACAAGTCACGACAAAAAATCAAAAAAAGAATCCAAAAAGAGGTCTAAAGGTACCACTACGAATTATTGTATTTTTTAACACAAATGGTAATATTAGTAATGCTACAACAAAACAAGCAATTAAAAAAATACCCAATAGTTTATCGGTAACAGATCTTAGCACTGCATACAATGGTAAAAAATACCACTCAGGAACTATATGCGATGGAGTAACAAGTGGATTAGCAATGTTATAATTATCTGAATGACCTAATCAGTCAGGGAACATAAAAATTATGTATAAAAAAAAAAACCAGACAACAATAATTGAATAAAAATCCTTTATACCATAATATGGTAAAAAAGGAATATTATCCAAACGCGAAGTTATACCAAGAGGATTAGAAGAACCAAATTCATGTAAAAAAAACATGTGTAAAACAGCTACAGCTAGGATAACAAAAGGTAATGTAAAATGCAAACTATAAAATCTATGTAATGTAACATCATCAATGGAATAACCGCCTCAAAGTAAAAAAAGAATATCGGGTCCTACCAAAGGTATTGCTCCTAAAAGGCTTGTGATAACCATAGCACCTCAAAAACTCATTTGGCCCCAAGGTAAAACATATCCTAAAAAAGCTGTTGCAATCATAAGAAATCAAATCACTACACCAGATATCCATAACAATTGTCTAGGATAAGCGTAAGAACCGTAATAAATGCCTTTAAATATATGAATATAAACTACAAAAAAAAACCAAGAAGCACCATTAGAATGTAAATATCTAATTCATCAGCCGTAATAAATTTCATTATTAATATTTACAACGGAGACAAAAGCTAAAGAAACATTAGGATTATAAAACATTGCAAGAAGTATACCTGTGATAACTTGTGATATCAAAAAATATAAAGCTAAAACTCCAAAATTATACCAATAATTAAAATTAGCCGGCGAAGCATAAAAGAAACCACTGGATCGTAAGATCCAAAACAATAAGCTACGTGATCAAAGACGCATATAAGTTAAATAAATTTTAAACTAAAGTTATAACAATACAAAAATAAAAACTAACTAGCGAGATAACACTTAAAAATTTAACGATCAATTTCACCAAAAACAAGGTCTTGCGTACCTATAATTGTAACCAAATCAGCTAAATATAAACCATTACACATAAAATCTAACCCCTGCAAATGTAAAAAACCGGGCGATTTTATACGACAGCGCTGCGGCCTATTGGTGTTATTTGACACGACACAAACACCAAATTCGCCTTTTGGCGCTTCAACAACAGCATAAGTATCCTCTTGGGGGACAATAAAACCCTCACTATACAATTTAAAATGATGGATTAAAGATTCCATTGAATATTTCATGAAAGCTCGCGAAGGCGGTGTTAATTTATTATCCGCAACAATATGTACATAAACGTCTTTAGATTTTAAATACTGTAACAAATTTATTGCTTGAAACATAATATTTAAACTTTCTCTCATTTCCTCTAAACGAATCAAATAACGGTCATAACAATCACCAAATTGACCTACCGGAACAGAAAAACTAAAAAAATTATATGCATCATAAGACTCAATTAACCGTAGATCCCAAGAGAAGCCGGATCCTCTTAACAAAACACCAGAAAATGCTCAATCGAGGGCCTGATTTTTATAAACAATACCTACATCCATTAATCTTTGCTTCCAAATGCGGTTATAAGACAACATTTCGCGCATTTCATCAATACGATAATGAAATTGCTCAGTGAATAAATAAATATCTTCCAATAAACCAAAGGGTAAATCCTGAACAACACCTCCCGGCCTAATATAATTAGCATGAAAACGTGCACCTGAAACACGCTCGTAAAATTCCATCAATTTCTGACGTTCTTCAAAACCTCATAAAAATGGAGTTAATGCACCAACATCTAAAGCGTGTGTTGTCAAAGCCAATAAATGGTTCAAAATACGAGTTATCTCACAATACAAAACTCGAATAATCTTTGCCCTAAAAGGAATTTCAATTTTTAATAGATTTTCTACAGCTAAAGAATAAGCATGTTCTTGGGCCATCATACTAACATAATCTAATCTATCAAAATAAGGCAAAGCCTGAATATATGTTTTATATTCAATTAATTTTTCTGTACCACGATGTAACAGACCTATGTGCGCATCAACTTTATCAACAATCTCACCATCTAAATGTAAAACAAGACGCAAAACGCCATGTGCCGCTGGATGTTGTGGCCCAAAGTTCATTGTCATATTCTTAACTTTAGTAAAAAATTTTGACATATGCTAAAAATCTACATATATCAAGAAGTTTCAAATTTAAAAAAACGAAATTTTTGCGTAGCTTCAACAATCTCTACTAATATCGCTTGATAGAGATCATCAAATCTTAATTCCGCGAAACCAATTAATGGAAAATCCTTCCTTAAGGGAGAGCCATTGAATCCATAATCAGTTAATATGCGCCTTAAATTTAAATGTAAAAAGAATTTTATACCATACATATCTCAAACCTCACGCTCTAATCAAGAAGAAGATAAATAAAAAGAGCCTAAAGATAAAATAAGCACATTAATGCCGACACAAATTTTTATAAAAAAGCGAAAATTAAAAATATTATTCCAGAAAGCATAAATAAGTTCAAAGCGGTGAAATAACCTATTCGGATAATCTACAACTACAAGATCTAGTAAGGAGCTGCAAGAAAGTATTGAATTATATTTTAAGAAGGTCGCAAGAAAAAAAAATGAGCAAAATTTAAAAATAAATAAAAGGCCTTTAATTTAAGAATGAATACATAACAATAGCTATACAAAAGCGCCAGTGCATACAATGAATAATATTTGGACAATACTAAGATTTGAGAATGAGCTTCGCTTCAGAGATAATTAAGCTTCATATAAATTATTCTCAATCTAGAGCCCCCTTAACTCATTCATAAATAAAACCTATGGTTAAAATAGCTAAAAAAATAAATATAGAATAAGAAGCATAAAAGCTTAATTTAGCGGTACTAATAATTCAGGGAAATAAAAATATTATTTCTAAATCAAATATAATAAACAAGATAGCTACTAAGTAAAAGCGTACCTCAAATTTACTACGAGCATCACCCCATGGATTAAAACCACACTCATAAGTAGAAGCCTTTTCAGCATCTGGTGATTGGTAGACTAAAAATAATGAAGCAAAAAGTAATACAAGCCCTAAAAGTATCGCAAAAAACAAATACTTTAGTATTATAACATATTCTATAAACATGTTTAATTAAAGGCAAATCATTACAAATTTCAATAAGGAAAATATCGAGTAATCAATTATAATACTTGGATACAAACCAAATATTAAAACTAATATGACGAAAGAGGCCAAAACAATAGTTTCTAGGCGCAACGTATCGCAAAAATAACGAGTAAAAACTTGAACTACAGGACCAAAAAAAATTTTACTATAAAAAAATAAAGAATAAATTAAGCTCAATATCATAGCAAAAGAGGAAAGAAAGATCGCAACATTACTTAGAAAGAAACCACCACCAATAATAAAAAATTCTCCAACAAAGTTAATAGTACCCGGAAAACCAAAGTTTGATAATACTAAAATAAAATACAGAATTGAAAAAAATTGGCATAAACGTCGCTAAACTACCATAATAAAGGATAATTCTAGTTTTATAGCGGTCATATAATATACCAATGCCCAAAAATAAGGCGCCCGAAGTTATTGCATGGCCCAACATCATAATAATAACACCAAAGAAACCTAAAAGATGCTGACTAAATAAGCCAAAAATTGAAAAGTTCATATGAGCAATAGATGAATATGCTATAGTTTTTTTTATGTCGATTTGACTAAAAGCTACCATAGAAGAGTAAATAAAACCAACAAATGCCAAAACATATATCATAAAAATCAAGTCTGTATAAACAGTAACAAGAGGAATGATAATCAATCTTAACATAGCATAAGAACCTAATTTCAACAAAATAGCAGCTAAAATCACAGAACCTGGCGTAGGAGCTTCCACATGTGCCTCTGGTAGCCAAATATGTGTGGGCATCATTGGAATTTTTATAGCAAATCCAAAAAACATGAATAATCAAAAAAAAAATTGCCGTGACTCAAAAAAAAACGAGTTCAAATAAAACTCAAATGAAGACGAACCATTATAAGAAAAAATGTTCAAAAAGCACAACAAGATAAATATAGACCCTAACAAAGTATAAACAAAAAATTGATAAGAAGCATAAATTTTACGACTACGACTACCTCAAATACCAATAATAAAAAACATAGGTATAACGATACCTTCAAAAAATATATAAAAGAAGAAAAAATCAATAACAGAAAAAACATTAAATAATAGCCATAAAGAAAAAAATAAAAAAAACGAATAAAGCTTTATTTTATAACGAAGATATCAATAAGAAAGAAAGCAAAAAAATAAAATAAATGAAGACAATATAACAAGAAGTATAGATATAGCATCAAGTGCTAATACATAAGAAATTTTAAAAAAAAATAAAGAATAAAATTTAAAAATACTCTGAAAAAAAAAAATTGATTTGTTAGTTAACAAAATAAAAATAAGAGAACTTAAAAAAAATAGTGAAAAAAAGAAAAGAGAAAAGATTCTGACAAAATTAAAAGAAAAGACCAAAAAAAAGAGAAGAAACCAAAAAAAAATAAAGTTAGCGACTAAAAAATTGAATCAAAACATATACTACAAAAGGCATAAAATAAACCGACATAACATAACAATAAAGCCAAAGACAAAGGCAAAATAACTTTTCAACCTAACGTCATTAATTGATCATACCTATACCTAGGCAAAGCTGCACGCGCTCAAATAAATAAAGTCATAACTATCCAGAGCTTAAACGAAAATCATAAGTAAGGTGGCACATAATACAAAAAAAAAATATCTAGGGGCGGAAGTCAACCCCCTAAAAACAAAATAACAAAAAGACTACACATTAGAACCATATTTAAATACTCAGCCAAAAAAAAAAAAATAAAACCTACAGAGGAATACTCAACATTATAACCTGAAACCAACTCCGATTCTGCCTCTGGTAAATCAAAAGGTGGCCTATTTGTCTCAGCTAAAATAGAAATAAAAAAAAGTAAAGCTGAGGGAAAAAAAGGTACCAAAAATCATACTTCTTGCTGCGCTTCTACGATTGCAGACAAATTTAACGAATCAGAATAAAAGAAAATAGGCATCATTATTAAACCCAAAGAAATTTCATAACTGATTAATTGAGCGGCTGACCTTAGTCCTCCTAAAAAAGCATATTTTGAATTACTAGCTCATCCGGCCATAACAATCCCATAAACACCAAAGGAAGAAGATGCCAATATAAAGAAAATTGAAACATTTACATCTGCAAAAACGGAAATAGAATTAACCGGAACAATTACTCATGCAAAAACAGCAAACATAAAAGTAACAATAGGCGCAAAAATAAAAATAATTGAATGAATAGGGCTTGGAAAAACTGTCTCTTTAGCTAATAATTTTATTGCATCAGCAAATGCTTGTAGAGAACCAAAAATACCTACAGCACTAGGGCCCCTACGGCGCTGCACAGAACTCAAAAATTTGCGCTCATAAAGTGTTAAAAAAGCAACAGCAAATAACATAAATAGCATAACCTCTATATAATATAGTCAATCAATCCCTGCAAAAAATACCAAATAAACAATTATTCACTTTGCTGAGAAAACAGGCAAAAAAATAAAAAAAAAACCATCTAAAAAAAATTTTCATTGAATTTTTCAACTTATTGTAAAAATTCGTCATGCTTAAAACATTTTAAATATTATTATACTTATTAAAAAACTAACTAAAATTTAAAATTAATACTAAAATCTGCTGCTTTAGCTTACAATTTTAATTGGAAAAATTACTTAATACTACCTTAAGTGCACAAGCAGACATAATTTTGGAATTTTTAGAAAAAATATCTGAAGTATAATAGTTATCAATTGCTCGATTAATCACCGTATTATAAAATAAATAATCATAGAAACTTAATAAGACATTAATTTTTTCTAAGTTCGTGAACAAAACTAAATTAAGAACATATACAAGGCCTGCTGCAAAATGAGCAGCCTCCAATACAAAAAGTGTTTTATAACTAATTAAGCCTTTAAAAAAGCCTAGAAATTTAAAATGGCGTAAAACAGAGAAATTATGTGAAAGAAATTTTTTTTTAAAAAGACTAAGGCCTCGTGCTATTTCACCATCAGAAAATAAAAATTTAAAAGGCGTTATTATCCTTTTAGCAAATCGCAATGTACCTTCAACGTTTAAATATATAGAATTACGCTCAAAAAAACTAGTCGTTGGAAAAATTAGTTGAGCTTCCTCTAAAATAGAATTATTAATTTTAAAAAGACCCTGATAAACCATGAATATGTTTTTGCTAAGAGCATTTGCAAGCGAACTGCAACCACAAAAATAAACGAAAGAAAGATCATTCAAAGCGAATGACGGTCTATTAACAGAAGAAATACCAACTTCCGCAGCTGAAATACGTCCTAGTCATGGTGAAACAATATTAAAGGAATTTGATAAAGTTGTCCCTTTAAAGTTATTTTTTATTAAAAACAAGCAAGAATTCAAAATAGAAAAACTATCTAATCTTTTTAACAAAGAAACACCAATAAAAATTTTCGGAAGTAAATTTGATTCTACTTTTAAATTCAAAAACGACCCATTAACAAAATCTCTAAATAAAATATTTTTAAACATGATACACCTACCTTCAAAAAAATTTCTTAAATAAAAAAAGCTATTACCAAAATTTTTTACAGGAAACGTTAAATAATTAAGTGATAAGCCTATGCTATAGACTTCTAATTGTTTACCAACAAGTAAATAATTTTTACGTAAGCGCGAATTTAACAAGGGCGCCTCGGTACGCAAATTAGTACCAAGAAGTAAAACAATAGTAGCAACCTCTATAGAAGCTATTGTTGTATTCAATAAAAAAAGTTGTCTAAAATCGGAAAAAATTTCAAGATTATCCTCGTAGTACAATGCAGAGCAACCGAATCCATTGAAAAAATCTTTTAATGCAAAAATAGCTTCTACATCAGAAAAATGGCTTATCAAACATTCAACTACTGATAAAGGCTTACTTTCAATAAAAAATAAAAAAAGATTAAATGCCTTAGGTCAACTCAAGATTAAAAATTGGTTATTTAAACGTAATTTAGGATAATTGAGGCGTTGGACACTTAAACAATCAAAGGCAAAACGAGCTTTATTTGTAATCCATTCTTCATTTAAAGACTCATTCAAAAGTGGAATAATCCGCATTACCTTATTATTAGCTATACCAATACTTATACTCGAAGCTAAAGAGTCAAAAACATCAATACCTTCAAAACTATTTAATTCTCAAGGACGCGCTGAAAACGCATATGGCATAGATGTCAAGGCCCCCACTGGGCATAAATCTATGATATTGGCAGACAATTCATCAAATAAAAAGCGTTCTATATATGTACCAATTTCCATGGAATTACCGCGTCCAAAAACACCAAAGTCAAAAACACCGGATATTTCTGTAACAAAACGAAACAGCGTGTACAATGAATACACCGTGTCATTATAGTTTTAACTAAAGGGCCACAGCAATAAAGATTGTCTACAGATCGTTTATTAAACTCATAAAAACGACCCCTATCAGAGCCAAAAGTTGAAGAAATATCCTGTAAATCACATTCACCCCCTTGATCACAGATTGGACAATCCAAGGGATGATTTACAAGAAGAAATTCTAAAACACTTTCGCGAGCTTTTCTAACACGTTTATTATTTGTAAAAATACGCATATTATCTAGTAAAGGCATCGCACATGAAACAACTAACGCATTATTAGCTTCAACTAAACAAATACGACAATTGCCAGCTATAGTCAATTTTTCATGATAACAAAAGCAAGGCAAGTTTATATTTTTAGACAAACAAAACTGAAATATCGTAGAGTCTTCGGGCGTTTCATAAAAAACATCATCAATTCAAACGCGCAAGTTAAGAATACAAATGAGTTTTATGAAACTCAAACAAATTATAAAAAACCTTATCAAAATATTAAACTACACGGCTAGCTTGACCTAATTTATGCCTAATATAATACAATTTTACACGAGCATAAGAAATTTTTTTACGCTTAAAACTATTGAGGCGTAAAATAAAAACACGGTTACAAAAATAAGAAAAAGACACTTCAATACCAACTGCACCAAGAATATTACGCAAAATTAACGTGCTTTCAGGATGCATTAGTTTTTTTTTTCTAACAGCAATACAAATGCCTTCAAAAAAATAATTTGATCCTTTATTACGAAATGACAAAGCCAAAATATCACCTGCAGAAAAAGGAACTGTGGCCTTTTGCCTGTAAACAAGTTCATAGTGTTTATCAAAATTAAAAAAATAACACATAAAACAGCAACTTACACAAACTTAGATATATATTTTTTCGCAGCCGTATTTAAAAAAGCACCATCATTTAAAGTTGAACCAAGCCCAAACAAATCAATAAATAATGTATGTTCCGTAGAGCTTAAACTCAAAAACCCTAATTTTTTAAAATAAGCGGATTTACTTCTTTTGTACTTTAATGTTAAAACCAATTGAAAAAAGAAATTAGGACGCTGCCCGCCCTTTTTTAATTTAATCACGCGTGATAAAGAAACCATAAGCTCAAATTCCAAAAATCTACAGATATCATATGAAGAATAATTAAAAGCGGAGGCTGAAAGAAAAAAAAAGTTAAATTTAAGCCAAAGCACAACAAAATAACAAAACCAGTTGATCAAGAAATTTGACAAGAAAAAGTAGCATCCTCAACAGTAAAATTATTAAAAAAAGCAAGTCGGATTAACCTTATATAATAAATAGAACTAACCACGGTTAATAATATAATAACTCCAGTAGAAAAGGAAGCACCAACACTAATAAGAGTAGAAAATATAAAAAATTTACCAAAAAAACCAGCTAAGGGCGGAATACCTGCCAAAGAGAGCAGCGACAAAGAAAAAACAAAAGCAAGATAAGGATTTGACTTTCTTAAAACAGATAAATCAGTTATACTTTTTATCTCATAAAAAGATTTTCCTTTTCGAACGCTAAGCAATATAGCAAAAATGGTGATAATAGACAAAGCATAGGTTATAGAATAAATCAAAAAAGCATCTATACTCGCATTAGAAAACAAAGATAATGAAATAATTAAATATCCCATATGTGTAATAGCACTATAAGCCAATAAACGTTTTATTTTCATTTCATACAATGAAAGCAAAATACCAATTACTATAGAAAATAAACCTAAAAAAAAAAAAATAAATGAAAAGACATCAAACAACTTCACAAGAACAAAGAAATAAAGTTTAACAAAAATAACTAAGAATGGTAATTTAGGAACAATAGCAAAAAAAGCCGTAACGGCCATAGGCGCACCTTCATAAACATCAGCTATTCAAAAATGAAATGGAAAAATAGCTAGCTTAAACAAAATACCCACAGAAATAAGAAGAAGCGCTAACAAAAAGAGTACCGGATAATCTAAAAAAGACTCTGCAACTCACAAAAGGGCATTAACATCAAAAAAGTTAGTTGAGCCAAAAAAGCTGTATAATATAGATATACCAAAAAGTAACATACCAGAAGAAAAGGAACCAAAAACAAAATATTTTAATGCTGCTTCTATAGATAAATTAGAATAACGCTTCAGTGAAGCTAAAATGTATAAACAAAAAGATACCATTTCGAGTGCTAAATAAAAAACAACAAAATCGTTTGATGAAACTAATAAAAACATACCCAATACCGCTAATAATGAAATTATAATATATTCGGTAACTTGAAACTTTTCTGCCCTAAAGTAATCAGATGACATTAGAAAAATTAATATTAAAAATATCGTCATCAGAATTTTCGAAAAGTTTACTAATTTATTTACACAAAAATAGCCATTAAAAAATATGCCAGAACAATCAAATTGAAAAACAAGTAACCCTAACAAGCCTACCAAAAACGGAACTACAAAAAAAATTTGAAAATTTATAAGCCCTGCGTTAACAAAATATTTATTTGATACTAGAGAATAAAGAAGTACAATAAATATAAGGCAGAACAAATAAATTTCCGGCGCAAGAAAAAATAAAATTGCCATTAATGAATCATCAGATGTGACTACAGAATTTAACATAATAATAATAATAATATTTGCTATTTAAAAAAAATATAAGATGAATTATGAATTGGGTAACGTTGAAATCTTTCAAACCTTACACCTAATAAAGGAACAAGTGCTCCTTTTAAATTTTTTCGTTTTTGATATTGTTTATGCAAAAACTTGTGTTTTTGTAAATAGTCTCTCATCTTAAAGACTTTTCTTGATAAATACCTTTGCCACTTTGCTACTACATATTTTTTAAAACGGTTATTAACGTTTTTTTTAGTTAACGTTAAATTTCTAAAAAGACTCCTACGAGAGCGCTTGCTTAAAAAAAAACTAAAAACTAGAAGTCTCATTTCTCTTGAAATCAGGTCTTCTACTCAGCGCCTATGATTTACAAATAAAAAATACGCTTTAATCCATGGCGTTAGATAGCGCACCCTAAAATAAATACTACGAGTAAATCAATGATCAAATCTTCTTTTTATGTAAAGTAAACGATTAAGGAAATGATAAGACCTAAAAACTTGATACAGATCCTTAAATCGCGCTATAGTACGCACATAAGGATTATGACGCCAAGAAGCTCGATGCTTTGTTCAACGCTTATATCGACGAGACCACTTTGTAAAAATAAATCCTTTTAAATATAACTTACGAACACGCTTTGACAAGACTGCAGTTTTAGGGAAAATGTTTAAAGATGACAATACAAAATTATGACGTAAATAGCTAAAAGCATTTGCAACATATTTTCGACCTTTGATTTTTAGTAAACGCTTAAAAGAATTCTTAAATTTATAAAAAACTTTGTGCGCAAAAAAACGAAAAACATGCCGCACTAAACCACGTTTAAAAAAAGTTTTTGGTGCAAATCTTATATTTGTTCCACTAGATACCCTAAAATTTAAAAAAGGAAAGGATCTAAAGATAAATAAAATACGAGAAGTGTTTAGACTAAAAACACCGGAATAATTCAAATTATTTGCAATTTGTTTATAAAAATAAATATAAAGAGCACTCAGATTAAATGACTTAATAAGAAAATTTAATCAAAAATTAAAACGCAATCTGATAATGATTAAAAACACATAATATGAAAATACTAAAAACCATAAAATAAACAAAAATATATAATAACGCAAACGTCGCGGTTTCTTATAAGCTCTGGAACGACGATACTTTTTAAATTTTTCATAAGGGTCAATTCATCACCAAGACTGCCGTTGCATTAATAAACCCATTCTATAAAAATTATATTTATATTCTAGCCTCAAAGCATGAGGTTTATTGAATAAAAAAAATGTTTTCTTATTAAGCAGCTTAACATTTTTTCCTTTTTTAATTTGAAAGACGCGTTTTCAAGAAGGATAAAAATTTTTTAATAATAAGTAATTAAAAGGTTTCATAATCATTTATTGCTTTATACAATTTTAAAATAAATTAATGTAAATACGATCATTGATTTTTAGAAAGAAATTTAAGGAATCTATTAACATATTTATATTTATAATAAAGCTCAAAGCGCATATTTTTATATAACATTCTATGCAAATCATTCATATAAAAAGAAGGTACAGTAAGCTCTAAAACAAAAAATAAATAAGCAAATAAATCTTGCAAAGCAAACAATATGTAGCAATAATTCAACAAAAACACGACATTAGGCTTAAAGCGCTTAAAAGGCGCAGCTCCCTCAAAATCGTCCATAATGGACAAATTAAAAAAACTATTCAGAAAAGATGCTAATTTAGCATTACGATCATATGCTAAATTATCTAACATAATCTTCTCATTAAAAAATGTTAAATCAAAAAAAACATAAAATATAGGATAAAATACGTTAAAATTCAACACATTTCACAAAGAAAGGTCTAAATCCATCTTCCTCGAAAAAATATTGGTCATATACCTTAAATCAGCATCATCTCTAAAATGACAAAACTGCAAAGTGTTATTTATCAGCATAACTTCACCAAATCTAAAAGACTTGGCATATTCGTAACTCTCTAATGCAAGAAAATTTCGAAAAAAAAAACGATCCATGTAATCAATATATGAAATAAAACCTATATTATATACCAAAGAGGGTTTTGTGCTTATAAAAAAATCCTCTAAAGACTCAAATAAAAAAAAATTACGAAGAGCAAGAGTATGCATCAATTGCTTATAAAAGAAAGTTTTCAATTCACTATGTAAAGTTGTATAAATATATGAGGGACTTAAATCAAAATATGAAAGCTCTTCCAATAGAAATAAAGCCTTACCAACATGAGAAAAACCTTGACAGGCTTCATCATTTAACTCCATATCCGTTGCAAATAAAATATAGCTATGTACAACCATATAATTTGAAAGATACCCCTTAAGTTGCGCACGAAAACCTGTCATATGCTGTTTAAAAGTACAAAAAACGAAAAACCAGCTAAAAAAAATAAAATTTCTAAAAAAATTAGAATAATAGTAACCATCAATATAAAATGGTCTTTTATTATAAGAAAAATAAAGTCGATAAATATTAAAGTTACTATAAAAAATACGTCATCGCAATGGAAAATAATAAATTACAAAACAAAGATTTATCCAGCGAGCATTTATCGCTATCTTCAAAGGCTGATTTGCCACAGGATACACATCTAAGCGGTTAAACAAATATTCATTATATTTAATAGTACGAAAATATTCAACATAAATACGCGTTATAAAAAAAGTAGTTATATCTACTTTTATAATGAACTGATCAGAAGATAGAATTTTTTTAGGTTTTCTAATAAAAAAATGAGTCACCTTCAAAATTTTCTTGCCCGAAAAAACCATACTTTGATAAATAAATGAACGTACATCTAAAAAATCTAAAAAAAAAAATGACAAATTGCCAAAATCCTGCAAAAGAATCGAAATTTTCTCAAATTCCGCAAAAACATGATAAAAAAAATAATAAGATAAAACATTATTAAATACGCTTTTAACAGGTAAAACATGGCGCTTAGCACAAAATATTTTAAGAAATAAAGCAGGCTGTTCCTGCAGCAACAATTCTCAAACAGCAGCCATATATATAAAATTGATAAACTCCATATGAAAAGCTTCATCGATTGTGCAATAGCCTCTGGAAAACAAACTTAATTTATTAAAAAAATGTTTCATATAATACCTACTCTTTTTTTTTCAAAAAATTTTTATAAAAAATGCGTTTACTACGCTTTATTCGCTTTTTAAATGCTTTTTTCTTTTTTTTTTTCAGTAAACTAACTGAATTTAATTTAGAAACACGTCAACCTTTAAAAAAGCTTTCTTTAACTCTTTTTAAAGTAAATCAATTTTTTTTATTATAAGTGCTACGCTTTCAAGACCTTTGAACTCTATAAATACTAGAAGCCGTATGGCGGCTTGCATGGTTTCACCTAAATAATGGAGGAACTAAAGGAGAAACCTTTAATTTTTTTTCGCGTTTAAGTTTAAAGCTAGACCTCCTGCTCAAAAGTTTATTTTTGCGAGTGGAAAACAAATTATAATATTTAGCTAAACCTTTAGATGAAACCTTTTTAAGCTTCGATTTTCCATACATACGAAAACGTGTAAAGAAGAAATGCCTAAAAAGTATATGTCTTATAGAAAAGACAAACTGTAATAATAAAATTTTAGGATTTAACCCTTTTTGCGAAAGGGTTAAAGAAAAAAAGTTTTTATAAAAAAAGCGTAACAAAATAGAAGAAAAAGTCCTAACAAAAATTTCAAGACGTTTACGCAGAGGTATTTCATTAATAACAATGCCTTTTTGTTGAATAAATTTAAGCTTAAATTTTAACTTAAATTTTCGTGCAAATTTTTTTTTGAAAATTTTAAAAAATTGTTCTTTAGCTTCTTCACCTAACTTGCTGGCAAATCCTTGAAAGTTTCTATTATATGGCTTATTTTGTTGAAAATTTCTATTGTATGGGTTATTATTTTGAAAATTTCTATTATATGGCTTATTATTTTGTTGAAAATTTCTATTATAAGACTTATTATTTTGTTGAGAAGCTCTATTATAATATGGTTTATTATTGCTATTTTGAGAATAGGTTATTTGGGGACTTTTCACGAAAGCCTTATTATAAAAGTAAGAAGCCTCCTTTGTATTTTTATAATGTTCTTTCTTTAACCGTGCTGCTGAAAAATTGGTTTTCGCCTCATTAAAATGCCTTCTATAAAAATTCTGAAATTGCTTCAAGCCTTGTTTTTTATTGCTATTAAAAAAAGCTGGAATAACCTTTTTATGCGCCATAGAATTCTGATAAGAATTATTATTTTGTTGAAAATTTTTAAACGGGGAATAACGAAAATTTTGATAATTTCTAGGCTTATATTGCCTTTTAATTGATCTGAAAGCGTTTTTAAAAGGCTTTTTTACATAATTTTTAGGATATTTTCATTTGACTAACCCCCTTATTTGTTGAATAAAATCAGCCTTAAAGGCTATCTTAAACTTTCGCTTAAAATCTGCTTTAAAATTTCTAATAAAGTTTTGTATATCCGCATTGCTATATCAAGACCTTGAATTTACACGTCGCATACGCGTTTTTGACGCATTAAAATTAACTTGTTGGTCCAAATAAATTAAGCCATTGACATGTTTTTTATAATAACAATACAAAATCTTGTTAATTGCAAAAAAACGTGAATTGGCAACAAATAGGTTTTTAAAAGAGTTTTTATAATAAAAACGAAATGAAGGTAAATTAAGCCCAAAACCCGATATAACAAAAAATGAATTAATTCTATTTTTCCCAAAAAAGCCAAAAACTAGAAAAAAATAAATAAGCTTAGATAACAAAGCTTTATCAAAAAAAAAAAAATTATATTTAAATATTTTTTTTGAAAACAAGCTATTTTTAAAAATACTAGAAGCCTCAAAAAATATTAAAAAAAAGTTTTGTAGAGCCAACTTTTGAAAAAAGCTGAAAATTTTGAAAATTTTTTGAAAATAAATAAATTCTAAGCATCGAACAAAATTTAAAAAGAAAGTTTTATCAAAAATTCTACTAAATAACAAAGCATGTTTTTGCTCCTTAATTCTTAAAAAAAGATAATACTCATGATTTTTTTTAGCTAAAGCAGCGGTATCATATAGGGCATGTTTATCAAAAGAATGCACAAAAAACGACATATTTTTAGCATTAGCTCCAATTAAAACATAATTTTGAACAGGAAATTTCATTTTAGGAATAAAACCTAAAAGATTATAAGAGTGGCATCAAACAAGTGCTGTGCTGTATGTCACTATAAAATTATCTATGCTCGGATATGACGCATAAGTAAAATTTCGAAAGCGATTTTCAGGCAAACGCAAATTAAAACAATCATCTGACAATTGAGCCGAATAGTTATAAAGCCTAGTTAAAATACGATCATGAGATGTTCAGTCATGAAATGATTCATAGGCCTGAAGTTGACTTACACTTCTTAATGTTGAAAAACCTCTGTACAAAAAAACTATTCGTGTACAAATAAGAATAAAACTGATTAATTTCAGTATTAACACGTGATTTGCGCACAGGTTTAGCAAAAGCCATACTTAGTAAAATTTTAAAAGTAAATTTGAAATTTAATCCTCAAGTTAAAGCAAAGTTCCTTAATAAAGCATCTTTTGCAAAATCATAAATAGTACTCTCAAATCTGTAAATAGCACCAAAACGATCATTAAAAAAAAATGGTATATCAACTAGTGATTGAGAAAAATTATGAAAGCCAACAAAATTTGTAGAAAAATATTGAATCTTTGAAGAAAACATATCTAAAAATTATTTTCTAGGTAATTTACGCGCACGCACACCATTATGTGCAAATTTTCTATAATGGACGAAACCAATCACTTTAACGCCATGATAAGCTAATTCTCTAGCTAAATAATAATGACCTTGCACAGTTCTATTAGAATAGACCAACAATATCACCTGTCTTATATTTCTACCATAAAGAACAGAAGATAATTTTGCAACAATAGAAACAACTGCTTGCGGCGCCCTTTTTCTTCTACTTGTGCCAACAACGCCACAGGCACCAGCTGAATAACAAGCAACCACTTTATCATCACAATCTAAAGCGGTAATGAAGGTGTTTGTAAAACTAAGCTTTAAAAAAATTTTATTATGTTTATTTAAACCTCAATTGTAAAAATTTGCTGGCGATTTTACGACTATTCTATTTGAAATACTATTTTTATAATGAGCCTTTTTCTTATTGTAAAAACGCTTTTTACCCCTGAAAAATCTATTAAGAAGCATGCGTCAAAAATTATTGATTAATTTAGCTTTTTGAAACCCAGGCGTCTCATGGTACCAGCATTAGTCCTTGTACGCTGGCCCCTAACAGGTAAATGCATTACATGACGTACACCTTTATAAGAGTTTATATCAATTAAATTTTGTATATTATGAACAATTATTCTTCTTAAACGCACTTCACTTAATGTAAAATTTTTCAATAAAAAAAAATAATAGAAAAATTATAAATATTCAAATTATTAATGAAAAAAGGATACGCAAGTCCAAGCTTTGTGCTAATTACCATAGATTTTGCTCAACCTACACTATAAATTGCCTGCAACGCCGGTAGTATTTCTTTTTTTAATGGTATATACTTATCACGAAATAAAAACATACAATTAACCCTTTTTTAATGAAGCAACAAAACCTGATCTAGAAAAAATAGAAATGCTAGAAAGCGTCAAATAAAAATATTCTTTCTGTAAATGAGTAATAAACAAATTATTATTAAAAAAAGAACTCTCTAATAAAATTACTTTATTAATAAAAATCTTTATTTTTTTTTGATTTTTAAAATTAACACAGTTTACGTTAAACATACCTATAAATTTTTTTTACCAATTTTTAACTCAAGTATTTGTCTAGGCTGCACTAAACCCCTTATCCTATAAATAATTAGTCTTTTCAATAAAAAGAATTGAGCCAAAATATTTTTTAAAACAAACAATTTATTACTCAACATTACAAACCTACGTTTTCTGGCCCTTATTAGCAAACTTTTCGGCGCATGAAAATAAAAAAAATGCGTATGACCTAAGAAGAAACAAAGAAATGAATTAGAAATTTTTCTAATTCTATAACCTAAACCCTTAATTCTTAACTTAACATAATTAAAAAAAAATAAACAGCTTAACAAATAAAGCAAATGTTTATACGTACTTTTATAAAAAAAGTAATTTAAGAATAAGAACGAAAGTTCCTTTAAACTTTGTTTGAAAAAAAACAAAGAAGGAAACTTAAAAAAAGAATAGCCTAAAATACCACGAATAAAAAAAATAAAGCGATTCAATGAAAAAAACAATGAAAAAAGAGTTGACAAAATATAGTTTTTTTACGTATTACCATAAAAACTAAACCGCAACTTTTAAAATAACTTCACCAGCAATATGATCTTTTAATAAGCAATCTGTACTAATACATAACCCTTTGTGAGTAGAGATAATAAAAAAACCCGCAAAAGTTTCATAGTTATAATTTTTGCGAAGCTCACTAAGGCGCCAAAAAACACGCTTTCCCGGCGTTGATATTACATTTAATGACGTTATAACAGACTTACTATTTTGATATTTTAAAGTTAGCACTATTCCATTTTCCTGAATAGAAAAGTTACTAATCAGACCATTAACATAAAGCAATTTTGAACATTCAACATTAAAATTTGTGCGCGCTAACAATACGGTTGAAACACGCGCCTTAATAGCACTATTTATTGAAGAAATCATTTCTGAAACTAGGTGTCTAGCAGTCATATAATTAAAAAGAAGATTTTCGCATACCAACAAGCAAACCATTTGAGGCAAAACGTTTACACTGATGGCGAGACAATTTAAATAGCCTAAATACAGATTTTGTATAACCGGTTCTTATACAATAACGCCTGAATGCAGAAAGAGCTGCATGTTTGGGATATCTCTTCAATAACTCAAAAAAATAAAAACGAAAAAATAATGAAAATTGCGAACTTGACAATAAATTCTTCAAAACTAATTTATTTAATTCAACAATTTTAAATTGAAACCTGTTTTTATACGAAATATAAATTCACTTATGAAAAAAACATAATTTATAAATAAATTTTAAAAGTTTGCAATAATAAGCTAGCCCCTGCTTTATTATTGGAGGCGAAAACAAAACTGATGTTCAGAGAATTTTTTAAATTAAAAAGACCAATATTGGTTTTTTTTTCAATAAACAAATTCATATCTTTCAAAATATAAAGAATTTGATGAGACTTCCTTTTTCTATAATACATTGTTGATAAATAAGATTTATCTAATAATGCAAAAACATCATTGGAAAAAAAATATAAAATATCAAACGCATATACGAACCCCATCAATTGAACTTTAATACTATAAGTAGTTTTTCCTAAATGAAACTTTGATTTATAGCCGGAAAAAATTGGACGCACTCCTAAGAAAAATTTGAAAAAAAAAAATAATTATAAAGCCGAACGTCATCCAAAGTTTCGAGATCCCTGAGTGAAAAAAGTAAAACCAGGTCAATGATATGCGGTAATAAAGCACCATGAACAGAATGCAGCTTATGAATTAAATAATGACGAGAAGAAAATTTATTATTAAAAAAAAATCAACAGAGCCAAGCATAAAATTAAATAATAAATCTAGTAACACAACCCAAAGAAGGCCACCTCATACAGAGTTCTTTTAATATAGGACCATACACTCTATTTGATATAGGCACCACTCTTTTATTCACCAAAACTACAGTATTTTCGTCAAATTTGATAAAAATACCCGACATGCGTAAAAAATTCACTTTACTACGTACAACTAAAGCTCTCAAGAGCCTCCCCTTTGAATACTTTCTTCTCTTTTTTTGCCTTTAGTCTAGCCAATTTTTTTACGTTTGTGTGCTTAATTGAGACAAGAACAAATCGCCCAAATAAGCAATACGCTTACGAGTAGCACCAAAAACCTTAATGCATTGTACTATAACAACTCCTGTTTTATCCGTAACTTTTAAAAGTGTACCCGCCTGCACCATAATAAACTAATAAACAAGCTTAACAACAGATGTTTTAATTGGTAGTTTAGTACCTGCACTCGTCAGGGCTTTAACAGACAAATCATTAGTTAAGCCACTTAATTGATATAAAATTTGACCCTGTCTTATAGGACAAATCCATAAAGAATGTGCACCTTTCCCGCTCACCATACGTGAGCCTACAGGTTTTTGTGAGATGGAAAAATTAGTAAACAAATTTATTCAAAGGTTTCCTTTTTTCTTGGTTGTACGCCGAATAGTACGACGCGCTGCCTCTATTTGTCTAAAATTCAAGCGGCCTGCTTGTAAACTTTTTAAAGCTCAAAAACCCAAAAATGGAAAAAATTTTTTATGCTCACATAAGAATAAAAATGATGAATTAGGCTTATGAAATTTCTTAAATTTCAAATTACTGGGACTCTGTTTCATATATTAAACAATCTTAAAATAAAATTTAGGCATATTAAAACTGCAATACAATCAAATTTTAACTGTAGCAGAACTATTACGCAGAGGTACAGTAAAAAAAGCATAATCAATAAAAGCATTCAATGTATTTAAGGGAACTTTAACTTGACGGAACCAGATTGAGCTGGCACGTTCTTTACGTGAAAATCGGCCTAAGCAATGAAATTTGAAGCCAATAAGATTACCATAACGACCTAAATTAGGCTTGCGTAAAAAACGCTTGTTTACTTTTGCTGATAAATAGTTATAATTATACACCCAATAGCTATTTATAAATATTTTATTAACAAAAATATTGGAAGAAAAAAATTTTGTATTATAAAAAAAAGTGCGGAACAAAGACAACAATAAATTAAAATTAGAATAAAGATCATTCAATATGAAATCAATATATTCAAAAAGCCCTATCCTTTTTCATAACTTAATTGCTGAATCGATAAACAAAGTTGAGAACTGCGCCCCTAAATAATCCCTGCCTGAAAAAAATGCAAAATGCAAAGCAGCTCTATTTTTTACGTAGTTTTTAGACAAATAAACACATATTTTACTATTAAAAACACTACTAGATTTTGACATCAATTTTAAAGCTGAAAAAACATCTAGAAATACCCACATAAAAGTGTTTCTATAAAAAAAGAAAAAAAATTTAGCATAAAGTGCAAGCATAAAAGCAAACAAATATTTAAAGATAGCCTTACGATAATCTAAAACTTGATTTTTTAAAATAGACAATTTATTTATAGAATATAAATAATTAGATAAAGGATATTTTGTCACAAAACCTACAAATGTCAACTCTTTCTTTATTGGGTTTAAAAGTTCCTTAACAGAATAACCCTGTTTTAATTTTCTTGCTAAATACCTAGAAAGGAACTTAGCATTAATACAAGAACCTGTTATAGAAAAAAAATTAACTGTCGTTTTAATGATCTTAGGATTTAAAATACAGAAAACAAATGACAAAAATAAACTAAGATGGAAAAATAAAGCATAATTCCAGAAGCTCCAACTTAAAATATAAATAAATCGAGAAAGTACAATATTAACCCCAATTCTATTTTTTACGAAATTTTTAGAAATAATAGATTTTAAATTAGCAAAAAGCAAAAGAAAAAAGATTAAACGAGGCCTCGCGCCTCTTGCACGCACGACAAACTTACTATGATTCAAAAATCTTAATAAAGGCCTTCGTTTTAAATATTTAAAAGCGCGCCAAAGGATACTTAATCGATGCAAAGGCCATTCATAAAGATTAATTTGATGCATAAAATTTAAAACAATTAATGTTTTCCAACTTTGGCGTTTTGTAACTTTATCCCTTTTTTTATAGTCCTTCCTAAATCGACGTGCTTCTACATAATACTCAACAAAAAGGTCATCCATAAGGCCCTCCACAGCGCCATCGTATATATAAACATTAACGAAAATATCACTATACTTTTGAACTATCTCAAAATGACTAAAAAAGTAGGCGTTACGTTCAAAACGCTTAGATGAAAAAAAATAAAATAAAAACAAGCGTATACGAAAAATCATATGCAAAAATTCTGCATAATAAACATAATCAGAATACCAAGAATCTGTTCAATTCAAAAATCAACCAACTCTTAAAGCTGTAGCATTTATCAAATGACCCATAATTATCAGTTTTTACTTTTTTTGTTTTTTCTTTTTTTTTTTTAAATGAATAGTTCTACCCATTCTTTTTGTAAAAACAAATTCGCCAAACTTATGACCAATCATACCGGCAGTAATGGTTAAACTTAATAACCAAATTCCATTATGAACTTTAAACTTACGATTAACAAAAAACGCGGGTACTATAGAATTACGTTGTCAAACCTTAAAAGCGGCAAGATTTCCTATAAATTTAGAAAAAAAAATGGTATTAATAAACGGAATTTTTCAAGAAGAGCGTGACATGTAGAAAAATAATAATTTTAACGTAATTTCTTAAATAAACGCCTATTAAGCTTATCCCGCTTTTTCTTTTTAGTATGTGTTCATTTTGTGATTTTGCCTCAAGGCGTACGGGGAGCCGCAGGCGGAGATGTTTTACCATTACCACCACCATGTGGATGGTCACAAGGGTTCATCGCCACACCACGAACAACCGGACGTTTACCTAAAACACGATTTTTTCCAGCACTACCTATAATTTTCACATTATGCAACATATTTGACACATAACCTATGGAAGCGACTGAATTAACCGAAACTTTAACTAATCAACCCGAACGCAACTTTAATGTAACAATATCTTTTTCTTTTGAAATTAATATAGCACCTGTGCCTGCTGCACGCGCAATAGAGGCTCCATAAAATGGAAAAATTTCTACGCTATTTATAACCGTAAACAAAGACATAGTTGATAATAATAAACTGGAACCTTTAATATACGCATTTTTATTCAAATTAGATAATCCTGAAAATATTTTTAAACCCAACGCTACACCATCAGAAAGAATAATATAGGCAAACAATCCATTATCATATAGAATTAATCCAACATGCGCTGATCTATTAGGATCCAACTGCTGCTCACAAATAGCTCCATAAAGGCCACACCTTCGATAAAAGTCCACATAGCGATAAGTTCTCTTATTACCACCACCACGATGAAAAACACAAATCTTACCAGAAAAATTTCTGCCTGTGCGCCTACAAGTTCCTCGCTTTAACTTATTTGAAACTTTTATGCAAATATAATTCAAAAGTAACCTTAACATAAAATGCACATAATCAAAATAAGTTTATAAAATACCTCGACCAAAATTATCAATTCAAGTAACAGATAAAGCTGTCCCCTTAAAAATTTTTTGTTTTTCACGACGAAAAGGCGGACGACCGTATGCACGATGACAAAAACAATTAACTCTAAACTTACGTCTGCGATTTTGCAGCTTCACTCACGCAAAATAGCGGGCCCGGCGCCGTCTCTCTCTCTCTGCTTTTTTTCTTCTTATTCTTACATCCTTCTCAATAGGAGTATCCAGTAAAGCCCAACTGAAAAAATTAAGCCACCATCAAGCATTATATAACTGTACCATGACACCTGTTCAGTAAGCAGCTTCAACATATATCCGAGGAATCTCTTTAATTGTATGAGGGTTTAGATCATATCAATAAAAAGTGTATAATCGACGACCCAATTTTCTCTTTTCACGCATATTAAACTCGTGTGGACCTATAGTAGTCTTCTTTATATTAGCATTACCCCCGAAAGGCGCAAAGTCAGTTAGCTTCAAAATGCCATTTGAAATACCTACAAATAACCCAAATAAAAAAATTGGAAAAATATTTTTCGCTCAAGCACCAAAAAACTCAACTAATGTATCCATACTCCAATCTAAATTAATAAATTCAACTACCATAAAAATTAAAATTTTTTTTAATATTACAACAAATTCTTAATATAAAATAAAACTTAAGGAAAATCAGTATTCTTAAATTTATTGAATCAAGCTCTTTCCTCTGCAAGTTCGCGCCTATCGGATAACTCCTTTTCATAATCAAGACGCGTTTGCGCAATTAACTCCTGCTGACGCTCTAACAAATATTGCATTTCTGCAGAAACAAGCTCATACTGTTTTATCCAATGCGGAGGCTCCAGCGCCAAAGAAGTCATGGGATCAGCTCCGAGTTCTATTCTTTTACGATTTATAAGTTGATTCTGATAATCAATTGAACTGAGCACCTCAATTGAAGTAAGCTCGTCCTTAAGAATTAAGGCTCGAGTTAAAGCCTGTTTTTTATCGAACTCAATTGCAGCCGCTTGACGAGCATGTTCAGCTTCCTGGTTGGCAAGTCGGGCTTCCCAAAAAAGACGCGTTTCAAAATTATTACTTTCTCACCTGAATAACTCTGCTTGATGCGTCAACACCCGATGCTTGTCAAAAGGAATACGACCCGAGACATCTCTCTTGCGTCGATTTATATATAAATCAATCGAAGCATTTTTCCTTCGATCGACCTCCTCCTGTTGAAGCTTTTCGTGTTCCTGATATTCTTTATCAGCCTCATCAACATATGATAAAAGCCATGCAAAAAGCACTAACTGAGTCCACTGATTTCAGCCCAAAAAGAACTCGTGAAACATTTCTTTCATTTCTTTAAACCAGCCAATCTCCTGAAAAAAAGTTGAAAAATCCGCTGTCATTAAAAAATTAATCAAAACGGTCATAAGTTTCATAAGAATTAAAATACAACCTTTCAGCACTATCAGAAATATCCTTTCACTCTTCAAATAAGATACTTTCTGAGTCATCTGCTAATTCTTCGACGGACTCAAAAGTATTTTCTGAGTCATCTTCCACAATTTCGCTATCTTCAATCGAACTGGTTTCTACATTATCTTCCACGATTTTGTCAAATGCAGCATATCCTAGTAACTTTTCAAATAGTTCGTCATCTCCCAAAATCAAAGCCCCAAACTCGCTTATGAAGTTTGCCGTAGCGTCAGATTTACCTTCTATATTTATAATATCCTCAGATTGATCACTTCGTTTAAGAGAAATAACATAGGTTGCTTCATTCACTGAAAAATCCTGCACTAAGTAATCGTTAGAATTCAAATTGAAAATTGAAACAAAATTATTAGAAATACTGATGAAATTTAAAGTAAACAAATTAGTTATAAAGCTAAAAACAAAATTTTTGACAAACATTAAACTCAAGTTTTTAGATGATGTCATTACTTCTATAAAAAAGTCAAAGAAGAAGTGATACAATTGAAAAATAATTACCGAATCAAAACGTAAATCTTCCAAACTCACCAAATTTAACATTTTATCAAGAACTTTAGTATTTAATAAAATCAACTTTAAAAATGAAAAATAAATAAACTAAATGCGCGTATATAAAACAGTTGCAATCAATTTACGGAAAAAGCGAACAAGAAAGAAAAAAACCAATGACATACAAGAAGCTATTAGTAGCTCTTCATTAAAAAATAAAATTTCCCTTGAAACAATCAAACTAATTACGATGGCAAAATAAAATAAGAAAAAAATATAACATAGCTAGTTCTTCAGTTTGTTTATAATCAATTTAATACAAATTTATATATTTGCTAAGCTTAGCTTATATTATATAAATTACTTAGCCTCCTTCTCATAGATAATAAAAGGATACCTAGATTTATTAGCCAAAAATAAAACAACATTATTTAGACGCAGTACAAGTCTTAATACATTAAAAAAAACTTTATTTTTAACAAATAATTAATTAAATATGATAAAAAAATAGTAACAAAAGATTGATTAAAGCTTATAATACTCTTGTCAATATCAGCACCTTCATCCTCAAAGTTAACAGTAGCAAGCGTTAATAAATGCAACACTGGAAAAAAAATATCCCCTTACTCGGCGTCTTAATTGGAAATAAAGGTTACTATTAGCTTCATCTGAATAAGCATTTAAAAATCAGGCATAAGTAAAAAAAAAAACGCATTCAAAGCACCCTATTTAAATAGGTATAAGATCTTTTTAATAAAAAAGAATTAACAAAAGAATATTTTTTGTAAACATAAAGCGAAATTGTAATATCAGAAACTTTTCTTAACATTATAAAAGGATTTATATTTGCAACTAAGTCACGGAATGCCATTAAATAAATACTAGAATTAAGTTGAAAAAATAAGTTACGGCTTGAAAACAAATCGTATATTATGTAAAAAAATAAAAAAACACCGAAAATAGATACTAATGAACCAATTGAGCTTATAAAATTTCAAGCCCAATAAACATCAGGATAATCAGGTATTCTTCTAGGCATACCAGCTAAACCTAAGAAATGCATAGGAAAAAATGTTAAGTTTACTCCAGCAAAAGTTAACCAAAAATGTAATTTAGCTAAAATATCAGAATACTTCATTCCAGTTAATAACTCTATTCAATAGTAGAAAGCAGCAAATAAACCAAAAACAGCACCCATTGAAAGAACATAATGAAAATGCGCTACAACATAATAAGTATCATGCAACGCTATATCTAGACCAGCATTAGCCAAAATTACACCTGTAACTCCGCCCATTGTAAATAAAAATAAAAATCCAATTGAAAAAAGCATTGGAGCTGTCATTTGAATAATACCGCCAGCCATTGTAAATAACCATGAAAAAATTTTAATTCCTGTAGGTACAGCAATAATCATGGTAGCTGCAGTAAAATAGACTCTTGTATCAACATCCATACCTACCGTATACATATGATGAGCCCAAACAATAAAACCTAAAAAACCAATAGCTATCATAGCATAAACCATACCCAAATATCCAAAAATAGATTTATTCGAATATTCAGCAACAATATGACTAATTGTACCAAAAGCAGGC
>Ga0170475_110341251_pt1 | contig 38177 bp, 20 predicted proteins | sample Soicark_Litter_5_FD_111474 | JGI IMG/M metagenome (GOLD analysis project Ga0170475, IMG submission 111474) | Avena fatua rhizosphere microbial communities from Hopland, California, USA. Combined Assembly of 48 SPs
GCAAGCGTGCGAATCTGAATCCCGGCGGAAGAACCGAATTCATGAACATGGGCTTTTGGGGCGATGGAGCAGCAACGCTCGACGAAGCAGGCGCCGCCTTGGCCCGATTGCTCGGCCGGACGGCTGAATTGGGGCCGGGCGATCGCGTCCTGGATGCGGGCTGCGGCTGCGGCGACCAGGATGCATTGTGGGCATCGGAACACCGGACCGAACACATTCTAGCAATCGACAATGACGCAGAACGGATCGAACACGCGCGCATTCGCTGGTTGGCGGCGGGATCGGCTATTACCTTCCAGCGGCTGTCGGCAACAGAACTCACCGTCGCCGATGGGAGCATCGACAAAGTCCTATCGCTCGAATCGGCGCATGGATTCGATACAAGGGCCAAATTCTTTTCCGAAGCCTTCCGGGTGCTGCGGCCGGGCGGAGTGCTCGCCATGACCGATATTCTGCTGTTGCCTGGCATGGAGGCGCGTCACTTTGCCATCCTCCCCGAGAACATGCACTCGGGCGAGGTAATGCGCACCCAGATGGGGCAGGCGGGTTTCGAAGTTGTGAGCATGTTGTCGATCCGGGAGCAGGTGATTGCACCGTTTCACGTACACCTTGCGCGCCTGCCCTTATCGAAGGGACTATTGGGCCGGATTCGCGCCCACCAGCGGAACCGGTTAGCGGCGAAACTGGACTACGTTATTGCGAAGGGGCGAAAGCCAGCGAGATGACACCGATATGCCAGTAACAATGGAAGGACATCAATCTGTAAGTGTGGTCCGGCACTCGCGCCTCGGCTATTCGTTGGAGAAACACCGCTTCTGGCGGGACCCGATTCATTATCTCGCGCAGCTCAACGCAACGCACGGATTGTTGACCGTGCTCGAGACGGATCGGCCTCGATATGTATTTTCGTTCAGCCCGACGGGAAATCAGGAACTCAGCGAAAACTCGAATCTCTTCCAATGGGCCGGCGGCAAACAATGGACCGGCGGGCCGGAGCCGCTGCGGATTCTAAGAGCGAGCATCGCCAATCTGGACGGTCCGGCATATGAAACACGGAGTAAACTAATGCGGCCGGCCTTTCACCACACGGTCATCGAAGCCGCCCGGGACACAATCGCGGCGGAAACGGAAAAGATGCTCGCCGGGTGGGGAGACGGCGGAACTTCCGATCTCAACGCGGCGATCCGGCGAATGGTTCACGCTGCATCGATGAAGGCCGTAGTGGGACTCGATGACGACGCCACCATTGCGCGGATGTTCTACCTAATAGACCAGATCTACGCCGACAGTGCCGGGCTCGGCGCGATGCTGATTCCTCACTCTCTTCCCTTCTCCCCATTGCGACGGGTACTGAGACACGCGGAAGAGGTAATCAGCATTCTGCGTTCGGCGATTCGCCGCACCCACATTGCCACAGGGCCGCCGAACGATATGCTATCGATGCTGGCGAGGGCGCGCACGGAATCGGGCGAGATGCTGACCGAGACGGAGGTTGTATCGGAAACCTACAACATCATGGGTCACGATACAACCGTGGCGACGTTGATGTGGGCTATCGTGTTGGTCGCCTTGCATCCGGAAGTGCAGAGACGGGTTGCGGCAGAGGCTACGGCTATTCTGGGCGGCCGGGCGCCGCAGCTTTTCGAGATTGCATCTCTGCGTTATTTGGATGCAGTCTTGAAAGAGGTGCTGCGGCTTATGCCGCCCCAGTGCGTCTGCAGACGCTTCAACGCACTCCCGTGCGAGTTTGGCCCACACTATTTGCCCGAGAACACGATCATTTTTTACAGCAGTTACATCACTCACAGACTTCCGGAGCTATTTCCAAGTCCTGGGCGTTTTCTACCCGAAAGATGGGAGAGCATCCGGCCTGGCCCCTATGAATACTTCCCGTTTGGGGCCGGCACGCACTATTGCGTAGGACGCGCGTTAGCAATGCTCGAAGTCAAGATCGTGCTGGCAACAATGTTCCAGCGGTTTCGAATCTCATTGAATCGCGGCCAGCGGATCGATCGGATGCCGGGAGCGCGCCTGCTACTGACACCCAAAGGCCCGCTGCCAGTCCGCGCCCATCGCCACAATGGCTCGTTCCCGATGACACAGGTCACGGGCAATCTTCGCGAGATGGTCGAACTATAGGGTCTGACACCTTCAGTGCCTCGTCAGGCATCAACGCAATGGCTTAGAAGAGGTGACCATGAGACACACACCGGTGAGCATAGGGACTTCCATCGCGCCCGAGAGGGCAGCTTTGGATTCCGCTATCGTTGCGGCGCACGAGCAGCGCGTTGTCCAGGCGTATAGTTCGCCAAGAAGGGCCGCATTTAATCCGACCGAGAAGACCAAGTATCTCAATATCGGCTACTGGCGCGATGGCGCCCGTACGTTAGACGAAGCCGCGGAAGCGATGGTGAGACTGGTCGCCAAACAGGCTAGCCTTACACCAACCGACACGATTCTCGATGTGGGCTGCGGGTTCGGGGATGGAGCGCTGTTCTGGATGCATGAGTTCCAGCCGAAGAAGATCGTCGGAATCGACATCAACAGCTCCGAGATCGAAGTTGGGCGTACACGCGTTAGTGCGCTGGGGTTCGAGAATCGGATCGAGCTACAAACAGGCTCAGCAGTGAACCTTCAATTTTCGGAGAACACCTTCGACAAAGTGGCCGCAGTCGAGTCGGCGCATCATTTCAAAACCCGGGAGAAGTTCTTCCACGAGAGCTTTCGGGTATTGAAACCGGGAGGTATGTTAACGATGGCGGATGTCGTGCCGCTGCCCGGCCGGACTTTTCAGCCGATGTTCAATCCGGACAACATGTACACGGCTGCCGAATACCAGCGGAAGCTAGCGAAGGCCGGCTACTCGGACATCGAAATCAGGTCGATCCGCACTGATGTGTTTCCGCCATACTCGCGATACTTGCGAAGCCGGCTCAGATTTTGGCAGTGGCAGGCGCACTTAAATGTGACTCTGCACCGGCTTGCGTCGCGTGGTATCGACTATGTCCTGGTGAGCGCTAAGAAACCACTCAATGACTACTATGGCGGATCTGGAATCTAGCGCTCCGCGAGGACTGCTGACCGGGAAGAACGCTTTCGCGGCCATGGCCGGGGCGCAGCTTATAGCCGGTTTTGCTACCGGACTGCTTAGCTTCGGACTAAGCGTTTGGGCGTTCCAAACTACCCGGTCGGCGGCGGCCGTATCGACGCTGCTTACTCTGGGGCAGATTCCGCGGGCGGTCCTTATGTACTTTTCGGGAACAGTTATAGACCGGCAAGGCGCGCGATGGTCGATGTTAGTCGGCCATACGGGAGCAATGGTGTGTGTCGCCTCATTGTGGGCTGCGCATGCTGCCGGCGCGCTGTCCATGTGGCATATTTACGCGGCTATTGGAGTGTCGGCGGCGTTTCAATCCCTGCCTTGGCCTGCGGCGGTATCGGCGATTGTCACCTTGATGCCGGAAAACAAATATGGCCGTGCGAATGGTTTCCTGCAATCGGCAAATGCTGTGTCATCGATCCTGGCACCGCTCGCCGCGGGACTGCTGCTGAGGCGCGCGGGCATCGGAACGGTCTTCGCGGCAGCCGGAGTTCTGTTGGCCGGCGCGGTGGCGTCAATCGTCTTGACTTCTATTCCCCGGCACGGGGGCAGTACCAGCGCCTCACGCAGTTCCTATCGTCACGATTACGCGGAGGGCTGGGCGTATCTACGCAACAACCGGATGCTTTTCCGTTTGACCGCCGTGCTGGCGTTCTGTTCGTTGGCCATCGCCATTGCAACGGTGTTGGTGCAACCGCTCGTGCTGAGCTTCACGTCATCTGCGGCGCTCGGGGTAGTCATGTCGCTTGCGGGTTTGGGAATGCTCGCAGGTAGCATTGCCGTCAGCGCCGGGATGGCGCCAGTGAAGGATTTCCGATCGATACTGACGCTACTGGCGGCATCTGGACTGTGCATGGTAGCCGCCGGGGCTGGGAGATCGATGATTCTGATCGCCTCCGCAATGGTGGTGTATATGTCCATGCAACCGATGATCAGCAGCGGAGTGCAGACCATGATTCAAAGCGGTGTCCCGGCCGGGTTGCAGGGCCGCATGCACTCTACTTTGACCGCAATCACATTGACGATGCTTCCGCTCGGGTATCCAATCGCGGGCGCCCTTGCCGACAGGGTGTTTGAGCCCATGCTTGCGGCCGGTGGCAGACTGTCGGATTCCGTTGGCGCACTAATCGGAACGGGGCCGGGTCGCGGCGACGCATTCATGCTAATGCTTCTTGGTCTGGCCATTGTGACCGTGTCGACGGCCCTTCGCACGGCTCGACCATCCCGTCAGGCCGAGGGCACCGTCGCCGGACCGGCCGGAGCACCGGTATCAGTTGGAGATGAATTGCTGTGAGTAACCTGTCACCTTCGGGCGAAGTTGCGATCATCGGATTGAGTGGCCGCTTTCCAGGCGCCGGAAATCTGGAGCAATACTGGACGAATTTGAAGGCAGGCGTGGAGTCCATCCGGTTCTTCAGCGACGAAGAGTTGTCAGCTTCGGGAATACCGGAGGAAGACCGGCTCGGGCCGTATGTACCTGCGAAGGGCGTCCTCGATGGGACCCTTGAATTCGATGCCGAGGCCTTTGAGTTCAACCGGCGGGATGCAAGGCTAATGGATCCTCAATTCCGGGTGTTTCTCGAGACCGCACATGAAGCTCTCGAGAATGCTGGCCATTGCCGCGAGGACCAATGCCGCATCGGCGTGTTCGCAGGCGCGGGAGCGAATACGTATCAGGAATATCTGCGGCAACGCAAGGATGTGCTTACCGCAGCCGGCTTATCTCAGGCAGCCGCGTTGAACCAAACCGATTTCCTGTCTGGGTGGGTCGCCTATAAACTGAACCTCACCGGTCCAGCCGTAACAGTTCAGACTGCTTGTTCAACATCACTTGCCGCTATCCACCTAGCGGCTCAAAGCCTGCTCAGTGGCGAGTGCGACGTCGCCATCGCTGGAGGCGTCTCGATCAGTTTTCCTCAGATAGTGGGATATCAATTCGTTCCCGGGGGACTTTACTCGAGCGACGGCCATTGCCGCGCATTCGACGCTCAAGCTAGCGGTTTCGTACCGGGGGACGGCGCGGGCGCCGTAGTAATGAGACGGCTCGCGGACGCGCGGGCGAGCGGCGATTTCATTCGGGCCGTGGTCAAGGGAAGCGCGATGACGAACGATGGCTCCCGAAAGTCAAGCTTTATGGCTCCAAGCCAGGAGGGAATCTTCGCTACTGTGGTCGAATCTCTTGCTGTGGCCGCAGTATCGGCACGGAGCATAGGATTACTGGAAGCTCACGGCGGAGCGACGGCGCTCGGAGATCCTATCGAAATGGCGGGACTGAATCAGGCCTTCCGCACGCAAACGGATGACCGGCACTTCTGCGCTCTCGGTTCGGTGAAAAGCAACATCGGCCACACCAACGCGGCTGCGGGCGTCGCAAGCCTCATCAAAGCGGTGCTCGCGATCGAGAATCGGATCATACCTCCGGCGGTGAATTTCCGGACACCGCATCCACTCTCCAAGTTGGAACAAAGTCCCTTCTACATACCGCTCGAAGCGCGGCCATGGCTGGGGGAGGCGGGACCTAGGCGAGCCGCGGTCAATTCATTCGGCATCGGCGGAACGAATGTTCACGTCGTGTTAGAAGAGGCTCCCGCCAGACCCGAATCGAGTCCGCCCACCGTCGAGCAATTGCTGATTATTTCAGCGAGGACAGCGACGGCCCTTGAGCGCGCTACGGCGGCACTGGCACATCATATAGAAGGTAACAATTCGCTAAGCCTGGCTGATGCGGCGTTCAGTCTGGCTACCGGACGGCGCGAGTTCGAATATCGTACTGCGGTGGTTTGCACGGATCGTACCGGAGCGGTGGAAGCCTTGCGGGGTCATCGCGCGCGAGACTTATTTAAGAATGTCGCCGACAGCGAAGCGGAGCACTTCGAAACCCCGCATACGGAACCGCCGTTGGCGCGGACCGATCTGCTGCGGCTGTTAGGCGACCACTGGACAAAAGGCTCAACGGTCGATTGGAGGGATTTCTACGTGCCTGAAGTGCATAAGCTAATTCCGCTGCCGACCTACCCATTCGAACGCCGGACTTACAACATCCTCGATGAGTCGATACACGGCGAGGAAACGAACGAGCAGGCGCGAACCGTTCGCGCGCCGTACGTTGAGCCGCGAAACAATCTGGAGACAGTGGTTTCCTCAGTGTGGGCGTTTCATCTGGGATTAGAGCGAGTGGGCTTGCATGACAGCTTCTTCGATATCGGTGGGAACTCGTTAGCGGCGACGAGGATTGTGGCGACGCTTCGAGAGACTCTCGGTGTCGATTTGCCACTTCGGTCGCTGCTTGAGAATGCGACGGTGCTGAAGTTATCCCAGACGATGGAGGAATCGGCTCGCGAATGGGATGTGGACGTACACGAGATTGCGAGGCTGGTTCGTGAAGTTCAAACTGTCAACTCCGTTTAGAAACACTTGGCTTATAGAGATAATTACCACGCATCCTTCTACACCGAACAAGAGGACATGGTGATCTGTACCAAGTGTTCGACGAGATCACCACTTTCGGGACAAGATTCCCTCCCTGCTGCTCCGGATTGTCGAGGTGCTTGGTAGAGAGCTTTTGACCCTGCTCAACGCCTACATTGCTCGCCAGGTTCCAGCCCATATCGCTGCCGGGCACCGGAACAAGATTAAACCGTGATGACCACGTCTTCCAGCAAGCTCGATATAGCGGTCGTAGGATACGCGGGCCGGTTCCCTGGCGCAGGCGATGTCCGCGAGCTCTGGGACAACATCTGCAACGGGGTGGAATCGGTATCGACCCTAACCGATAAAGAACTGTTGGCGGCAGGCGTGTCCTCGGATGTCCTGGCAAACCCCCGCTATGTGAAGGCCGCGTACCAATTAACCGGCTACGATCTGTTCGATGCCGGCTTCTTCGGATATTCGCTCCGGGATGCCCTGTTGATCGACCCGCAGCAACGGCTGTTCCTCGAAAGCTGCTGGGAGGCGTTGGAGGACGCCGGCTACGACCCGGAGCGTCTGGACGAAGTCACTGGCGTCTACGGAGGCGCCGGTATCGGCAACTATTGGTTCGAATGTCTGTACCCTCACCGGGAACGGTTCGGCGAAGTCGATCCCATAGAAATCGCGATCGGAAATAGTCTGTCCTCGTTAACAGCGCGCGTGTCCTACAAATTGAATCTGACGGGACCGAGCGTTGCGCTGCAAACGGCCTGTTCATCATCCCTGGTTGCCGTTCATTTCGCCGTACAAAGTCTGCTCAATCGCGAGTGCGATCTGGCACTGGCAGGTGGCGTTTACGTGAAATTGCCGGCCGAAACCGGCTACTTGTATCAAGAAGACGGCTTGCTTTCACCGGACGGCCACTGCCGCGTCTTCGATGCAACGGCAAAAGGAACAGTATTCGGCAGCGGGGTTGCGGTGGTGGTGCTGAAGCGACTGGAGGACGCGATCGCGACCGGCGACTGCATCCGAGCCGTTATCAAAGGCAGTGCAGTGAATAATGACGGCAGCTCAAAGGCTGGATTCGCCGCTCCGAATCCCAAGGCGCAGGCGGAAGTAGTCAGTGAGGCACTCGCTGCCGGAGATGCGACTCCGGAGAGCATCGGCTACGTCGAAGCGCACGGGACGGGAACGGCTATTGGAGATCCGATAGAAATAGCTGCACTGTCATCCGCCTTCGGACAGTCCGTGCAGCGGGGCTCATGCGCCATCGGTTCGATTAAATCGAACATCGGCCACCTGGATGCAGCGGCGGGCGCGACAGGGCTGATCAAAGCGATACTTTGCCTGGAGCATCGCATGTTGCCGCCGAGCATAAACTACGATGCGCCGAATCCGGAGATCCACTTTCCAGAGACTCCCTTCTTTGTGAACAAGCGCTTGCAAAATTGGGTTGCTAGTGGCGGTCCTCGCCGCGCAGGCATAAGTTCCTTTGGTTTGGGAGGAACAAACTGTCACGTTGTGCTTGAGGAAGCCCCGGCTCGTCAACCCGACCGCGAACCCAGGCACATGATGCTGATTCCGCTCTCGGCCAAAACACCGGTCGCAGTTGCGCAATCAGCGGCTCTACTGGCCGACTATCTGAACAACGTAGGCAGCGAGGCATGCCTGGCCGATGTCGCATATACCCGGCAGTTGGGCCGAAAACAGTGGTCGTATCGTGAATATGTTCTTTGCACCTCAGCTGCTTCCGCGTACGAACAGCTTCGTGCAATCGCTGCCGCTAAGCCGGCGATACCGGCGAGAGTCATCAACTCTGTCGGAGTGATTCTGCCGGAGCGGTTCGATGACGAGGGGCTGGCGCGGTTGCTTTGGGAGGAAGAGCCCACCTACCGTGATCACGCCGGGAACTTCTCTGGGATGCTAGACCGCAACGATACGGAGAGTGTTGTTTTCGGCTATGCGCTTGTGAAAACGCTGACATCGTGGGGAGTGCCTGTCACAGCGGTTGCGGGCCAAGGCGCCGGATGCTGCGCGGGTATGTCTTTGTCCGGCGGCTACACTCAGGAGCTTAACGATCAAGCCCTCACGACACTATGTGCGCAATCCGATGTCATTATCGATCTTAGGCCCGGTGGTGGCCGGTTGGGCGTGCCAGCAGTTTCTCTGCAATACGGCGGCGGTCACATCCATGAGGTTGTCGGACAGCTTTGGCGGCTGGGTTGCCGCGTGGATTGGGCTGCCTATGCGGCAAACCACGGCGGTCGAAGAACCAGCATTCCGACCTATCCATTTGAAAGAAAGCGCTGCTGGGTGGAAGGGCCTCGCGAGACCGCGAAGAACGGTGGCGCGCGTGCTACGAAAGGCAGTGTTCCTGAGGAGCTGAAGGCTCTGTTCGAGGAACTGCTGGTGGTTCCCAGCATCGGCCCGGAAGACAGACTGACAGACCTCGGCGGTGATTCACTTCTTGCGACGCAACTCGCATCAAGAATCAGAGACCGGTTTGGGGTGGCGATCCCGCTGAGGGCAATCCTGGAATCTCAGACTGTGCCGGCCATCACCCAACTGATATTACAGGCGCAAGGTCCGGATAAGGATATGGCGCCGATTCCGAGGGTACGCCAGCGCCACATCGCCCCAGTTTCCCACTCCCAAAGGCGCCTTTGGTTTTTGGATACTCTGGAACGACTCTCACCGACGTACAACATCGCAATGGCGGTCCGGATTCGTGGGCCGCTGGATTCGGCACGTCTGGAGACATGCGTGCAAGCAACGATCGACCGGCACGAAGGATTGCGTACCACTTTCCCGCTCCGGGATGGCGAGCCGGTACAGGTTGTTGCGGCCAGCGTGCCGGTGAAGCTGAGAACATTCGACCTTCAGGATCTCAATCCGGCACATCAGAAAGCGGCGCTGGACGAACTCGCAAGAGCGGAAGCCCGCGAAGGATTCGATCTGTCGATCAGCCCACTTTTTAGAGTGAGTCTGATCACACTCTCGCCGCGCGAGAACATAGCCGTCTTCACAATTCACCACATCGTGGCGGACGGCTGGTCCCTCAATTTGATCATTTCGCAAGTGGCGGAGGGGTATAGCGGAGCCTTAGCAGAAAATCACCATACGGATCTTCAGTACCTCGATTTTGCGGAATGGCAATCGGAGTGGCTCTCACAAGAGAGAATCGTTGAGCCGCTGCTCGCATATTGGCGCAACAACCTCAGGGGCGAATTGCCTGTTCTGGCGCTTCCAACCGATCGGCGGCGGCCCGCTCTACGACGACATCGCGGCGAACGCCAGCCGGTCTTCATCTCTGCAGACATTGTTGCTGCTTTCCGGCGCATGGGTCGCGACCACGGCGCAACTCTGTACATGACCTTGCTGGCTGGGTACGCAGCCCTCCTGCATCGTTATACCGGGCAGACGGATATTGTCATCGGCTCGCCTGTCGCGAACCGCAACCGAAGCGAACTCGAAAATGTCGCAGGTTGTCTGATCAATCTTCTGCCCATGCGCATCGATTTGAGCGGGCGGCCGTCGTATCTGGATCTTTTGGACCGGGTCAGAACGACCGCGTTGAACGCATACACCAACCAGGATTTGCCGTTCGACCGGTTGGTCGAACAATTGCAGCTGCCACGCGACCTGAGCCGCACACCTCTCATTGAAACGCTCTTCGTACTGCAGAATGCGCCCGCGCCCAGCATCGACTCCAGCGACATAGTCATAAGTCCGTTCGATGTGGATCCTCAAGTGGCAGCTTACGATTTGACAGTCTCGGTTCAGGAAGTGAGTGGACACATCGAGGGCACGCTGGAGTACAACACAGACCTGTTCGATGCGCGGACAATCCGGTCGATGATCGGCAATTTCCAGACTCTTCTGGCGAGCATTGCGGTAACCCCGGATAGCTGCGTCTGCGAGTTGAATTTTCTCGACACACCAGCGCTGGCAGCTCTGACAGAGCTGGGAGAGGGACCGCAAGAGCCGGAAGAACCGCGATGCCTGCATGACGTATTCGCGGAAGTCGCCAAAGCGCGGAGAGACGCCGTAGCTATAGAGTACGAGGGTCGCATCATCAGTTATAGCGAGCTGGACCGGCAAACCAATAAACTGGCGCACTACTTGCGTAAACTCGGCGCCGGGCCCGAGACGGTGATCGCGTTATATAGTGAGGCTACGATCGAGGCGGTCATCGCCATTCTTGGAATTCTCAAGGCTGGGGCCGCCTACATGGCGATCGACACCTCCTTTCCACGCGAGCGAATCTCATTGATGCTTCGGCAAAGCGGTGCTATTGCCATCGTCACGACCGATGGTGTGCCGGACCGGCTGCCTCCCGAACCGGCGTGCGCCGTTCGTCTCGACCGCGACTGGGAAGCAATTGTGCAAGAGCCGGATCACGCACCAGAGACGGGAGCCGTACCGGCGAATCTTGCCTACGTGGTGTACACGTCCGGTTCCACCGGTACACCCAAATGTGTCGCCGTGTCGCACACAGGACTGTTGAACGTAATCCGTATGCAGACGCGCGACTTCCAGGTTACGGTGGATGACCGCGTGCTGCTTTACACGTCGCTCAGCTTCGATGCCTCCGTGTTTGAGCTGTGCATGGCATTGGCCCATGGAGCACAGCTCGTGCTGGCCAGGAGGGCTGATCTGCTGCCAACCCCCGCGTTCACTGCATTACTGCGGCGACTTGGCATTACCAATCTCGCAATGTTCCCTTCGGCACTGGCGTTGCTGGATGATGCCGATCTGCCGGCGCTACGAACTCTGATCGTGGGCGCTGAGGCCTGCCCTCGGCATGTCGCCGATAAATGGATAAGGAACCGGCGCATGTTCAACAGCTACGGGACATCGGAGACGACGATCTGGGCGACCTCAGGAACATGCGACTACGGCGTGGAAACCGTCTCGATTGGCCGGGCCATTCTCAACACGAGTATTTACGTGCTAGATCGATCCATGAATCCAGTTCCCCGGGGCGTTACGGGTGAGATCTACGTTGCAGGAATTGCGCTGTCGCGAGGGTATCTTGGCGCGAGCGACTCCACTGCCGAGCGGTTTGTGCCGCATCCGCTGGCCACCACTCCCGGGGAGCGCCTATATCGGACGGGCGATCTTGGTCGGTTCCTCGCAAACGGCTATGTCGAGTTTCTGGGCCGCTACGACGGCCAGGTGAAGATCCAGGGTGTTCGTGTGGAACTGGGCGAGATCGAGTCGGCGATTACACGGCATCCATCGGTTCAGACGGCAATCGCTACGACACGCGGCGAAGGCGCCAGCCGTACCATCCAGGCGTATGTTGTTCCGAAAAATCCGGAACTCGACTTCGCCGCACTGCGAGACTTCGTGCTGGGCGCGGTACCGCCGTATATGGCACCCTCGGCATACATCCGGCTGGAACGTTTGCCAGTTTTGCCCACGGGCAAGATCGACCGCCGGGGTCTGGAGGCTAAGGCGCCGGACGCTATCCGGACTTCCGACAGAAACGGCTATGATGCTCCGGCGACGGAACTGACGCGGTGTATCGCGCGATGTGTGGAAGATGTTCTCGACAACAGGCCCGTTGGACTGAACGACAACTTCTTCGAAATGGGAGCGCACTCGCTGTTGATCGTGCAACTCAAGGCGGCTCTGGATTCGGTCCTTGACACAGACATCCCGCTGCTCGAACTGTTCCGCCATCCAACTGTTGCCGGCGTAGAGCGAGCAGTCAATCCGGGGCGGGAAGAAGCCCTAGGTGTTGCCGCTGGCGCCTCGCGGGCGGCTCTACGACGCGAGCAACTGAGCCGGCGGAAACGCGTCAACTAACACGTCAGTCAGCAATCAAGGAGCTTTTCATGACACAGGAAGAATTCGAGGAAAGCCAAATCTACAAGGCGGTCGTCAACGAGGAAGAGCAGTACTCCATCTGGCCGGTCGATCGCGCCAATCCACTTGGCTGGCGCGATACAGGTAAGTCCGGAACGAAACGGGAGTGCCTTCAGTACATCAAGGAAATCTGGACGGACATGCGGCCGCTGAGCTTGCGCCAAAGCATGCAGAACTGAGGACGTGTCCCGTGCGCCACCAGCCCTTGATCCTTTACTTGTCACCTCCCGAAGACTTGCCGGCCAGCTATGAGTGCATCGTCAGGTCGCTGGCTCCGAAGACCGTGGATGCCTGCGTGCAGAGCAGCAATTGCCCTGACGAGCACCTGACGGATCTGGTTGAACGCATTCAGCTGCTCGAAGCGAGCCTGCCGCCAAACGAAGACGTGGTTCTAACCGGTCCGCCTCTGCGCGGCGTGGCAGATTCAACCTCGCACGACGAGTATTGCCGTATCCGCCGGGTACACTCCAGCAATGCGCCGGCGACCTTCATCCGTGCAGTAAGCCGAGGCTATTCGGAATTGATTATTGGGGCAAGCCGTGACGGATCTTCATTGGGTCCCCAGCATTGGCGGGTTCTCCATGCATCGTTCGAGTGTCTGCTCGGCTTTGCCACAGGGCATATGGGAGTGGCGGCCAGCTGGGAGAGCGACCCGTACCCTGAAATTGCGTGGCCGCCAAGTGCCGTTGGCGACCCACTGGAACGGTGGATCTCGGGACACCACGTGTTTCTGGTTCTAATCCAAGGTTTGATTGTCTCGTTGAACTGCTTCTACAGCGCTGCGAGCAATGATTCAGAGACAGCCGCCTGCGACTGTCTCGACTTAGCAACTTTGCTCATGCACGGATCAGGTGCGGCGCTGCACTACACCGCAGATTTCCCTAGGTCAGATTACGATATGATGGTGAGGCCGACCATGATGCCTCCAAACGTCCAGGAAGGTATGAGCGGAGTACTCGCGCGGGATCATCGGTATTTCGTCCAGGTCCTGCACTCGAACCGTTCATTGATCGACCGGCTGAGTGGCTCGCTGAAGGACAAATACTCCGAATTCGCTCGTGCTTTCAGCGGAACGTATGACTCCCACAAACTGGTGTGCGCACATTTCGGCGGAAGCGAGCGGCCGAGTCTATTGAATGCAGTGGGGGAGCAGAGCGGCGTCGAGCTACTCGATGAAATGAAGCGCTGCCGGGTTCGACAAGCGGGGATTGAGATGTTTCTCGATCCGGTGCAATAATGTAGCGATTTACCCAGGGCCGTGTTGGCCGTCCGGTCTCCCCATGATCAAAGACATTCGCTATAGCATACGATCTCTAATGAGGCAGCCTTTTGTCACCTTCGTGACAGTGTGCGCGATAGCTCTCGGCGCGGGCGTGAATGCTGCCATGTTCAGTGCCAGTTATGGCATATTGTTGCGGCCGTTGCCCCTCGGGGAACCAGACCGCCTCGTGGTCGTTCAGTCCCCGGTGAAGTCCCGGGATAGCGTCCTACCCTACATTTCCTACCCGGATCTTCGAGATCTTAGCGCCGGAAACAGAAGTTTCACTGGACTTTCAGGTTGGTATACGCGTGACTTGGTGATGAAGGACGGCGTCGAACCGCGCCGGGTCAAAGTAGCATTCGTATCGCCTGGGTTTTTTCAGACATTGGGGCGGAACGCCGCGATGGGACGCGTATTCAGCGGAGGACCCGATTCACTTTCCGGAGCGGTGCTCGGCGATACCATTTGGCGGCGGCAATTCGCGGCGGCTCCGGGAATTACCGGGCGGAAGATCATGGTCAATGGCACCGGTTATGGCGTAATCGGGGTTATGCCGGCGGACTTCGCGTTTCCCGTACAGGCACAAGGAGTGGACTTGTGGCTCGCATTGGATACAAGCCATCCCCTGTTGAACGCGCGAGGGGCGAGGCTACTGGAAGCAGTAGGCCGCTTAAAACCCGGTGTCTCCATACGCTCTGCCGAAGAGGATCTACGCGCGCTCACCACCGTGCTTGCCCAGCAATATCCCGCCACTAATGCGAACGTAGGTATCCGGCTGATGGGCCTATCGGAGGCGCTCTTTGGGAATGTGAGAACTCCGCTTGCGGTGTTGTGGGGAGCAGTTTTACTCGTTCTCGTCATCTCATGCGTGACGGTGGCGAATCTACTCATCGCTCAAGGCGCCACTCGGGATCGCGAGTTGGCGATCCGCACCGCTTTGGGCGCTACAAATCTGCGAGTCGTCCGGCAGCTTCTCACGGAACATACGCTCCTGGCAGCGGTAGGCAGCATACTTGGTACGTTCATAGGACTCGTGGTGTGCCAGCTATTGGTCACGACGAGCCCGTCCAACATCCCGCGGCTCACGGCGATCAGGTTCGATTTGCCGATGGCCCTCTTCACCGTGGGAGTGATCGTGGTGACCGCCATGCTGAGTAGCCTGGTTCCGCTCATTTCTCTAATGCGAACGGACCCGGCTATGGCGTTGCGCGACAGGTCGGCGAGTTCGACACGTGGCGGAAGGCATCTCGCCCAGCGAGCCCTGATTGTAGGCCAACTGGCCGTCACCCTTCCGTTGCTCGTTGGAGCCGGACTCCTGATCAAAAGCTTCTGGAGACTCACGGCGGTGGACGTCGGGCTGGACACGACGCGGGTCGCGGCAGTCAAGGTGGCTCTGCCGGACTCTTACGGCCCGAACAAGACATTAGCATTCTATCGGCAGATTCGAGACCGGCTCAACAACACCCCGGGTGTGAAACACGCCAGCGCAGTATCGCCGGTACCGCTCAGCGGTGAGAACGTCACAATCCAGATTACCGTGCCTGGTTCCACCATGGCGGGAACGCTGGGAATACAACCCGATCCGGATTTGAGGATAATTCAGCCGGGCTATTTCCAAACAGTGGGAATGCGCCTGCTCGATGGCCGGGATTTCGAAGCCAGAGACGCAATATCCGCTCCGGCGGTAGCAATCGTCAACCAAACTTTGCTGCGTTTCTATTTGCAGGCCAACAACGCTCTGGGGCACACGATTCTGTATCAGGGAAAACCGCTGACAATTGTCGGGGTAGTCAACGACGTTCGTAATTTCGGGGCGCAGACGGCGCCCCGGCCTGAGTTATATGTTCCTTTCGAGCAGCGGCCGACGCAAGAGATGGCGGTGGTAATCAACATGCAATCCGGTCCGCGGGACGCGTTTGGGGCGGCTCGGGGAATCATACGCGAAATCGACGCGGACCTTCCGATCTACGAGGAACGAACGCTGGATGATTATATGGAGGCCAATTCCGGACAGCAGCGGTTCACCATGCTACTGATGACGTTGTTCGCCGGGATCGCGGTCTTCTTGACGACCATTGGCATTAACGGTGTGATGGCGCAATTCGTGACGAATCGCTGGCACGAGATTGCCGTCCGAATGGCGATCGGCGCATCGCCGGGTAAGCTCGTGATTTCAATCGTCAGACAAGGGATGACGATGATTGCCACGGGTTTGGCGCTCGGTCTTGTGCTCGCGTTCATCCTGACCCGTTACATGAAGGCGCTTTTATTCGACGTTGGGGTAACCGACCCATCGCTGTTCGCGTTGATACTCGCCGCCTTGAGTTTGACTGCGTTCTTCGCCTGTTATTTGCCCGCTCGCCGGGCCTCGAGCATCGATCCGATGCGTGTTCTGCGCTCGGACAACTAAGCCGGCTCAACTCAGCTTGGCGGACCTATGCTATTGCCAGAAACTTCGATACCCCCTTCTTCGAGGGGCGAGCAGGTGTTCGTTCTGAGCCTGCCACGCTCCGGGTCGACGCTGTTAAGGCTCATCCTCGATACGCATCCGCAAATTGCCTGTCCCGGAGAACTTCGCCTCGGCCGCTCTATCGAGAATCTCTACCACTCGATCTATTACACGACCGGGCAACTCATTGAAGGCGACGAGGACGAGCGCGTCAAAACGGTGTACGAACAAGTCCGGCATAGCGTTAACGCCTTTATGACGGCATATGCCCATGCCCGAGGAAAGAGAATGTGGGCGGAGAAGACGCCGGAAAACATTTCCTATGCTGCTCGGCTCAAGGCAACTTTCCCGAACGCTCGTTTCGTTTGCCTGCACCGGCACCCGCTGGACCTCATTCGCTCCGGATTCGAAGCGGCTAAATTCGGCAAGTTGGTTTTCGATCTGTGGGATCACGACAGCGGCTGCGATTTCTATGTAAAACAGACACGCATGTTGCTTGATTTCCAGCAGGCGAATCCTGACGTCTGCTTCCCGATCAAGTACGAGGACATCGTCAACGATGCGGAGCGCGGATTGGAGCCGATGTTCGCGTTCTTGGGTTTAAGGTGGGATTCATCGCTGATCGCCAAGGTGTTCAACACGCCGCACGACGACGGGCTCGGCGACCCCAAGGCGCGTACGGCATCCCACATTTACACATCATCGATAGGTCGAGGCGCAGAGCTTGCGCCCATATTGGCACAGATCGCGCCGAGACTCCGCGATGAGATCGCTGCGATAACCGCGGAGCTTGGATATCCGCCCCTTCAGGCGCAGGCGGAACCTATGAGCACCAATCCGGAAGGCTCACCCAACTCCATCGACGAATTCTTCAGGATGTACGTCCCGGCGAAGTTGAGCAGAATGGCGAAATTGAAGGGTTCGGTCCAATTTCAGGTGAAGGGTGCGGGAGGCGGCGCCTGGAATGTCAACCTGAACTCGACACCAGCCGAGGTTCGCTCCGGCACCGCCGATACGGATTGCACGATTACAATTAGGGCCGAAGACCTGCTGAAGCTTGCCAAGAGCCAACTCAACATTGGAGAGTGCTTTGTACAAGCGAAACTGAAACTAGCCGGCAACGAAGCAGTGGCCGTTTCGTTCGGCCGCGCATTGTTCGCCTGAACGTCTAAGAACCACTTCTGGGATCCGTCATGAGATATGTTCTTTCCTCCAAAATCCACAAGGCGACCGTCACGCAAGCGGAGCTTTCCTATATCGGCAGCATTTCGATAGACAAGTCTTTGATGGAATGTGCCGGACTTTGGCCGGGAGAGAAGGTGCTGATCGTGAGCAACACAAGTGGCGCACGGCTGGAGACATACACAATACCGGTGGAAACAGGTTCCGGCACAATCTGTATGAACGGCGCATGCGCACATCTGATCGGCGTCGGAGAAGAAATCATCATCATGGGGTTCACGCTCTCCGAAGCGCCCGTCGAAGCGAAGTCGATCCTGGTGGACCGGGAGAACCGGTTCGTCCGCTATCTGTAGAGTTTCTGGACTATCCGGCCTCTGCCACATGGCTTCATCGCACATGCGCGGCCTGTGCACATTCGAGTGCTTCAGCTTCTGCGGCATGTTCGGTTCGCTCCAGAGGCTATTGGATCTAAGGCTCGAGTTCTTGTATGCGGCCGGCGAATCGATGTCACCCGGCACGGGCGACGAACTAGATCACGTCTTGGGCTTGGATTGACGCGACTGGCATCGTCGTCTTGAAGTAATTCCAGCATTCAGATTTCCGCCAATCATCATCTTCGAACCAGTGGATTGGCCGCTTCGTACCTTGGAGGATGCATGTCCGAGTTTCTGTCAAAGGCGCAAAGGCTCAAGCTCGACGCCCTGCTCCAGGCCAAGGCGCCGCCTAGGGTCGGCTGTATCCCGAAGAGGAACACAGAAGCGCCGGCACCCCTCTCCCCAGCCCAGAAAAGGTTTTGCTTCCTGCACCACTTGGAACCTTCGAAGGGCCAGTTCAATACCCCGGCTGGAATCAGTATCCGCGGCGCACTTGACACGAGCATTCTCGAACTCGGGTTCCGGATGGTGGTTCGTCGGCACGAAATCCTCCGCACGATCTTCCCTTCTCCCGGTGGCGAGCCGGCGCAACAAATACTCGCTAACTTTGACCCACCGTTCCTGCAATGCGACGTGTCGAACCTGGCTCCCGAGGAACGGGAGCACGCAGCGGAAGCGATTGTTACCGCGGAATCGAAGCGCCCATTTACTATCGAGTCGGAACCTTGCGTCCGCTGCTTCACGATACGGCTCTCACCGACGCTCCATTGGGTACTGCTGGTCGCGCACCATATCATTTTCGACACATGGTCGATGGGAATCTTCAGCAAGGAATTATTCGGCGCCTACGACGCACTAGTGGCGGGCACACAGCCGAGCCTGCCGGAACTCGACATCACCTACGCCGATTATGCCTTCTGGGAGGCCTCGCCGGAGAACCGAAGAGCGCAGGAAGCTCAACTCCAATATTGGAAAACTCGACTCGGCGACGCCCTGGAAGTTCAACGTCTGCCGCTTGACCGACCTCGAGGGCAAGCCGGCTCCCGGCAGGGAGGAACCGAGTTCTTCAATTTCTCTCCGGAGTTGACTGCAGCTCTTGAGACACTTGCCCGCACTGAGGGTGTCAGTCTCTACACGGCGCTCTTGGCAATCTTGAAAATGCTCCTATTCAGGTATACCGGCGAACGGGATGTAATCGTCGGTTCAGCGGCAAGCAATCGTCGCGTTCCACAACTCGAGACTTTGATCGGGTGTTTCATGAACACTCTCTTGCTGCGGACGCAAATATCACCGGAGCTGAGCTTTCGCGAATTGCTGCGGGCGGTGAGCCGGACGGTATTGGAAGCTCACGACAATTCGTCCGTGCCGCTTGAGGAAGTGGTGACGGCGCTAAATCCGCCGCGCAATTTAAGCTACAGTCCTTATGCGCAGGTCATGCTGATTGTGCAGAACGCCGCATTGGACGTCCCCGTCGCATCGGGGCTTGAATTGGAAAGACTGGCAATCGCGGACCGGCTAGTTCCCCAACAGGATCTGGTGTTTCATGTGCGCCCTGGCCGCGAGCGGATGGGCGTACTTGCGGAATATAACGCCGCACTCTTCAATCCATCAACCGTGAAAGGAATGCTTACGCACCTGCAGGAGATCGCAGGGGCAGTGACAAGGAATCCGGAAACTAGAGTTTCAGAACTGGAGATGATGACTGATTCCGACAAGTGCGCTTACGCGATCGTGTCACAGCCGTCGCCGACCGGAGTATCCAGAAGTATGTCGGTCGCGGAGACTGTGGCGCGTGAGGCCGCCGCCGAACCCGGTCGCATCGCCGTAACCTGCGGCGGCAATGAAGCCAGCTATGGATGGCTGAACACTCGCTCGGACGACATCGCGTCACGCCTTGCCGCGATTCATGCAGGTCGCGGAAGTATCATCGCCGTCTGTCTGGAGCGATCGCCGGACCTTGTAGCGGTGTTGATAGCTATCCAGAAGGTCGGAGCGGCTTATATCGCTATCGATCCGTGCCTCCCCACTGCGCGGGTCCGCACTGCCACCCGGCATCTGCCGATTGCAGCCGTGCTGACCGAAGATCGATTTCGCCATGTGACCGCGCGGTGGAATGCTTTGACTCTAACCATCGATTCCGAAGGCGTGGGCCGCGAAGGCATAGATCCTCCGGACAGAACACCAGGGCCCGGCGACGTCGCCCTGATCGGGGAGAGCGCTGGTGTGACAGGCCACCCGAATCACGTTATCGGGTCCTACGCCTGGCTCGCAGCTGCGCCTTGCATTGCTGGCCGCGGTGACACCGTCTTCGTCTTTGCCCCGCCCACAACAGCGGTGTTCGCGGCGGAATTGTTCCCCGCCATCCAGGCTGGCGCGCGCATCGTGTTGGCGCCGAAAGGCGATCTAGCCCTCGGCTCACTGCTCACGACGGAACGCTGTACCGTGGTGCATGCGCCGCCCTTGATCCTCCGGGAACTCGCCGAAGACAATCGCCCCGATTTGCGGGGGGTGCGAATAGTCAGCCGTTCGGAAGTGATGCCCGTAAAGTTGGCAGCAGCGCTGCGCGATCGCGGAGCAATTCTCATCAACGCCTACGGTTCCGCCGAAGGTGGTCCTATGATGTCAGTTTCGCCGATGCGTCCGGAAGATCCGTCGGCGTTCGGACCGGCCGAGGGTGGAGGAGCACGGATGCACGTGCTGCATTCGCACTGCAATCCCGTTCCACCCGGAGTACCCGGACAACTTTTCCTCTCCGGGGAGACGCTCGCCATGGGCTATCTCGCCAACGCCGCACTGACTGCCGAACGATTCCTGCCTGATCCGTTCTCTTCGCGGCCCGGCGCACGCATGTTCAAAACAGGAGATGCTGTTCTCTACACAGACACCGGTCAGTTACGATTCCTAGGCCGCTGGCAGCTATATACACAGCTTGACGATCGCACTGTGGATTTGGGCTACACGGAGGGTATTCTCCGCAAGCATCCAGCGGTAGCACAGGCGATCGCCGTCGCGCGCACTACTCCCAGCGGAAAGCGCCTGGCTGTATATGTCGTTCCGCAAAGCGAAGTTGGCAGCAAGGAGCTCCGTGAGTTCCTGAAGCGGCATCTGCCAAGTTCCCTGTTGCCTCGGGACATCGTGCTGCTGAAAGACAGTCCTCTAGACCCTACTGGTCTGATCGACCGCCGCGAATTGCCGGATCCGCAATCCTCTTCGGATTCGCCGGCCTACCAGGCTCCGTTGTCATCCACTGAGATCGCGCTTGCAGCGATCTGGAGCAGTTTGCTGGAACGCGAACCGATCGGAAGACGCGATGACTTTTTCGAAATCGGAGGCGACTCCTTGCTAATGCAGAGAATGGTAACCCGGATCGAGGGCTCCCTGGGAGTCACGTTGCCCATGCACGTGGCATTCGCCAGTCCCACAATCGCCGATGTGGCAGTGCACATCGATCGGGTGAAGCGGCTCGGAATGACCGATGAGGAAGAGCTTGCCCAACTCGTCAACAATCTGACCGATACGGAGGTCCAGCTGCTGTTGGAGGCTCAGTCAGTCGGGTTGGCGCGCAGTACCAAACCCTGAAAACATATCCAGGAAACTTCTATGTCAAATATTCCGTCCTTAATACCCCCGGCAGCCCCTCAAGAGAACCGCAATACGCTTTTTGAATTGCTGCGTAGCAGGACTGCTTCAGCCGGCGCTGCGCTATCCGCCGGCCAGGATCGCATCTGGCTTCTCCAGCAACTCGACGAACGGGCTCCACTACATGTCTGTGGCGCCGCGGAGGTTCTCGGCCCATTAGATACTGCGGCGATTGCCGGGGCCGCTACCGAAGTATTGCGCAAGCACGAATGCCTGCTATCGAGCTTCCTCGACCTGGGCCGTGGTCCGGTTCGTCTGACTGCGACCACTGCTGAACTGAACATCTCCATCGCCAACTGGGAAGCAGATTCAATGGAATCTTTCCACGACCGTGTTCGTGCTGCGCTTCGTGAGGACGCGCTGGAACCATTCCATCTGCGCACGTCTCCTTTGATGCGCCTCAGGATCATCCGACGCACTGCAAACCACCATATTCTGGTCGTGACCATGCATCAGATTGTCGCAGATGTCTTTTCCCCCAGTCTGTTCGTACTGGCACTTTTACGGAAATGCGATGCCTCCAGCGCCGCATCCGGTCCCGACCCGAAATCGTTCAGTTCGGTTGTGCAAAAAGAGCAGCCGTGGCTGGAAGGCCCGGAGTATTTGCGGCGCCTCGAGTATTGGCGTGATGTCCTGGCCAACGCGCCGATGCTCGAGCTTCGGACAGATTTAACCAGGCCAGCCGTCAAGACACATCACGGGTCCGCAGTGACCATTGCTTTGAGCCCGCAAACCTCATCCAATCTCTGCGCCTTGAGTAACCAGGAAGGCGTAACCCTGGACGATATATTTCTTTCTGCTTTCCAACTCCTCCTCTCGTGGTACTCGGGTCAGACCGACATCGTCGTGGGTGTGATCGACTCCAGAACGGAGGGGTTTGGTACGGTCATCGGACCTCTCGCTAACACGCTGGTCATCCGGAGTGCGTTCGCAGGAGACGAAGAGTTCTTCACTATCCTCCATGATCTCGCCAGGACACACAAACTGGCGCGAACGCGAAGCATCCCATTCGCAGCGTTGTCGAAGGAGCTTCAGCCGGCACGCGATCTAAGCCGGACGCCCTTTTTCCAAGCCTCGTTCACCGTCTTTGACGACCCGCTGACACGTTTGGATGGTCCAGACATATCGGCGCGAATGCTCGACATCCATCCTGGCATCGCGGACTATGACATTGGGCTTCAGATACGGAAGAACGGGGATCTACGTGTCTCACTCGAGTACAACACCGACTTATTCAGGGAAGCGACCGTAAAGCTTATGCTCACGAATCTCGAGCAAATGCTCGAGCGAATCGCGCTTTTCCCTCGAAGCCGCGCCTCAGAACTACTACTGGACACTGCTCTCGATAGCGGGACACCTGCGTTAACGGCGGACCCCGCGATCGAGCGGTGGCTTCCCACGATTCAGCAGATGTTTGAGCGGCAAGTCGACGAATCCCCAAATGCCCTCGCCGTGGCCACAGCGAACGATTCCATCAACTATGGCGATCTCAACGAAATGGCGGGCCGGATAGCCACCCTTCTCTCGGACCATTCGATCGGTCAGGAAATGAGCGTAGCCATCTGCCTTGAGCCGTCAATCGACATGATCGCCGCCATCCTCGGCACTCTCAAGACCGGCGGCGCATATGTACCGCTCGACCCGCAATCGCCGGACAGCAGAGTCAGACTCATTCTGGAGGACTCCCGCGCAAACGCAGTCTTGACACGCGCATCAATGGTCGAACGCTTCGCAGGCTGCGGTGCGCCAGTACTGACAATCGAATCGGCATCCGAACGAACCGCCTCAACGCCACATCGCGTGGACGACGAACGTCAACTCGCCTACATCATTTACACGTCGGGCTCCACTGGGCGACCTAAAGGCGTCGCCGTCGAGCATCGAAGCGTGATGAACAATCTTCGCTGGCGGCAGGCAAAATGGAAGCTCGGTGCGGTCGATCGCGTGCTGCAGAGCTATTCTTTCGCCTTCGACCCGTCAGTTTGGGCCACGTTCTGGCCGCTGCTCACAGGTGCATGCGCCGTACTACCGCCTGCCGGCGCCATGCTCGATGGAATGGCAATCGCGAGCTTTATCGAGAAGCAACGAATTACCATATTCGGCGCCGCTCCGAGCCTGTTCTCAGTGTTGGTGGAAACAAATAGCTTGAAGAAGCCGTCGAGCCTTCGACACTTGTTCAGTGGCGGGGAGCCGCTAAGCGGCGACCTGCAATCTGCCCTGCATCAACGCTTCGGTTGCGATCCGATCAATGTCTATGGGCCGACGGAAGCGACCATCGACTGTACATATTGGGAATGCCAGAGCGTTGTGGGCGCGGCAGCAGTGCCAATCGGCGCACCCATCACCGGCGTCCGTGTGTACGTTCTCAACCGGTATTGGAACCTCAATCCGCCAGGGGCTCCTGGCGAGATATGGATCGGCGGCTTGGCCCTCGCCCGCTGCTACGTAGGTGATCCCGCGCTCACGGCTCAGAAGTTCGTGCCGGATCCATTCAGCCGGACACCAGGCGGAAGAATGTACCGTAGCGGTGACATAGGCCGCTACGATGACCAGGGCAACCTCCATTTTCAGGGACGGGCGGACGACCAGGTCAAAATTCGCGGTTTCCGGATTGAGCTTGGAGAAATCGAACGCACTATCCTTCGCCATCCCGCAGCGCGGGACGTGGCGGTCCTGGTGAAATCCGGGCAGTTGATCGCGTATGTATCAAAGCGGCTCGAACAGTCTGGCGATCTCTCGCCCGAGATCCTTGCCGCATTCCTATCCCGGGACCTGCCGAAACATATGATCCCCGATCGCGTGATCTTTCTCGACGCGCTTCCACGGTTAACAAGCGGCAAAGTCGATAAGCAGGCGCTCCCTGAACTTGAGATGGCATCGTACACTGGCGATTCCGAGTATCGCCCTCCCCGTGACGCGCTGGAGACCGAGATTGCCAACATCGTGTCGACCGCACTCGGTCTTGTCCGGGTGAGCATCAATGCAGACATCTTCACCTTGGGCGGCAACTCACTTCTCGTGGCGCGGATTGCGTCTCGCCTCTCGTCGGCATATAACATTAATCTTCCCGTCCAGCATCTCTTCAAGGACCCCACCATAAAAGGCATCGCGGCAGTGGTTACGACTCATCAGCTTGAGGGCGGCATCGCCACGTTTGTTCCCTGGACCTTCGAACAACTGCTAGCGGAGGCCGAGCTGGACTCATCCATTACAGGTGCCGCACACCCATCGGTGACGCCAGGACAGGAGCGGATCGTGTTCGTGACAGGAGCAACCGGCTACTTAGGTGCATTCCTGCTTGAACGGCTTCTGCGAACCAGCGATGTCGAGTGTTTTTGCCTGGCGCGCGGCTCCGATGATGAGCATGCATTGTCGCGAATCCGAGACACGATGCAGGGTTATTGCATCTGGGATGAGCGCTACCGTCCCCGCGTCCACGCCATTGCAGGAGATCTCGCTAAGCCGCGGCTCGGATTGTCAGCCGCCCGGTTCAGCGAGATCGCCGCCGAGGCTGAGGTAATCTACCACTGCGGAGCTTTGGTGAATTTCGTTTACCCATACTCCGCGCTGCGGGCCGCAAACGTATTCGGCACTCATGAGGTGTTGCGCTTGGCAGCTACCAACAAGCTGAAGCATGTGCACTACGTCTCGACGGTGGACGTTCTGCTCGCCACGCACATGGAACGGCCATTCCTTGAGACCGGAGACGTGCTGGAAAATCCTCGGGAGATTCCCGACGGTTACGCGAGGAGCAAGTGGGTAGCCGAAAAGATGCTAGCGAACGCAAGGAGCCGCGGTATTCCCTGCTCCGTTTACCGGCCCGGACTCATAATGGGCCACACTGAGACCGGCGCTACCCAGACCAACGACTATTTGCTGGTCGGATTGAAGGGGTACCTGGAGATGGGTATCCTGTCTGAGCCGGAGATTATGATCGATTTCGTGCCGGTAGATTACGCCGCGGCTTGCATATTGGAAATATCACGGCAACCCGATTCCGCCGGCAAGTATTTTCACATATGGAACCCTCGACCCGTCTTGATGGCCGATGCGTATGAGTGGATTCGATCCTTCGGGTATAAATTCGACGTTGTATCGCTAAGTACAGTTAGGGATCGCGTCCTCAATGAAGTCGATCTCGGGAGCGTGCTGTATCCGTTCCTACCAATCTTTCGCGTAATGCGCGATGAGAGGCCGGTCTCATCCCACGATCCGAGCGTCATCGCTCGGATTAGCATTATCGAGGAGTGCCGCGCCACATTTGGGGTCATGGCGAAGACAGGAATGGAATGCCCCCTTCTAAACGAGCGCATCGCGCATCTCTGCCTTTCTTATCTGGTGAGCATCGGATTTTTGCCGCAACCGTCGTATGCAACCGCAAGTGCTTAATTGCTCGCGCTACCTGTGGACCAGCAAAGTAGAAAGTTTGCCGGCGGCCCGTTGCCGCCTGCTCTGCTTTCCGCATGCCGGTGGCTCATCTGCGATGTTCCGGCCATGGAGCGGTCTATGCAGCGGGTTGGAAATATGGACGGTCAATCTGCCCGGACGGGGAGGCAGGCTCCATGAAACACCCGTCAGCAATCTCGACTACATCGTCGAGGAACTGGCACACACCGTGAACTCTATGCGTGGAATGCCGGTCGCGCTGTTCGGGCATAGTGTCGGAGCCCTCATTGCATTTGAGGTCGCGCGGAAGCAGGAATTATGCCGGGGCTTTGAACCGGTTCACCTTTTCGTATCAGGCTGTCGCGGCCCCGCGGCGGATCCGCTTCCCTCCTGGAACGTTCTCACGGACGACGAACTCGTTGATCAGCTACAAAGGCTCGGCGGAATGACAACTAACAGGTTCGACGACGCTGAGTTGATCGCCTGCGCCCTCCCGGCCATCCGCGCGGATCTCGAAATAGCCGAGAACTATAGGCACCGAAGCGGACAGCGTCTACGATGCCCGGTGACCGCGCTAGGAGGGTTGTTGGATCCATTTGTCAGCGAGCCACAACTAAAGGCCTGGAGCGCGGAATGCGCCGGGCCATTCAGCGCAGCGTTGTTTGCGGGCGGACATTTTTTTGTCAAAGAATCGGAGGCTGGGGTTCTTCGCACTGTCTCCCACATGTTGACACTCCAAGGAATCTTGTGACTCTCGTCAAGGACTCGGCTCAATCTCAGCCGACAGGCGCGGCTCCGGAATCAGCGCCGGTACATTCCTGCTGGGCCGACGCCTTTCTGATTCGCGCATTCGAAGAGCGGCTCTTGGCCCTGTTCTCGGAAGGCAAGCTTTCGGGCACCGTGCACACCTGCATTGGCCAGGAGTTGACCGGAATCATGGTCTCGGGCCATTTAGAGCCGGAGGACCTCATCTTCAGCAATCATCGCTGCCACGGCCATTATCTTGCGCGGACCGGGGATGTCGAGGGATTAATGGCGGAGGTGATGGGCCGCGCTTCCGGAGTCTGCGGAGGGCGCGGCGGCAGCCAGCATATCTGTGGCGGCGGCCTTTTCAGTAACGGAGTGCAAGGAGGGACAGTCCCAGTTGCCAGCGGACTCGCGTTAGCACGGCAGATCAAGGGAAAGGGGATCGTCGTGGCCTTCGTGGGCGACGGTACTCTCGGCGAAGGCGTTGTGTACGAATCCTTCAACATCGCCTCTCTTTGGAGTCTTCCACTTGCCATCGTTCTCGAGAACAATGGTTATGCCCAAAGTACGAAACAGACCGAAACTTTAGCCGGCAGTATATGCGCCAGGGCAAAGGCCTTCGGGATTCGTACGTTCCGCGCCGATACCTGGAATGCCTCTGCGCTGGATCGGATCGCGGGTCAGGCGATTGATTACGTTCGCGCGAAGCGCCGCCCCGCATTCCTTCAGATCGCCACATACCGTCTCGCCGCACATTCCAAGGGAGACGACCCGCGCGAGCGAGCCGAGGTGCAGCACTATTGGAGCATCGATCCGCTGGTGCGTTACGCCGAAAATTACCCTGGTGACGCAGCGAAGCTCGACGAACGCGCGATCCTCCGTGTTTCCGCCGCGGTGGCGGCTGCCAATGAGGCTCCTTTTGCCTCTCCGCCTCCGGGTGGCGAGGCTGCCGAGAAATCTCCTGTCTGGACAGATACTCTCCTCGATGGCGACGAGAGGGTTGTCAGCCGCATATACGCGTCATTCCACCGGAACATGGAAAGAGACAAACGGATTATCTGCCTCGGTGAGGATATCGAGGGTCCGTATGGCGGAGCTTTCAAGGTCACGAAGGACCTCAGTCAACTGTTTCCGGGGCGCGTCCGGAACTCGCCGATAAGCGAGGCAGCCCTCGTGGGGATTGGCGCCGGTCTGGCTCTTGCCGGGTGTCGGCCCGTGGTGGAAATCATGTTCGGCGATTTTCTTACTTTGAGCGCAGATCAGATCATCAATCACGCAGCGAAGTTCCACTACATGTATGCAGGCAAAGTCACTGCGCCGGTAATCATCAGAACTCCTATGGGGGGGCGCCGGGGTTACGGTGCAACCCATAGTCAATCACTCGAGAAGCATTTTCTCGGGATCCCGGGTACGCGCGTCCTTGCACTGCATCACCGGTTCGATCCGGCCGAGGTATACGACAGACTATTCTCTACGGTCGACTGTCCCGTCCTGGTTATCGAAAACAAAGTACTGTATGGTGAACGTGTCTCCCACTTGGCCGGATGGATTCATCTGGCAACACTCTGATGGCATATTCCCGGTGTCACGGCTCCAGCCACCAGAGACTCCCCATGTGACAATCTTCTGCTACGGCGGAATGCTCATGGAAGCCGAACGCGCAGTCGACAGACTCCAGCGCGAACGAGGAGTCCTGGCGGAGATTATTTGTCCGATCGAGTTGTACCCATTACGAATTGCGCCGGTGCTTTCATCAGCACTCGCTTCACGGCGTCTACTCGCCGTGGAGGAAGGACACTCGTTCTGTGGCCTTGGGGCGGAGGTGCTCGGGCTGGTTCAGGAACATGCTCCCGGCCTTCTATTGAGTGCGAAACGCCTGGGAGCGGCACTGTCGCCCATTCCCGCATCGAAACCCGCCGAGATGTCGGCACTGCCGTCGGCCGACAGCATCTTCGCTGCGGCGCTGGAGATTTTGGATGCCTGATCCATTGCCAGTCACAATACCAATCGACTCGGTCAATGACGTCACAGTGCGCGTCTCATGCTGGTTTGTGGAACGGGGATCATGGGCGGACAAAGACCAACTTATCGGCGAGATCGAGACAAGCAAGGCCATTCTTGAGATCAATTCACCGATATCTGGGTACGTGTGGTTTGATTACGCTCCGGGGCAGGACGTCGCAGTCGGACATCCGCTCTGCTATATCACTACAACTGCGGACGATCCACTTCTTCCGAGGCATGGGAATAGCGAAGACGTTCCACAGAGAAATAAAACTATGTCGGCAGGAACGGCGTTCCGCCACAGCGAGCTCACCCTCCGTCTTGCAGCAGAGGAGGGCCGGACTCTCGCTCATGCGACGCCACCGCAGAGCGAGGAAACAGCTGCATCGGTTCCAATCGAGTGGGAGCCGCTGTCCCGCATGAAGGAAGCGGAAGCGCGCCTCCTCTCAAAGGGCAGAGCAGGTGCGCTCCCGAGCTCGATCATGTGTTCATTCCCGGCGGACGCCATTCGTGCTGGCGCTGTGGAGCGTGGCGCCCGGATGCCGGCGCTGCTGATCCATCACACCGCTGCATTGCTGAAGAAGTACCCGGAACTGAACGCAACTCACCGCGAGGGGAGCATTGGCTACTACCGGAAGATCAATCTGGGATGGGCAATTGGCGATGGACGTCAGCTTGTGGTGGTCGTGGTGCGCGATGCTGACACGAAGTCCCCGGCAGTGATCGAGCAGGAACTCCAAGACCATACCGGCGCCTACGTTCGCGGTGACCTATCCGCCGCACACCTGCAAGGCACAACGTTCACGATATCCGATCTCTCCACGGACCAAGCTTCTCTTTTTGTGCCGCTGATCAGTGGCGGCCAGGGAGCGATCTTGGCGGTTGGCTCCGAGTACTTGACCTTAACGTTCGATCATCGCCTGGCGAACGGACGAACAGCCACGAAGTTCCTTGGCGAACTTACGCATGAGCTAACACGAACGGCACTGGACACTCGATCCGGAACCTTGGAGGCAGACGGCATATTCTGCTCTTGCTGCAACCGCAATGCAGCGGAACTCCAGGCAGGAAAAGAGTTCCTGATTTGCTGTGCGCTGCCAAGCGCCGGCTATGTTTGCGGCTCTTGCATTGTGAATTCCTGAATTTGAACAGTACCTACAAACCCACAAGATGGAGAACCAATATGAGTGAACGATTTGATATAACCGAAAATTTAGAGATTGGTCCTGAGGTGCAAACAACGCCGGAGGACTCCTACGAAGCCCCTCGCAATCCGACCGAAGTAGCAGTTACCAAGATCTGGGCAATGCTCCTCGATCTGGACCGTGTCGGAATCCAAGACAACTTTCTTCTGCTTGGCGGTGAATCTCTTCTCGCGGCGCAGGCCGCCTCGCGCGTGCGGGACCAGTTCGGAGTCGAGTTGTCATTGCGTTCCATATTTGTCGGCAGGGTGTGTGAAATCGCCGCGGAGATTGAGGCCATGCAGGCCAGGCCGAATTCCTAAGAGTTGGTAACCGATGCGTCCGTCGAACATTATTGAGTTGATCCAAGAGCGCGCGGCGACACAACCAGAAAGGCTGGCGTATCGCCTTCTGCGGTCAGACGGTACCGAAAGCTCCGCGGTACATTATGGGGAGCTGTACAGGCGAATTTGCCTTGTCGCCGCGTTCCTGGAAGTTAACGGGATGGCAAACCGGCAGGTCATTCTCCTTTATCCCACTGGCCTCGAGTTTATCTACGCCTTCTTCGGATGCCTGTATGCCCGTGCTGTCGCAGTTCCAATCGCGCCGCCGCGTTCCCGGCCGAATGCCGAACGCGTCCGGGCTGTGATGAAGGATTGCGATGCTGCTCTTGTGTTGACAACGGAAGAACTACTCCCGCGGGTCAGCCAACTATTGGAGGACTTGAGCCTCGGCAGCGTCCCAGTCGACGCCCCGATTGGGAACGGCGTCAACGAAACTCCAGCGGAACCGTTCATACAGGAAGACACACTCGCGCTGTTGCAGTACACTTCCGGGTCCACCGGCGACCCGAAAGGCGTCATGATCTCTCACGGAAATCTCTGGGGCAATGCGCGCCGGATGAACGAAGTGTTTCGCCACACCACCGACAGCATCTGTGTGAGTTGGCTTCCCTTGTTTCACGATATGGGCTTGACCGGAGGCGTTGTGCAGCCGCTCTATGGAGCCTTCCCATGCACGCTCATGGATCCGGGCACATTCATTCACCGGCCGTTCAGGTGGCTTTCGGCAATCTCAGAGTCACGAGCCACAATCAGTGGCGGCCCGAACTTCGCTTATGAGATGTGCGCTCGCAGTGTGCCAGCAGAGGAGCGCGCTTCCTTAGACCTCAGTTGCTGGCGAACAGCATTCAACGGCTCCGAGCCGGTCCGCATGGAAACACTCGAATCTTTCGCGGTAGCGTTTTCCGGTAGCGGCTTCCGGCGCGATTCGTTTTATCCGTGCTATGGGTTGGCTGAGGCTACGCTACTCGTCTCTGGCGGGCGGCTTTCGGCAGCCTCCAGTGCTGCCCAGGTGAGCTGCGGCAGCTACGACAGCGGACTCGAAGTTGTCATTGTGGATCCCAAAACCCGTGTGCTCAAGCCTACGGCTGAGACTGGCGAGATCTGGGTAGCGGGTGACAGCGTGGCGCTCGGCTACTGGAATCGCCCGGCCGAGACCACCGATATGTTTCACGCGACACTCGACGACACATCATCCAACAAGCACTTCCTCAGAACTGGGGACTTAGGATATATCGACGGCGGCCAGTTATACATCAATGGAAGGATGAAGGACATTGTCATCATCCGCGGCCAGAACTATTATCCGGAGGACATCGAGATCGCGGCACAACGTAGCGATCGGCGGTTGGTGCCAAGCCGCGGCGCCGCGTTCTCTGTAGACGGCGTCTATGGCGAGCGCCTGGTGATTGTTCAGGAAATGGAAGAAGCCGGCCGAGCCGAAGCGTCGGCGATCACTCGGGTGATCCGCGGGGCAGTGGCCGCCGAAATGTCCCTGTCACCAGCGGAGATTCTACTTGTGCGGCGAGGCGCCCTTCCAAAGACATCAAGTGGCAAGGTGCGCCGGCTCGAATGCCGCCGCCAGTTTCTGGCCAGCATCATCGAGCCGATCTATCGAGATAGCCTCGCAAACACTCCCGAACCAGGTGAGCCGGTATTGATCGACGTCGAGGCTTTGAAGTCCCTCCCGCCTGAAGCACGCCAGGCTCGTATCCAATGGTACGTTCATCTACTCGCGAGCACCTGTATGCACGTAGATGCCGCGCGTATCAACCCCTTCGAGCCACTGATCCATCACGGACTCGACTCTCTCTCGGCCGCTCAGTTAGCAGGTCGTATCGAAGGCGAGTTGGGTGTCGAGCTTTCTCCGGCAGCGCTGCTCAACAGATTGACAGTTGCGCAAGCGGCGGCCGAGATAGGGCGCCTCTGGAATTCAGATAGACCTCGGGAACTCACCTCCGTACCTTCCCGCGACCTTGCTGGGGGATATCCCTCGACGGCCCAACAGCGGCGGCTGTATGCCATGGCAGCGTTGGCTGCTGACGATCCCGCGTACGAGTTGCCGGCATACAACTTGGGAGCGTGTATCGAGTTCAGGGGCGTGTTGCAGACGTCAGCGCTCCTGGATGCTTTAAACGAGGTTGTGGCGCGCCATGAAATGCTGCGGACACGCTTCGAAGCCGACCGTTCCGGCGAGATCGTGCAGATGGTGGATCCGCCCGCGTGGCAGAGCCTCGAACTTGAATACGCGACAGATCGTTCCTCTGTGGAGCAGATTGCGGCCGGTGAGACGAGGCGGCGCTTCGATTTCAGCAAGGCACCCCTACTGCGAGTCCGCCTTTGGCGCATCGAGGTGGAACGCCATTGGCTGATGGTCGTCGTTCCACATATCGTCGCCGATGGTTGGTCAGCCAATGTATTCCTTCGCGATCTGGCCGCCGCGTATACAACCTCGTTAATGGTGCTGGTGGAGTCACATCCACTATCAGTGCGTCGATTTGGTGAGTACGCCATTTCGAGAAAACTTGCAGAAGCAGCGCCTGAGTACCGCGCGCACCTGGATTACTGGTCCAGGCAGTTGAAGGGTGCGAAGCCGCTCGATTTGCCCCGGGATCGTTCGCGGACGACGGTTTCGCGATTTCACGGCGAACGGCATCACCTTACAGTCGGTGCAGAACTATATGGGCGAATAAAACGCCTCGGGACCGAACAGGACGCTACACCGTTCATGGTTATGTGCGCGGCCCTCCACGTTCTGCTCGGAAGCTATTCCGGTCAAACTGACATCGTCACGGGTGTAGTTGTCGCAAACCGGAATAGGCCACGAGTCGCCGATATTATCGGCTACCTCGCCGACGCAATCGGACTGCGCAGCAGTCTGGCCGGCAACCCAACCTTTCGCGAGTTTCTCGCCCAGGTGCGACAGACAGCTCTCGAAGCGTATGAGCACCAGGAGGCCGCCTATGATGACGTGGTGAAGTCTCTTCAACGCGACGAGACCTTCGGCAGGAATCCGATATTCAATGTGGTTCTTACGCTTCAAGAATCGCCCCTGGCAAACGTCCATTTTTCCGGTTTGGATATTTCCTGGAATGAACTTCACGATGGATCAGCACTGTTCGATCTGGCGATTGTGGTTTGCAGCGAAACGGACGGAGCGCTCCGGCTCCGCTGGGAGTACAACTCCGATCTGTACGATCAATCTTCCATACGGAGGATGGCGACAAACTTCCTTACTTTGCTCGGAGGCATTGCGGCCACCCCGGAAGAGCGCGTTCAACGGCTTCCGAGGTCAAGCGCAATGGAGAGGGGGCTACTGTCAGAGTGGAACCGGACCGAACAGGATCTCGGACATGCTCCAATCTTGCAACAATTCAAATCGGCTGCAGCGCGTTGTTCCCACGCGATCGCTCTCGTCAGTGACGAATCCCGCGCGAGCTACGGGGAACTGGACCAGCGCTCCGACATACTCGCGCAAGTGCTTCTAAGCCGTGGTGTGCGCCCCGAGGAACCGGTAGGGGTTGCTTTGCCGAGATCAATCGAAACCATCGTCGCTCTACTAGCGATCATCAAGGCCGGGGCCGTCTATCTACCTATTCCTCCGAGCTACCCGAGGGAACGGCGCGTCTTCCAACTGGCCCACAGCGGCGCCCGGATTCTCCTCACCACCGCAGAGTTTCAGCCTCAGCTCAGTGATATGGGCGGTGAGATTCTACTCATCGACGCCGAACACAACAAGGTCGCTTCAAGCACCCCGGAACTGCCGGTCCACCAAGACAGCAGCGTCTTGTACCTTCTGTACACCTCCGGATCGACTGGCGCGCCTAAGGCGGTTCTCGGAACCCACGGGGGCACACTGAACCGCTTGCGGTGGATGTGGAATGCTTTCCCATTTGGCGCCAATGAGGTGGTCTGCCAGAAAACCTCACTCGGTTTTGTGGATTCCATCTGGGAGTGTCTGGGAGGTCTGCTCGCCGGCGTGCCTACCGTCATCGCGCCGGATAGCGCGGTTTCCAATATCGATACGTTGGTGACGCTACTCAGAGAGAATCGTGTAACCCGGATCGTATTGGTTCCTTCGCTCCTAAGCTCGCTCCTGAACGCATATCCCAACCTGGGCGAACTCTTGCCGTCATTGAAGCTGTGGATCAGCAGTGGCGAGAGGCTACCAGCATACGTAGTCTCCGCGTTCAGCGACGCGCTGCCTTCGGCAACCTTACTAAATCTTTATGGCTCGACCGAGATCGCGGCAGATGTGACTTTTTGTCCGGGTGGCGCGTCGCTCGGGAGGCCCTTGCCTAACGTCACAATTCACATTATTGACCGCGATTTCAATACAGTACCGATCGGTGCAGCCGGCGAGATCTATATAGGTGGAATCGCGTTGGCGCGCGGCTACCATCGCGCACCGGATCTTACGGCGGAACGTTTCCTGCCTAATCCGTTCAGCCCGATTCCTGGGCAGCGTATGTACCGCACCGGCGACATGGGCCGTTATCTATCCGGCGGGGATATCGAGTATCTGGGTCGCGCTGACCAGCAGATCAAAATCCGCGGACATCGTATCGAACCGGGCGAGGTAGAGGCCGCGCTTCTGTCGCATCCCGACGTTCGCCATGCCGTTGTCGCAACCCGCAATGGAGGGCAAGGGCATGAAGCGCTTACCGCGTACGTGTTGCCACGATCGCGTCGAAGTATCGCGCCATCGGAGCTGAATGCATTCCTGCGTGAGCGGCTTCCCAGCTACATGCTTCCATCGATGTACATTCCTGTCGAGACAATCCCGATGCTCCCCAACGGAAAGGTGGATCACGGCTCCCTCGCCGCACTGCTAGATCCCGAACCGCCGGTCAGGACACACCAGGGACCTAGCGCACTGGCCGATACTGTGATCAGAATCTGGCGAGAGGTTTTGAACAGGGACGATTTCGGACCGGATGATAACTTCTTTGAAGTGGGCGGCCACTCGCTGGCCCTTGTACAAGTGCGCGCTCTGATCAAGGAAGAGCTTTCCATACCGATCCCAATCGCGGACTTGTTTCAACATCCGACTCTTTCGAGTCTAATCCGTCGTCTCGTAGAGCAATCCCCGGAAGGCGATATCGCCGATATGGCGCGAGAGCGCGCTCTCGCCCAGATGCAGTCAATCCAAAGACAGAGGCAGATCCGGCAAACTGCCGCCCACTAGCAGCACCTGCTTGCGAGAACATCATGACCAAGACCATGCGACCGGTTGCTAACCGGGATCTGCAATTGATGCTGGCCGTCGTCGTCGCCTTGACCGTAACCGTCAATAGTGCTGTTTTCACGGCTCTGAATGGCATCGTGTTCCGGCCTCTGCCTTTCCGGGACCAGGGGCGGCTCACAGGTGTGGTCACCTTCGATATGAAGGGGACGCGGGGAAGACAGTATGTATCGTATCTGGATTTCCTCGATTGGAAAGCGCGGACCACAAGTCATTCTCATCTCGCCGCGTGGTACACGCGCGACCTCTCATTGACAGCTGCCGATCGGCCTCCAGTTCGCATTAACGCGGCGGTCGTCTCACCCGAGCTCTTCGATCTTCTGCAAACGGCGCCTCGAACCGGTAGGGTGTTTAGGCCGGCGGAAGGGGAAGATCGAAACTCCATTATCCTGAGCGATGCCTTCGCGAAAAAACGTTTTCAATCGCAAGAAGCGGTAGCGGGTCAGATTCTGCATATCGGCGGAGATACCTTTGCCGTTATAGGCGTAATGCCGCCCGGCTTTCAGTTCCCCATCCAAGCCCAGCAAATCGATTTGTGGATCAAGCTGGAACGCGAGCCGCGCCAGAGCCTCTTGTATTTGCGGCAATCTCGCATCTTGCAAGTCATAGGCCGCCTTGCAACCGATGTGACGCGTGCATCCGCCGATGCGGAATTGGCGCGGGTGGCTGAGTCACTCAGGCACGAGCATCCGGACACCAACGGCTCTGTGGCGACGCGTGTACTGCCGCTGTCGCAGGCTGTCTTTGGATACCTACAACCGATTGCCGGCCTCCTGATCGGCGCCTCGGCGTCCATTCTGCTGCTCGCTTGTCTGGCCGGAGCTAATCTTGTTGCAGTCGATAAAGCAAGACCCGGTAAACGGCTGTTCAGTCGAGTAGCCCTCTGTATTGTTTCTGGAATCGCAGGGGGAATCGCAGGTGTTGCAGGCAGCAGGATAATCGTTCTAATCGTGCCGGTGGAACTGCCGCGCATTAAGGAGATTAAGCCCGATCTCTCGGTCGCCGCCTTCGTCATCTGTCTCACCACCTTTGTTACCGTCTTGGTGTCGTGGCGCGGACTTCGCGCCAAGGTGCTGTTCGCCGGCTTTACGGCGGCCGCTGCAACTGCCATCGTGATCTGCTCAACCGCGACCATCGGTTTCTGGCGGATACACAACACCGGCACGGGCCTCCGCGCCGAAGCTCTACATACAATGCGCGTCGTGGTCCCCGATACGTACAGCCCCACGGAAATGGTGAGCTTCTATGAGCGGCTTCGGCAACAATTAGGAGCAACACCTGGCGTAGCGGCCGCAAGCAGTGTCTCCCCGCTTCCACTGACGGGCGAAACCTTCATGATCGCCTTCGTGATCGCCGGAAAGCCGTCAGCGGTCGGCCCTGCTCCCCGCGCGGCTCTTCGGATCATTCAACCAGACTACTTCCGAACCATGGGCATCGGCTTGCAACGAGGGCAAGACTTCCCCGAAACTCACACCATCACGGACCCGCACACAGCCGTAGTGAACCGCGCGTTCGCCGACCGGTACCTGCAGGGCATAGAGCCTATAGGGGCCATCATCCAGCGTCCGAAGAATGGCGCTATGCCGTTCTTCATGCGCGATGGTGAGCTCACGGTACAAGGCGTCTCGGAGAACGTCGGGCCTCTTGGCGCCCACGGCGAGGCGAAACCGGAGATCTACATCTCGCACCTGCAGCGGCCTGTCGCCGAGATGGCGCTCGTCCTGAGAAGTAGCGTCAAGACTGACGAAATCTCCCAAACAGTACAGAGGATGGTCTCCGTTCTGGACCGCGACGTCCCAGTCTACGATGCCCAGCCGATGACCGAACGGCTCCGCGCTTCACTCGCCGTCCAACGATTCATCGCGATAATTCTCGGATTCACGGGTATCGCGACGCTCGCTCTGCTGTTTGCCACGCTGTACGCTCGAGCGAAGACCGGAGACCAAGACACCGCGATCATTGTGGCAGGACTCCTATCGGGATTGGCCGCGGCTGCGGTCCCCATGCACCTCTTAAATTGGGACCTCTATGGCTTTCCTACTCCGGATGCTCTTGGTTATCTGACGGCTGCATCCCTCGTGGGTCTTGTGGCAGCGGCAGCGTGGTATCTGCAGGCCCAGCGCGGCAACAGCTATGCGGTACCAAAACAGCGAGCGTCCGAAACAGCAGTTTGAGAGAGACTGACGGAGATCTTACGGTGCTCACTGACGACCAATCGCGATACAACAGCGTAGCGGTGATCGGAGTTGCAGGCCGGTTTCCGGGCGCGTCTTCACCCGAAGTTCTGTGGCATAACTTGCGTGCCGGCGTTGAATCGATCACACACTACTCCGACGCAGAGCTGGCGGAAGCCGGGGTTCCTCAGGAGGTCCTTCGCACCCCGGGCCTGGTGAAGGCCGGTGGCGATCTTGACCAGGCCGATCACTTTGACGCGCAGTTTTTCGACATCAGCGCAGGAGAAGCCGAGTTGATGGACCCGCAGCATCGCATCTTCCTGGAGTGTGCGTGGGAGGGACTCGAAAACGCCGGCTATGTCACTGAGCGCGACCGTAAGCGCATCGGAGTATACGCCGGTGCGGGTATCAACTGGTACGCCTTCCGGAATTTTAGCTTCAATGGGCTGCGCTATCAGACGAATCAGATCAAGAAGGTCACCGGCAACGACAAGGATTATCTTGCAACACGCGTCTCCTATAAGTTAGGGCTTACCGGCCCGAGCCTCGGCGTGCAGACCGCCTGTTCCACTTCCCTCGTAGCTGTTCATCTTGCATGCCGGGCACTCGTGAATCATGAGTGCGACCTCGCGTTAGCGGGGGGCGTCTCGCTGCGTCCGGCAAGATCCGGCTACTTTCATGAGGAGGGTGGCATGATCTCGCCCGACGGACGTTGCCGCGCATTTGACGCGCAGGCCGCTGGAACCATCTTCTCGAGCGGCGCCGGAGTCGTCGTTTTGAAGCGTTTAGATGAAGCCATCTTTGATCGGGAC
>Ga0170475_101693129_pt1 | contig 38065 bp, 24 predicted proteins | sample Soicark_Litter_5_FD_111474 | JGI IMG/M metagenome (GOLD analysis project Ga0170475, IMG submission 111474) | Avena fatua rhizosphere microbial communities from Hopland, California, USA. Combined Assembly of 48 SPs
GCCAAGGAAATCAAGACGCTGATCGGCGCGAGCGTCGACCGCGTGGAGACCGGTGCGCGGCTCGTGGGCGATGCCGGCACGACGATGGAGGACATCGTCGTGCAAGTGCGCAAGGTGGCCGATCTCATCGCCGAGATCAGCTCGGCCACCGTCGAGCAGACCTCGGGCATCGGACAGGTGAGCAGCGCGGTCAGCCAGCTCGACCAGGCGACCCAGCAGAACGCGGCGCTGGTCGAAGAATCGGCCGCGGCGGCCGACAGCCTGAACCAACAAGCGGCGATGTTGGTCGAGGCCGTCAAGGTCTTCAAGCTGGGGACGGCGCACACAGCCGATGCCGCGCACATCGGTGGAGAGCGTGCCTCGCGCGAATTGAACGCGGCACGCGTGGCCCCCGCCAAGCAGGCCGCCGCCGTGCAAGTCGAGCCCCGCAAGCCAGCCGAGGCGTCGGGTGCAAGCGCTGACGAGCAATCGTGGGAGACGTTCTGAATTTCCCACGACTCGGGCGGTAGGTTCCTCGTCGATCGTGTCGATGGAGCCTACAAACGCACCGGGCAACCGAGTGACAAAGCTCGACGTTGACCTGCCGCCCTACTGCTTCACCAGTTCCACGCGCCGATTCTTCTCACGCCCGGGCTCACCGTCGTTGGAGGCGACTGGCGCCAACGACGCCACCCCTCTGGGCAGCAGCCGCTTCGCATCGATCTTGTAGTTGGCTTCAAGCGCTTTGGCCACCGTGTCGGCGCGCCGCTGCGACAGTTCGGTGTTGCTCGCGAAGTTGCCTTGGCTGTCGGTGTGACCGACGATGTAGACCTTCAAATCGGGCTGGCTTCTCAACAGCTTTGCCATCTCCTCCAACGCCGGCTTGGATTCGGGCTTGAGTTCGACCTTGCCGGTGTCGAAGTACACGCCATAAATGGCGACCTTGCCTTCGCTGGCAATGCGCTTGGCCATGGTCTCGGCGCTCAGGTCCGCGCTGACCTTGCCGGCCTCCATCGTCCGGCTTTCCACCAGTTCGAGGTACACGCCGCCGTTCTGTCGATCCACCGGGTCGACCACGTAGACGGCCGCGTGCACCGTGGAGCCGTCCGGGCGAGTGCCTTGCGCCAGCACGTATCGCTCGCTCTTGCGCCCGTAATTGAACGCCGACCGGAAGCTCGTGTCGGCGAAGATCTTCGTTCCCACCCGTTCGAGCATGAGCGCGCCGAACTGAGGCCCGCACGTCTCCTTCGCGCACGAATACAGCACCGTCATGCCGGCCTGCTTCAGTGCCGCTTCGTAGTTGCGCATCACCTCCAGCGATGAGCGCTCCTGTGGATAGTTGTAGGCCAGCCGCGTGTAGCGGCCTTCCAGCGGCAACCACTTCTCGGGGGTGCGCTTGCCGTCGTCCGGCACCTTGCCTGCCACGAGCTGGACGTCGATGTATTCCTTCGCCTCATGGCCCACAAGCTTGGAGCCATCGAACCGCGACAGCAGCGGGTGATCCTGCCCGCCCTTCACGGTATCCTGGGCCGGCATGGCGGCGTGTGCAGGGCCGAGCGCGGCCAGCGCAAACGCGCTGAGTAGCATGTGCTTTGTCATGTGTTATCCCTGGTCAACGGCTACAGATTAAAACCAGGTCCGGTTGCTCCGTGCACTGACGAAAGTAACGTACCGAGGGCGCAACCATGCCAACTTCCAAGGTGTCCTCCAACATGAACAAGAGCCAATCGAAGCCCGCAGAGTCACCATCCGAGCTGATCGACGCGCGAATCGAGGAACTGGGCGACTGGCGCGGCGAGATGCTCGCCAGAGTCCGCGCCCTCATCAAGGAGGCAGACCCGGAAGCGGCCGAGGAATGGAAGTGGAGAGGCACGCCCGTCTGGTCGCACAACGGGCTCATCTGCACCGGCGAGACCTACAAGAACGTCGTGAAGATGACCTTCGCCAAGGGCGCCTTCCTGGCCGACCCTTCAGGCGTGTTCAATGCCAGCCTCGAGGGAAACGTCAGGCGCGCCATCGACTTGCACGAAGGCGACACGCTGGACGAGGAGGCGCTGAAGGCGCTCATTCGGGCCGCCGTGGCGTTCAACAAGGCTTCGGCCCGTGGCTAGGGAGACCTGCCAGTCAGCAAGCCACTGAGCGGCGATTGGGGCCTGATGGGTCCCACGCCGGACATTGGGCGCACCTTGCGAGGCTTGAAAGCAAGATGGGGTAGCTTGGGCATTGAGGGCAAGACGCTCTCGACTGCGCAAGCGGATCGATATTGAATCGCACTGTTCGACCCATCAGCGACGTTCGGATCCTCAGATTTACCACCGAAAAGTGGTCACTCAAGCAGCAGGCCGGCAGGCTTTCGAGTTCCATCGGGAACACCGGATTTCAGCGAGAAAGCCAAGAAACGCTGCGAAGCGTGAATCCTGCACGCGCGGTGCTCGCTCGATCTCAGGGACATGAGCCGGCCACGCGCTCGCCCATAGCACACTCCCGCAGAAGTGCTAAGGCTCACACAAACGGTTCTCGTGACTGCTCTACCGGAAATCTCTCCGCCATTCAAAAAACAATCATTCCATTACCATGAAGAAGTTGTCCGCGGTCCTTGCCATGATTGGCGTGTGTCTATCGGCGCACGGTGTCCCAACCGTCGAACTTAAGGAATATGCCCCGCTGAAGCCGCTTCACTGGTGCCAGGATTCCGAAGGCAAGGTCAAGTCACAAATCGAGGAGTGCGGGCCGGGCTTGACCGAGGTATCCAGTATTTCCACCATCGATGAGAATGGAAAGGTGGCCCACGAGAAGCTCGGCACGACTCTCGACACGCCAGCCAACCCCGTCACAGGGGTCACGTCGAGTCCTACCCCCTCTCCGGCAAACGAGCGCAACAGCGACAAGGAAGTACTGCGCCAAGGGCAAAAGTCCTGGCTCAAGTTATTGGGTTTCGCCTTCGCCTTTGGGCTCATCGCAAAATTGATGCAACGCTCGTTTCTGGGCTGGTTTTTTGTCGGCGCCCTGGTCCACATCGTTCTTGTTGCGGCAAATGTCTTATCGTTCTGACGGAAGTCTCGCTCAGGGGGAACTCCTCAAGGAAGGTTCCCAAAAGCGACCTACCGCGATCGACCGCACCTGGCCGATACGAAAGCGCTCGACCATTCAAGCGAGGTAGTGCATCACCCCCGCCGCGCCGCCTCGATCGCCGCGATGTCGATCTTTCTCATCGTCATCATTGCCTGGAACGCACGTTGGGCCGCCTCGTGATCGGGGTCGGTCACTGCCGAGATGAGGGCGCGTGGGCTGATCTGCCACGACAGGCCCCACCGGTCCTTGCACCAGCCGCATGCGCTTTCCTGGCCGCCGTTCTTGACGATCGCGTCCCACAAGCGATCAGTTTCGGCTTGGTCGTCGGTCGCGATCTGGAATGAGAATGCCTCGCTGTGCTTGAACGCCGAACCTCCGTTGAGCCCGAGGCAAGGGATCCCGGCCACGGTGAACTCGACGGTCAGCACATCGCCTTGTTTGCCGCCGGGAAAGTCGCCCGGTGCACGATGGACAGCGCCCACCGCGCTGTCGGGGAAGGTTTTGGCATAGAAGTTTGCGGCGTCGAGCGCGGTGCCGTCGTACCACAAACAGATCGTGTTCTTGCTCATCATCTCGTTTCTCCTGCGGCGCGGGGTCAACAATGTAGCAATGTAGTCCTGTGCTGGACGCTTGCGATGCATACCCACGCCACGGTAGTTGCACGAGCACTGAGCGGGAAGACGGCCGGGCAGGGCGGCGGTGCAGTTGTCGGCACTTGTCACTGCACCAATTGTCCGAACACCCCGACCGACTTGGTCACCGAGCCGCATCGACAGCGTGGCACCATGCGGCCACGGTCGACATTCAAGGCGTGAGGGTGAAAGATGATCGCAGGGCAGGCGGGTCCTGCGCTTCAAAACGACGCTTGAGAAGAACAAGGATTTCGTCGGCACGCGCTTCTGCGGCGGCCTTTTCGGTGGCTACGTTGCTGTCACATTCGCAAATGAACAGCGGGTCGGAAAGTTGCGATCTTGCCCACGGCAGTTGCAGGTACTGCATCGGATCAAGACGCAGCTTGATTTTCAAAAGGTCGAGATGGTCATCGTCCGATTGCCTGAGTCCGATCTCCCACTCAGTCACAGGTCGGATATGTCGAACTTCTATCGCCTGTTCCCGATTTTTTTCAGGCGCGTGATCGAAGACCTCGGATGCCACGAGCTGCCCCTTTTCAAAATCGAGCGTCAGCGTTTTTGTTCCGACAAGGCTTTTTCTCGAAGGAAAGTCCTTGAGGAGCGTCTTTGACTTTCCTTTCAGCGACAGGTACACGCCCGCACCGTAGGTTGCCATCAAGCCGTATCCGAAAGCGTGATCTTTGATGGAAGAAAACAGCCAGCTGGCAAGCATGAAGGCCAACATGGTCAAGGGGCTGATGATCACTGCCCAAATCACAGGAACCCACAACAAATGGGCCGCGACAAGCTCCCACAAGCTTTTTGCCCGTACCGTGATTTTCTGAATCTTGAACGATGGGTCGTACTTCAGCGCCCAAATCAACTCGTCTTCGGGCATCAAACGTCGGATTTCTTTGTTCTCTTCGACGGCGACGTTGCTGGTTGTCATGCTTCCCATTCATTCCTCTGCGAGCTGTGCCATTCGCTTTCGCGGCCATGAATATACCGGTCGCTGCAACTGAGAATTCGAGGTCGACACCATCCCGGCGATCCGCATGGAAGGGGGCGAACGTCAATCCGGCGAATGCGACCCGGGTGCCGGTACAGGCAGGTCGTCGAGCGGCCCGGCGTCCCGACCGTCGGTCTCGCCCCCGGTCGATTCAGCCGACGCGTTCGCTGCAGGGCTGACCCAGCGCGCCAGCGTGGCGAACATGTCGTCCACTCTGATCGGCTTGGCGATGTGGTCGTTCATGCCCGCGGCGATGGCCTTGTCGCGGTCGCCGACCATGGTGTTGGCTGTCATCGCGATGACTGGCAGGTCCCGCCATTGCGCCTGCTGGCGCAGCGCGCGGGTGGCGGCGTAGCCGTCCATGACCGGCATCTGGCAGTCCATCAGCACGCCATCGAAGGCATCCTTGCCGAGCATGTCGAGCGCCTCCTGGCCGTTGCCCGCAACACTGACAATGATGCCGGCACCGCTCAGGACGTCCAGCGCGAGCTCCTGGTTGATGGGGTTGTCTTCGACAAGCAAGATGCGCGCGCCGCACAGCGTCGCCTGATGGCCGGCCATGCATTCTTCGCGCCGGGCGCTGCGCGCTGCCTGGCGCACCGTCAGGCCCAGCGCTGAGACGCAGGCGTCGAAAAGGCTCGAGGGCGTGACCGGCTTGGTCAGCAGCGCGCTGACGGCAACCCGCTGCTCGCTCAGGCGCTGCTGGACTTGGCTGCGACTGAATGCCGTCAGCATCAGCACCTGCGGCGTCGCGTGATGCGGACGGTCCAGGTCAGCCAGCCGGCGCGCGCATTCCACGCCGTCCATGCCGGGCATCTTCCAGTCGAGCAGCAGCAGGTCATAAGGCTCCCCGCGACGGTCGGCAAGGGCCACCTGATGCAGAGCGTCCGCACCGTCGACGGCGGCGTCGACTATCAGCCCGATGGCGCCAGCCATCTCGGTGAGGATCTCGCGGGCGCACACATTGTCGTCGACGATCAAAGTCCGGGTGCCATGGAGGCCACCTTCGCGCACGAGCATGTGATGTCCCGTGGTGGTTTCGTCCTGCAAGCCGAAGCGCACGCTGAAATGAAAGCGGCTGCCCCGGTTCGGCGCGCTGTCGACCTCGAGATCCCCACCCATCAGGCGCACCAAGTGGCGGCTGATCGCCAGACCGAGGCCCGTGCCGCCGTAGCGCCGGCTGGTCGAGGCGTCCGCCTGGGAGAACGGCTGGAACAGGCGTCGCTGCAGATCGGCGCTCATGCCGATGCCGGTGTCGCGCACCTCGAAGCGCAGGGTTGCCGATGCACTGTCATGATCGACCGCCTGGACGGCGACGACGACTTCACCGTGATCTGTGAACTTGACGGCGTTGTTGGCCAGGTTGATCAGCACCTGGCCCAGACGCGATGGATCGCCCACCAGCGACTTGGGCAGCCCTGGCGGTTCCACGAACAGCAATTCCAGACCCTGTTCCTCTGCCTTCATCCCGACCAGGCTGCCCAGGTTTTCCATCACGTCGTCGAGGCTGAACGGAATGGACTCCATGTCGAGCTTGCCCGCCTCGATCTTGGAGAAATCGAGGATGTCGTTGATGATACCCAGCAGGGATTCGGCCGAGGCATGCACCTTCTGGATGTAGTTGCGCTGCTGCAGGTTGAGGCCGCTTTGCAAAGCGAGGTATGACATGCCGAGGATCGCGTTCATCGGTGTGCGGATCTCGTGGCTCATGTTGGCCAGGAACTCGCTCTTTGCGGTGCTGGCCGCCTCGGCCTCGCGCCGCGCATGCCGGTCGGCCTCGGCCTGCTTGCGTTCGGTCAGATCGACGATGAACGCCACGCCCTGGTCCTTCGAATCGCTCAGCAGGGCGCCACCAATGAGCACCGGTACCAGGCTCCCGTCCTTGCGGAAGTAGTGCTTCTCATAGGACTGGCACCGGCCGGTGCTCAGCAGCTGCATGATGGCATCCTGGTCGGCGGGGGCCTCCTCCGGCGGCGTGAGCCGGGCCCAATCCACGCGGCCTGTGCGCAGGTCATCGCGGTCATAGCCGATGATTTCCAGGAACGCATCGTTCGCCTCCGAGACGGTGCCAGTCACGTCCCAGAAGAAAACCCCGATCATGCTGGACTCGATCAACCTGCGCAGGCGCGCCTCGTTGGAACGCAACGCATCCTCCGCCTGACGCTGCTCCCCGGTGCGCTGCTCGATGCGCTCTCCCATGGCATTGATCCCGCGCTGCAAGTCGCCGACCTCGTCTGCGGAGTCGACCCGGGCAATGCGGGCCGAAAAGTCTCCCCGCTCGATTTTCCTCACACAGTCGAGTGTGACGCGGATCCGTCGCATCAACCATCGCCCGAACAGGCTGACGGCGATCGCGCTCAGACACAGGGCAACGAAGGTGATGCCTCCGATCGCGCGCATGAACCCGAACACGGCCGCGTAGAGCTCATCGCGCGACACGCTCACGGCCACCAGCCAGTCCATCGGCTCAAGGGTCTGAAACACGGCCATGCGTTGGTCGCCCTGATACACGTATTGCAGCGAGCCCGTCTGGCGGCGCATCATCTCGTCGATGAAGGCATGGCTCGCGCGTTCGCCCATGGAGATGTCAGGGTGGTAGATGACCCGGTTGCTGTTGCGCTCGATGATGAACACCCTGGCCGACGCGAAACCCCCCTTGCCGCGCAGCTGCCGCAGCTGCAGTTCGGCCTCCTTGCTCGCGCCGACCACGCCGGAGCGACTGAGTTGCTCCCGGATGGACTGCGTGGCGATGTGCAGCTCCAGCTGCATCAGCTGTTCGCGGGACTGCCGCAGGTCGGCCTGCAGAAAGAAGACTGCGGCCACCACGACGGCGGCGGTCATCACCAGGATGGTGGCCAGCGAGAACAAATTGAGTCGTGTGGAAATCTTCATCGAGGAATGGGCCGCGACGATGGGTGTGCGGACGCAGGCCGCCCACGACCGCGCGGTGCTGTCAGCGGTCAGAACTTGAACTGGTTCACGTTGTCCTTCGTGAACACCGGGACGGGCAGCGCAGTCTGCACGTGATCAGGTCCTTGCGCTTGCGTCCGCGCGATGCCATTTCGATGCGCCCCTGCCACGAGCGTCCGTTGACTGCCGCGCAACCCGGCGCCAATGCCCTAAGCCTTTGCACGGCCCGGTCGATGCCGTTCACTGATGATCTGCCGATGCGCGAGCTTGTCAAGGAAAAGGTCCGGCGTGACGATGGGGCAGCGACATTGCCCACGCTGGCGATGGCCCCGCCTGAAATTGCCCTGGTTCACTGAGGCACAGGCTGCCCCCCGGTCGAACGAACGGTCATTCCCAAATTTCTGTTGCCAATGTTTCAAGGCATCGCCCGTTGGACGCAGCACATCGCTTTTCGGAAGATGCAGCAAGGGATGGCCCCAGTGCCGTCGCGGCCACGCGGTCAATCGCGAGGTGTTCCGGGCAAAGTGAAGGAGCATGGCGCGTGGCACATCCAACACAGCACGAGGAAGCCGACATGGACCTTGGCATCGAGACCCCACTCACGCGGCGCGATCTCCTGATCGCGGGCGCCGCGTCCGCGACCATCGCGACGGCCCCCGTGGCCGCGCAGACCTCGCCTTCGCCGGAGCTCGCGGACACCGTGCCCGTCGCCGAACTGACGCTCGAAGTGAACGGCCAGGTGCACGCGCTTCGGCTCGACACCCGGACGACGCTGCTGGATGCTTTGCGCGAGCACCTGCACCTGACCGGGACCAAGAAGGGTTGCGATCACGGCCAGTGCGGCGCCTGCACCGTGATCGCCGACGGGCGACGCATCAACGCCTGCTTGTCTCTGGCCGTGATGCACGACGGCTCGCGGGTCACCACGGTGGAGGGCCTCGGGAAGCCCGGGAAACTGCACCCGATGCAGGCCGCCTTCGTGAGGCACGATGGCTACCAGTGCGGCTACTGCACACCCGGGCAAATCTGTTCGGCCGTCGCTGTGCTCGACGAGATCAGGCGAGGCGTGCCGAGCCACGTCACCGCTGATCTCACCGCGCGCCCGCTGCTGTCCGTCGATGAGTTGCGCGAGCGCATGAGCGGCAACATCTGCCGCTGCGGCGCCTACTCCAACATCATCGATGCCATTGGCGAGGTCGCGGGAGGGCAGCCATGAAGCCCTTCACGTACGAACGCGCGCGCACCCCTGCCGAAGCGGCCGCCGCCGTCGGGCGCAACGCTGGCGCAAAGTTCATCGCCGGGGGCACGAACCTCCTGGACCTGATGAAGCTTCAGGTCGAGGCGCCGACCCACCTCGTGGACGTGAACGGCCTCGGGCTGGACCGGATCGAACCTGCCGCCGACGGCGGCCTGCGCATCGGAGCCCTCGTGCGAAACACGGAATTGGCAGCCGACGAGCGCGTGCGCCGCGACCACGGGGTGCTGTCGAGGGCACTGCTGTCTGGTGCCTCGGGCCAGCTGCGCAATCGCGCGACGACCGCCGGCAACCTGCTGCAGCGCACGCGCTGCGCTTACTTCTACGACACGGACCAGCCCTGCAACAAGCGGCAGCCAGGCAGCGGGTGCAGTGCGCTCGGCGGCGTCAACCGCCAGCACGCGGTGATCGGTGCGAGCGAAGCCTGCATCGCCACGCACCCCAGCGACATGGCCGTGGCCATGCGGGTGCTGGACGCGAATGTCGAAACCGTGCGACCGGGCGGCGGCACCCGCGTCATTCCCATTGCGGACTTCCATCGGCTGCCCGGCAACACGCCGCATTTGGAGACGGTGCTCGAGCCCGGCGAACTGATCACGAGCGTGACGCTCCCGCGGCCGACCGGCGGCACGCACATCTACCGCAAGGTGCGCGACCGCGCGTCCTACGCGTTCGCGTTGGTGTCCGTGGCTGCTGTCGTGCAGCGTGATGGCACCGGGCGCCTGGCCTTGGGTGGCGTGGCGCACAAGCCCTGGCGGCTCGAAGCCGCCGAAGCGGCGATGCCCCAGGGGGCGCGCGCGGTGGCGGCCCGGCTGCTGGCCGGCGCGCGCCCGACGGAGCACAACGCCTTCAAGCTGCCGCTTGTGGAGCGAACCATTGCTGCGGTTCTGGCCCAAGCGAGGTCACAAACATGAAATTCGACACACCTGCCACCACCAATCCGATCGACCAGCTGAAGGTAATCGGCCGCCCCCTCGACCGCATCGATGGACCGCTCAAGACCACGGGTGTCGCCTCTTACGCCTACGAACGCCATGACGTGGCGCCCAATGCGGCCTATGGCTACATCGTGGGAGCCGGCATCGCAAAGGGACGCATCGCCTCGATGGATTTGAACGCGGCCCGCGCGGCCCCGGGCGTCATCACCATCGTCACGGCGCGCAACGCGGGCAAGCTGGGAAAAGGCAAGTTCAACACCGCCAAGCTGCTGGGCGGCCCGGAGATCGACCACTACCACCAGGCGATCGCGCTCGTCGTTGCCGACACCTTCGAGCAGGCGAGGGCGGCGGCGCAACTCGTGCGTGCGCAGTACACCCGCACGGCCGGCAGGTTCGATCTGCAAGCCGAGAAGGCATCGGCGCAGCCGCCGCGGCAAATGGCCTTTGGCGGGCCACCGGAATCCCGTGCGGGCGACTTCGACCGCGCGCATGCTGCGTCCCCCGTGCAGTTCGACGCCACCTACACCACGCCGGACCAGTCGCACGCCATGATGGAGCCCCACGCCTCCACCGCATCCTGGCACGGGCGAAAGCTGACCGTATGGACATCGACCCAGATGGTCGACTGGAGCGTCGCCGATCTGGCCAAGACGCTGGGCCTTCCGAAGGCGGACGTGCGCCTGGTCTCGCCCTTCGTCGGCGGGGGCTTCGGGGCCAAGCTGTTCATCCGCGCCGACGCCCTGCTCGCATCCCTGGGCGCGCGTGCCGCCCGGCGGCCGGTCAAGGTGACGCTGCAGCGGCCTCTCGTGGCGAACAACACGACGCACCGGCCCGCGACGATCCAGCGCATCCGCATCGGGGCCACGCGGGACGGCAAGATCACCGCCATGGCGCACGAGGGCTGGTCGGGCGACCTTCCCGAGGGCAAGGCCGAAACGGCGGTGAACCAGACGAGGCTGCTCTACGCCGGTGAGAACCGCGCGACGATCACGCGCCTGGCCGTGCTGGACCTGCCGGAAGGCAATGCCATGCGAGCGCCCGGCGAGGCGCCCGGCATGATGGCCTTGGAGATCGCGATGGACGAGATGGCAGAACAGCTCGCACTCGATCCCGTGCAGTTCCGCATCCTCAACGACACGCAGGTCGATCCTCAGCAACCCGAGCGGCCGTTCTCGCAGAGGCAGTTGGTCGAGTGCTTGCGGACCGGCGCCGAGCGCTTCGGCTGGCATCGGCGCAACGCACTCCCGGGGCAGGCGCGGGAAGGACAGTGGCTGGTGGGCCTGGGCGTCGCGGCTGCATTCCGCAACAATGCCGTGTCGAAGTCGGCCGCGCGCGTCCGTCTGGACAACCGGGGCATCGTCACGGTGGAGACGGACATGACCGACATCGGTACAGGCTCGTACACCATCATCGCTCAGACCGCCGCCGAGATGATGGGCGTTTCCATCGAGAAGGTGTTCGTCGGGCTCGGCGACTCAGCTTTCCCCGTCTCCGCCGGCTCCGGAGGCCAGTGGGGGGCCAACAGCGCCACGGCCGGCGTGTACGCGGCCTGCGTGAAGCTGCGAGAGGCCGTCGCAAGCAAGCTCGGCTTGCCCGTCACCGAACTGGAGTTTGCCGACGGCATGGTTCGCGCCGGCAGCCGGCAAGTGCCCCTGGCCGAGGCAGCGGGCACTGAAGGCCTCGCCGGCGAAGACTTGATCGAGTTCGGCGAGCCGCACAAGAAGACGCAGCAATCGACGTTCGGCGCGCACTTCGTCGAAGTCGGCGTCGACCTGTACACGGGCGAAGTGAGGGTGCGGCGCATGCTGGCCGTGTGCGCTGCGGGCCGCATCCTCAACCCGAAATCCGCACGAAGCCAGGTGATCGGCGCGATGACGATGGGCGTGGGCGGCGCGCTGATGGAGGAGTTGGCCGTGGACAAGCGCCGAGGCTTCTTCGTCAACCACGACCTGGCGAGCTACGAGGTGCCCGTGCATGCCGACATACCGCACCAGGAGGTGATCTTCCTGGACGAAACAGACCCGATGTCCTCGCCGATGAAGGCCAAGGGCGTCGGCGAACTGGGCCTGTGCGGCGTCGGCGCGGCGGTGGCCAACGCCATCTACAACGCCACCGGCGTGCGCGTACGCGACTATCCGATCACGCCGGACAAGCTGCTGGCGCGGCTGCCGGCAGTCACTTGAGCCAGGTCATGGAGAACCTGGACCTGACCGTGCTGCGGGCACTGTGTGAGTGGCGCAGTACCGGCAGGCCGGCGTTGCTGGCCACCGTGGTGCGCACCTGGGGGTCCTCGCCGCGGCCGGTCGGGTCGATCATGGCCCTCGCGTCGAACGGCGCCGTGGTCGGCTCTGTCTCTGGCGGGTGCATCGAGGACGACTTGGTGGATCGGTACGCCGACGCGCCGGGCGCGCAGGAACGGGGCGACCGGCGGCCTGACCTCGTGACCTATGGCGTCACTGCGGACGAGGCCCATCGCTTCGGTCTGCCCTGTGGCGGTACGCTGGAACTGCTGCTCGAGTTCGACCCCGACCCGGTGGCACTCGGCCTGCTGCTGCAAGCGCTGCAGCAGGGGCAACTGATGCGCCGCGCGGTGCGGCTCTCTGATGGCCAGGCGACGCTCGGCCCCGCACGCGGCCCAGAGGAAGCGGGCGTGCGCGACGGGGTCCTCATCAACGTCTTTGGTCCGGCGTACCGGATGCTGTTGATCGGTGCCGGCCAGCTCGCGGAATACCTCGCGACGATGGCGCTGTTTTCCGGCTTCGCGGTGACGGTCTGCGATCCGCGCGAGGCGTACCGCGGGACATGGAGCGTGCCCGGCGCGGAGGTGGTGAGCGGCATGCCCGACGACGTTATCGTCGGCTTCCGCGCCGACGGCCGCACCTGCGTGGCGGCACTCTCACATGACCCGAAGCTCGACGACCTCGCCCTTCTGGAAGCGCTGCGCAGCGATGCCTTCTACATCGGCGCGATCGGCAGCCGCCGCAACAACGAGGCGCGGCACCGGCGAATGATGGCCCACTTCGGCGTGAGCGCCGCAGAGCTGCAGCGCTTGCGCGGCCCCGTCGGTATCTACATCGGCAGCAAGACACCGCCTGAGATTGCCGTGAGCATCATGGCGGAAGTCCTTGCGGTGAAGAACGGCGTGGCCCTTCCCCGTGAGACGCTGGTGGCGGAGGCGAAGAACCTCGCCCGGGCTGCCTAGGGGTGTGCATCGTGGGCGCAGGTCCCTCCGTCCTGCGCTGCAACCTGCATCGTGTTGCCGAAATAGGGTGCGCTTGCATATCCCTGTGGACTTGAGCGCCATCCTGATCTGTACCGATACCGCGTGCGCATCCGCCCCTTACGATGACGGATCCGCCATCGCTGACAGCACGATCTTCAGCGCGAAATTATTGTGGCTGCGACACACGGGAACATTGGCTGTCTCATCCCGCGCCTGATGACCCCATGCGCGTTTGAAGCGCTTTCCTTTCCATACCGTGCGTGCGCCAGATCTGCCGCGTTTGGATCGCAACGTGGGGGCCCGGTGAGAGGCAAGAAAATTGGCTCCCGCCTTTACATGGAACCCCGAGGTCGGCAAGTCAAGTCCGATGACGGGAAGTCGAATGGGTGTGGGTGACTATCAAACCGCAGAGCGAATAGGCGTCACTGCCGGCGGCACGCTGAACCGCGCCCGGCGTGCCGAGGACGGCGCGAGCGTCCTCATCAAACTCCCGCTACCCGACCGCACCGCCAACGTCCTTCGGCACGAACATGCGCTGCTGCGGCGCCTGGCTGTTCCCGAGATCCTCCAGCCAATCGCCTTGCTCGACGAAGGCCCGCGTCAGGCCCTGGTGCTGGAACCCTTCATTGGCGAGTGCCTCGACGCGGTGCTGGCCCGCCAACGGCGCTTTGCCTTGCAAGCGACGCTCACCGTGGCGAGCCAGCTGACCCGCGCATTGGCGGCACTCCATGCTGCGGGCATCGTGCATCGCGACCTGCGTCCGACCAACATCTTGCTGGCGCGCGCGAGTCTTGAAGTGAAACTGGCCGATCTGAGCCAAGCGGTGGAAGGTGACGGTGTGGCGTCTGTCCGTGCCGCGGTGATCGGAGATTGGGCTTACACGTCGCCGGAGCAGACCGGCCGCATGAACCGGCAGCCAGATTACCGCACCGACTTTTATTCTTTAGGCGTCGTGCTGTATCGCATGTTTAGCGGGCAACTTCCCTTCCAGGCAAACGATCCACTGGCGTGGGTACATTGCCACCTGGCCCGCGCGCCTGCGCCGCTGCACGTGCTGGTGCCCGACATTCCGCGGGTGGTGTCAGATCTCGTGCTGAAGCTGCTCGCCAAAGTGCCGGAGGAACGGTACCAAAGTGCCACGGGTCTGTTGGCGGACCTGGCGCATTGCCTGGCTCGATGGCAGGCCACCGGAGACATTACGCCGTTTGCGCTTGGCACGGAGGATGTGCCTGGTCGCTTCCAGATCCCGCCCAAGCTGTACGGGCGAGAGCACGAAATCGCAGTGCTGCTGACCGCATTCGACACAGTGGCCGACACCGGCACACCCATGTTCGTCACGGTGGCCGGCTATTCGGGTGTCGGCAAATCCGCTGTGGTCGACGCGTTGCAGCAGCCAATCGTCGAAAGGCGCGGCTACTTCATTGCCGGCAAGTTCGATCAGTACCAGCGCGACATTCCCTATGCCACCCTGGCCCAGGCCTTCGGCCGCCTCGTGCGCCAGCTTCTGAGTGAGACCGATGCCCACATCGCGCATTGGGGCCAGGCCATTGGCGAAGCGCTGGGACCCAACGGCCAGCTCATGGTGAACCTCGTCCCCCAGCTCGAACTCATCATCGGTCAGCAATCCCCCGTGCCGGACCTGTCGCCGCAGGAGGCGCAAGGCCGCTTTCAACTCGTGTTCCGGCGCTTCATCAACGCATTTGCCCGGCAAGCGCACCCGCTGGTGCTGTTCCTCGACGATTTGCAATGGGTGGACACGGGAACGCTGGTCCTGCTGGCCGATCTCGCCACCCAACCGGACCTGCATCACCTCATGGTGATCGGTGCCTACCGCGACAACGAAGTCGACGGCACTCACCCGTTGAGACAAGCCCTGGAGGCCATCCGCCAGGCGGGCGCCAAGCTGCAGGAGATCGTGCTCGCCCCGCTGGACACAAACGATGTCGCACAGCTCATTGGCGACTCCATGAAATGCCCCTCTACCGAGGCACAGCCGCTGGCACAACTCGTATTGAACAAGACCGGTGGCAATCCGTTCTTCACCCGCCAGTTCCTGTCCGCCTTGGCGGATGAGAAGCTGCTGCAGTTCGACGCCACCGAACGAGCCTGGCGTTGGAACTTGCCCCGCATCCATGCCAAGGGTTATACGGACAACGTGGTGGACCTGATGGTGGGCAAGCTCGCCCGCCTCGCCCAGGATGCGCAAGACGCCTTGGCCCGGTTCGCCTGCCTTGGCAATGCTGCCGATGCCGCCACGCTCGGCATCGTTCTCGAGTGCTCCGCAGAAGTCGTCCATGTCATCTTGCGGGAACCTGAGCGGGTCGGGCTGGTGTACCGACAGGACGACGCCTATGCGTTCCTCCACGATCGGGTGCAGGAAGCAGCCTATTCGCTGATTCCCCAGGCATCGCAGGCTGGGATGCACTTGCGCCTCGGCCGTCTTCTGGCATCCGGCTTGCCGCCCGAGGCGATCGCCGACAGGATCTTCGAAGTGGTCAGCCAGCTCAACCGTGGTGTCGCTTTCATCGCCGATGAACCCGAGAGGGAAAACCTGGCCGAGCTCAATTTGCTCGCTGGCAGGCGTGCCAAGGAATCGACGGCCTATGCGTCGGCAATGACATATTTCATGACCGGTGCAGATCTGCTGGCGGCGGATTGCTGGGAACGCCGACACGAACTCGCCTTCCCGCTGGAACTACACCGGGCTGAATGCGAGTTCCTGACCGGTGCACTGACCACCGCGGAGGAGCGCTCGACGGCACTTTCGGCACGCGCCGCCGACACTGTAGAACAGGCAACTGTAGCGTGCCTGCGCATCGATCTGTACACGACCCTCGGTCAGTGCAACCACGCAATCGCCGTGGGTCTCGACTATCTGCGGCATCTGGGCATCGACTGGTCGCCGCACCCGACGGAAGCGGAGGCGCGTCGCGAATATGAACGGTTGTGGTCGAAGCTTGGTGGTCGTGCGATCGAGACGCTCATCCATCTGCCTTTGATGACCGATCCGGCATCACTTGCGACACTCGATGTCCTGATCAAGCTTGAAGCGCCTGCCGAGTTTACGGATATGAATCTGATGGCCCTGGTTGTGTGCAGGGCGGTTAATCTCTGTCTCGATCACGGCAATACCGACGCAGCGCCTCATGGCTACGCCATGCTTGGCATGGTTCTGGGTTCCAACTTCGGCGATTACCGCGCCGGGTTCCGCTTTGGGAAAGTCGGCCTGGGCCTGGTGGAGCAACGCGGCTTGGACCGTTTCAAGGCTCGCGTGCATCTGGTTTGCGGCGGTTACCTGATGCACTGGACGCAACCCATCCATACCTGCCGCAGCCTGATACGGCGCGCCTTCGATGAGGCCAACGAGTTGGGCGACCTCACCTACGCGAGCTACTGCTGCAACTCCCTCATCACGCACCTGCTCGCCTGCGGCGACCCGCTTGCCGACGTGCAGCGGGAAACCGAGACCGCGATCCATTTCTTGCACCAGGCGCAGTTTGGTCTCGTCGCCGAGTTCGTCACGGCACAGCTCCAGTTGGTCCGGACGCTGCGCGGGTTGACGCCGACATTCGGCACCTTTGACGATGAGCAGTTCGACGAGCGCCGGATAGAGGCCCGATTCGCCTGCAACCATGGCTTGGCGATGGCCGAGTGCTTTTACTGGATCCGTAAGCTGCAGGCGCGTTTCCTGGCTGGCGATCATGCCACCGCCATGGACGCCGCATCTCGAGCGCAGCCGCTGCTGTGGACCTCGGTAGTCGCGTTTGAAAAGGCGGAGTATCACTTTTACGGCGCGCTCTCCTGTGCCGCATCTTGCGACGCGATGTCAGCCCGGAACGCGCAGCATTGGGAGGCCTTGGCCAATCACCACCGGCAAATTGAGATCTGCGCTCAGAATTGCCCGCAGAACTTCGAAAACCGTGCCGCGCTGACCGGCGCAGAGATTGCCCGGATCGAAGGCCGGGAACTCGACGCTGAGCGTTTGTATGAAAAGGCGATTCGCTCAGCCCGCAAGAATGGCTTCGTGCACAACGAGGGCATCGCCCACGAACTCGCCGCCCGGTTTTACCTGGCACGCGACCTGCCGACCTCCGGCCACGGCCACCTGGAACAGGCGCAAGCCTGCTATGCCCAGTGGGGTGCCGACGTCAAGGTGAAGCAACTGGAAGAAGCCTACCCATTGCTGCGTGCGCGCGCCAAGCGCACCGCGGTCGCCAATGAAACCCGACTTGATCTGCTGTCGGTGGCCAAGGCTTCACAAGCCATCTCCGGCTGCATCGTGCTCGACGAATTGATCGACATCCTCATGCGCCTGATCCTCGAAAACGCCGGAGCGCAAACCTGCTGCCTGCTGCTGAACCGAGCGGACGAGCTGGCGTTGGCGGCCGAGGCCAGGGCCGAGCAACAGGCGGTGCAGGTGCACCGGCATGCAGGGCAACCGCCATCAGAAGGCGAATTGCCCTTGGCCATGCTGCAGTTCGTCCGGCGCAGCCGCGAACCGGTGGTGCTGATGGACGCGGGCGCCGCGCACCCGTTTGCCGCCGACCCGTACTTTGCGCAACGGCATCCCCAGTCGGTGCTGTGCCTGCCGATCCTGAGCCAATCGGCCCTGGTGGGCATCCTGTACCTGGAAAACGACCTGGTCACCCATGCCTTCGCCCCAGACCGTGTCAAGGTTCTGGAGCTGCTGGCGTCCCAGGCGGCCATCTCGCTCGAGAATGCCCGGCTGTATGCCGATGTGCGCGACAGCCATGCGCGCATCCGCCGCCTGGTCGACTCCAACATCATCGGCCTCATCTTCTGGGATCTGAGCGGCAACATCACCGACGCCAACAACGCGTTCCTCGAGATGGTGGGTTACTCGCGGCAAGACCTGTTGGCCGGCGGCGTGAACTGGGAAAGCATGACGCTGCCGGAATACCGCGCGCTCGACGAGCGAAAACTAAAGGAAGTGCGCGAAACCAGGACGTGCACCCCGTATGAAAAAGAATTCGTCCGCAAGGACGGCAGCCGCGTCCCGGTGCTGATCGGCGCCGTCCTCTTCGACGACTCGCCTGACCAGGGCGTGGCCTTCGTGCTGGACCTTTCCGAGCGCAAGCAGGCCCAGGAGGAGCGGGAAGCCCGCCAAGCGGCGGAAGCGGCCAATCGCGCCAAGAGCGCATTCCTCGCCAACATGAACCACGAACTGCGCACCCCCTTGAACGGCATCCTCGGCTACGCCCAAATCCTGGAGCGCGACCGGGTACTGGGCCCGCGGCAGCTTGCCGGGGTCAACGTGATCCGCAAGAGCGGCGATCAGCTGCTCACCCTCATCAACGACATCCTGGACCTGTCCAAGATCGAAGCCGACAAGGTGATACTTAACCCCCTGGGCTTCCCGTTCCGGCCGTTCGTTCAGGGCATCGTCGACATCGTCGGCGTGAACGCCGCGCAAAAAGGGATGGAACTCGTGTGCGACATCCCGCCCGACGTCCCGCAGGGAATCCGGGCCGACGAGACGCGGCTGCGCCAGGTCTTGCTCAATCTGTTATCCAACGCCGTCAAATTCAGCGAGGTGGGGCGCATCACGCTGCGCGTGCGCTTTGCGCCCCCGGCCCGGCTTGGTTTCGAAGTGCAGGACACCGGCATTGGCATTTCCACCGATCAACTGGAGGCCGTCTTCGAACCGTTCAAGCAGGTTGGCGAAATGCGGCATTGCCTGGGCGGCACCGGTCTGGGCCTGGCCATCAGCCGCCGATACGTGCGCCTCATGGGCGGCGACATCCAGGTCGACAGCCGGCTGGGTCACGGTAGCACTTTCCGCTTCGAAGTGGAGGCGCAGCCGGTGCAGACGGCTGCGGCAACGGGCTCGGCCAGGGCTGTGATCGGCTACGCGGGACCGCGCAAAAAAATCCTGGTGGTGGACGACATCGCCGAAAGCCGTGCTGTCGTGACCGATCTGTTGACGCCGCTCGGCTTCGAGGTGGTCGAGGCGGCCAACGGGCACCAAGGGGTGGAACTGGCGCAACGCCTGCTGCCGGACCTGATCGTGATGGACATCGTCATGCCGGCCCTTGATGGGCTGGCCGCCACTCGCCGGCTGCGCCAACAGGACGCCTTCCGGAACGTGCCGATCCTCGCCATGTCGGCCAGTGTGTCGGCCGACGGCAGCGAGCAGAGCCTGGCGGCCGGCATGAACGCCTTTCTCCCCAAGCCGCTCGACGCGGACAAACTGTTGGAACAAGTGGCAAGGCTGCTGCAACTGGAATGGATTTGCGAGAAGGCTGACGCGCCATCGGGCGCGAGACCCATCGTCGCGACGCCGGCGAACGAGCTGGAGGTGTTGCACCGGTGGGCCAAGATGGGCAACATGCGCGAGATCGTGGCCGAGGCCGATCGCATCGCAGGCCTTGACGAAGCCTACCGTCCCTTCGCCAGCCAATTGAGTTTATTGGCCAATGGCTACCAGTGGAGGGCCGTGCTGCGCCTGGTGGAGGATCACCGGAAAGCGGTTCGTCTGCCGAAGTGAGCGATCGTCGCGTGACATGGGTCGGTGCATCGATGCACGCCGTCCGGATGCACGCCGTTTCAGCGAATTGCATGCGGCCCCAAGTTGCCCGATGATCGCTGGAAAAGATCGTGGAGGATCGGATGGCAGACGTCGGGCCCAGGGACGCAGTCGCAGCAGACGATCCCGCGTTTCTGGTCAACCAAGTTGCCGGCCGGGCCGAAAAACGCCGCGCGCTCGTGGTGCTCGTGGTGTCTGCCGCCCTTTTCGGGGCGATTGCCCCGTTCGCCACGCTGAAGCTCCCGCCGCTCCCGGCCTTCATCCCGGTTTACGAAACCGCGCTGGTCGTCAACGACGCCATCACCGCGGTACTGTTGTTCGGCCAGTACCGCATTCTGCATGCCAGGGCCCTGTTGGCGCTGGCGAGCGGTTACCTTTTCACGTCCGTGATGACCGTGGCCCACGCGCTCACCTTCCCGGGCCTGTTCGCGGCATCCGGGCTCCTGGGCGCAGGGCCGCAGAGCACGGCATGGATCTACATGTTCTGGCATGCCGGCTTCCCGCTTTTCGTGCTGGCGTATGCCGCGCTCAAGTTCAAGCCCGCTTCACCGGACCGGGAGCGTTTCGCCGTGGTGGCCATTCCGGTCGGTGCGGTATTGCTGGCCGCCGCGCTGGTGGCCATCGCGACGGTGGGCGCATGGATGCTGCCGCACATCATGCAGGGGAACCGATACACGACGGCGATGTCCGCCACGGTGGCCAGCGTGTGGGCCTTCAGTCTCGTGGCGTTGGCGGTGCTGTGGCGGACACGGCCGCATTCCGTGCTCGACCTGTGGCTCATGGTCGTGATGTGCGCGTGGCTGTTCGACATTGCGCTGTCGGCCATGCTCAACGCAGGCCGCTTCGACCTGGGCTTCTACGCAGGCCGCATCTACGGCCTGCTGGCGTGCAGCATGGTAATGCTGGAGTTGCTGCTCGAAAACGGCATGTTGTACGCGCGCCTGGTGCGCCTGCATGAGAACGAGCATCGAAACAGCCTGGCACTGGCCTTCGCGCGCGACGAGGCGCAGGCGGCGAACAGAGCCAAGAGCCTGTTCCTGGCCAGCATGAGCCATGAAATACGGACGCCGATGAACGCCATCATCGGCTTGACCCAATTGGTGCTCGGCACGCAACTCAGCGAACAGCAGCGCGACTATCTGTCGAAAGTGCAGACATCCTCCAAGGCCATGCTTTCGCTGCTGAACGACATCCTGGACTACTCGAAGATCGAGGCCGGCAAGATCTCTCTCGAGGAAGAGGAGTTCAGCCCGGAAGAGACGATCGAGAACGTCGGCAACCTGTTCTCCGTCCGAGCCGAAGAGGCGGGGTTGGAACTCTTCTATGAGATCGACAAAGACATTCCCCAGAGGCTGATCGGCGATGCGCTGCGCCTGACCCAGGTCCTCAACAACCTGGTTGGCAACGCCATCAAGTTCACCGCCAAAGGCGAAGTCGTGATACGGGTCGAGGTGGACTCGCGCGATGAAACGCACGCGCTGCTGCGTTTCTCGGTCAAGGACACCGGCATCGGCTTGACCGGGCAGCAGGCGAGTCGCCTGTTCGAATCGTTTGCACAGGCCGACGCGTCGATCACACGCAAATACGGTGGCACGGGGCTCGGCCTGGCCATCTGCAAGCGCCTGGTCAACCTCATGGGCGGCGACATCTCGGTCACGAGCGAACTCGGGCGGGGGAGCTCGTTCAGCTTCACGGCGCGCTTCAGCGAGTCTCGCGACAACGTTGAGCGCATGGATCTGCTGAGCATCCGCGGGATGCGCACTCTGGTTGTCGACGCACAACCTACCGGTCGGCTGCTGCTGCAGCAGTTGCTGCAGAACTGGCGGTTCCAGGTGTCCACCGCGGCCACCCTGGATGATGCCGCCCATAAACTGCGCCGCGCAGGCCGTCAGGCGCCCTATGAGCTGTTGCTGCTCGACTGCAAGAGCGCCGGAGGCGAGTTCATCCACGAGGCGCGCCGCATCACCGCTTCCAGCAGCGACACCACGCTGCTGGCCATCGCCATGGTTGGACAACCGGGGCGCGAGCGCGCCGAAGACGCCTTGCGAAGTGTCCCCAACGCCTGCATCGTGCTCAAGCCGACGACCCCCTCACGGTTGTTCGATGCCATCGTCGGCCTGCAACACGGGGAGCCATCACGGCGCCCACCGGCAGTGGTACAAAAATTCGACTTTGCCGAAATGCTGTTGCCGATACGTGGGGCGCGCGTGCTTCTTGCCGAAGACAACTTGGTCAACCAGCAGGTGGCGATGGCTTTCCTGTCGATGGCCGGGCTCCGTGTCACGGTCGCCAACAACGGCGTGGAAGCCGTGGACTGGGTGAAGAAGGAAGACTTCGCCTTGGTGCTGATGCACATGCAGATGCCCGACATGGACGGCGTGGAGGCTGCGCGCGTGATCCGCGGCCTGCCCCAAGGGGCAAGGGTGCCCGTCATCGCGATGACTGCCGCAGCCATGGACGAGGACAAGCAGGCGTGCCTGGCCGCGGGGATGAATGCGCATGTGAGCAAGCCCATTGAGCCCCGTGAGTTGGCCGAGGTGCTGCTGGCCTGGGCCAGGCCGCAGGCCGAGAGCGAACACCTGGCGACCGAAGCGTGAAGCCGCGGTGCGGGAGCGTTGGATCGCCATCCGGTAGACCGTGCTGGCTGAACCGCTTCCCCTCAGGCTGCCTGATTGTTTGACGCAAAATGATTCGAATCGGGTTGCTGCCGGATAAGATCACCGCCCATGATGAGGAGAAGCGAGGGCGGTAGGGCATTCAGCGTGGCGCTGCGCCGTTGTTCAAGTGGCGCACACGAAAAATGAATGAATCCGCAGGGAAGTTCAGGTTGTCTTACGCTGCCCAGGTCACTACGCCGTTCAAGCGGTGCGTGGTCCGTGCAGTTGAAGTCGCCAGCGGATGCCTACATCTGGAGCGACTCTACCGGACCCATCAGCGTGCCCCCAGGTCGAATGAAAGTTTTTGGGCTGCTTGCATGAGGCATCTGCAGCTTGACGTGCAGTTCGATTCGGCAGCACTGGGAAAGGCGCCCCGAACGGGGGCGCTGGTTGCAATCGCCAATCATCCCTACGGGGTATTGGATGGCTTGGCGATATGTTATCTGGTGGAGCAGTTCCGCCATGATTTCATGATTTTGGCAAGCGCCGTCATGCTGCATGCCCCGGAAGTCCGCCCCTATGTGCTTCCGGTTGACTTGTCCGGCAGGCCGGAGGGAAGAAAACTGAATGTTGAAACCCGCCGCAAGGCGCTGGCGCATCTCAAGAGTGGCCGGTCTTTGATCATTTTTCCTGCCGGGTTGATTTCAACTGCGCCGGACCGATGGGGGCGCAAGCGCGCCATCGATCCGCCTTGGGGAACCTTTACGGCGCAGTTGATCCGGCGCTCGAAGGCCAGTGTGTTGCCTGTTTACTTCCCCGGGCAGAATGGTCGCCTGTTCCAGATGGTCAGCCATGTCAGCCGCGCACTTCGTCTGGCGTTGATATTTCACGAGGTCAAGGCGCGCATGGGAACGAACCTGCCTGTCGCCGTGGGCGAAGTCATCCCTTATTCCGAGCTGGCTTCGGTGGGCGATGACAAAACCTTGACCCAGGAGTTGCGGCGCCGAACTTACGCGCTTGCAGTGGCGAAGGGCGGTGAACGATGACCAGGTTTCATCGGGCGCTTTCTGACATGCATTTTCATGCCGTGAGCAGGGCGCATGGTCACCCGGACTTCCGGTTCGACAGGGTGCCCGTCCAACAGATCAAAGCGGAATTCACGCAGAAAATGGCCCAGAGCCATCAGCATTTCCGACATGGCAAAACCCATGCCGATGCAAACCCTTTGCCCCACACCGAACGGTAGATAGGCAAACCGATTGATGTCTTCCCGATTTTGGCAGAGGAAACGTCCCGGATCGAACACATCAGGATCGCGCCACAGCGTACGGTGGCGGTGCAACACGTAAGGCGAAACCGTGACGATCATGCCGGCGGGAACAGCCGCGCCGGAGACGATGTCGTCTTGCAGGGCAACGCGGCTGAACATGGAGACCGGGGGGTAGAGCCGCATGCTCTCTTCCAGCACCGCTTTGGTCACGGGCAAGGAGGCGACCACATCGTTCGGATCAAAACGGGCATCGACTTCTTCCTCGACGCGTGCTCGCCAATCGGGCGCTTGTGAGAGGAGATAGAGCGCCCAGGTCAATGCGTTGGCAGTGGTTTCATGGCCGGCCCCGATGAAAGTCAATACGTTATCGCGCAACTCTGCCTCGCTGATGAGTTGACCCGTGTCGGGGTCTTGCGCGTTCAGCAGCAGCGTCAAGATGTCCTTCGGTGCTTGCGCACCGGATGCCAGCAAACGGCGGCGGATGGAGAGGATCTCGTCCACCAAGCGGCCCGCCAATTTGATGCTGGCCCGGCCGCGCAGGTGATTCAGGCGCGGCAAAAAATCAGGCAATCCCAGCAGGTCGAAAGGATCCAATCGCCCCAGCGTATCGAAGTATCGTGTGATCGCATGCTGGAATTGACTCGCAGCAGGCCCCAGTCCCTGGCTGAACAAGGTGTGCTCCAGCATGTCGAGCGTCAGTTGCCCCAGTGTCAGCGACACGTCGACGATGCTGCCGTCCGGATACTGGCGCAACTGCGCGACCGCATGTTCTGCCACACGCACTTTGGCGGCGGTGAATGCCCGAGTCTGTTGCGGTGAAAAAAGCGGTGCCAAGATGCGGCGCTGGCGGCGCCAGTCTTCCCCATTGGAGGTCATCACACCGGCACCAAGCGCTGGACGGAGCAGTCTCAGCTGCAACTCATTTTTTTGATAATTTCTGGCGTTGTCCAGAAAGACATGGCGAATGCCCGCCGGATCGTTGAGGAGCATGCGCTTGTCAACGATGGTTTGCCGGACCTGCACCGGCAATTCGAAGTCTTCGACCGACCAGATTTCCAAGGCATTGCGACGCAATGCCCCGAGGAGTTTCCAGGCTCCCGGCGGATGTTCATGTGGTTTGGGAACCGGCGGGCAAAAGCCGGATTTTGCAGCCGCAGTCACGATAGAAATGTGTTGGATTCAGATAGAAATTGAGCCAGCCTTTTCTCCGGCTTGGTGCCGTTCTCGAACAAGGCGCTGTTGATCAGGCAACCTGCCGCTCCCAAGCGATGCGCATGTGCGTAGTCGTCGGCGTCTCGCACGCCGCCATCCAGCACCACCGGCACGGGCAGCGTGCAGATGCGCTCGAACTCTTGTGCATCCACAATGCCTTTGCCGTCCCCTATGCCGCTGCCCATGACGCGCAGCAACGGGCAGCCGAGCTCGACCAGCGTTTGAGCGGATGCGTAATCATTGTGGAGCAGCGGCATGATGATCAGTTCGGGCAACGCAGCCCTCAATTCCTTGACCGCTTCGATCAGCTCTGCATTGTTCGAGGTGCGCAAGTCGGTATTCAATACTTCGAGCTTGACGACACGTTCGCCGGTCAGCGCATGGGCAAGCCTGGTTTTTTCAACCGATGCTCGCGCGGTAGTTTGGTGGTTGATGTTGAGCATGATGACCATGTCATCCGTGCCGATCCGTTGCGCCACTTCATCAAAGTGCACCCCGCCGAAACCTATCAGCAAGCCCTTGCGCCCACTGACTTGGTCGAGTTGGTGCGTGTTGATCGGCAGTACATTGGTTTGCGAAGCCGAGAGCATGGCAAGAACCGTTTCGATATCCACCTGATGCATGTAGTTGCCGAAACAGTGCCAGATGCGTGTCATGCGAACACCCGCAACATCAAAACGGGGGTTTACGAGAGGGGGCGGTGCTTCCATACTGTCTGTGGGAAAAATATTCTTCATTGCAAAATACTGCACCCGTCCATGGGCGGCGGAACGATATGAACTCTGCTGCGTCGGCGGCGCAATGCAGAGATTTCTTCGTGTTTGGTGCAATTCCTTCAGCGGAAGTACTTCGCGAGCGGCGAGGCTGATATTCCGTTGTTTCTTTGCTGAAGGACGTGTGGCGCCTTCATTGTCGCATCTGGCGGACATCGGCGACCGGGTGGCTCAGCAGTGGATCTTGCGGCTCTGGATGCGCCTTGCGTTCCACAAACCATGCACTTTTCTTCGAGCCGGAACGGGATTGCTGGGTGCGCAGCCGTTTGCCCAGTGCTCAAGCCGAATTCGGTGGCGGTCGGTTGAGCACCATCCAGTACATCCCCAGTTGCCGCACCGCCTCGGCGAATTGCACGAAGTCAACGGGCTTGACGATGTAGCTGTTGGCGCCGGCCGCGTAGCCCTCTGCCAAATCCCTGTCCTCGTTGGAAGACGTCAGGATGATGACCGGGAGCAGCTTCGTTCTCTCATCCGCCCGGATCGCTCGAAGGACATCGACCCCGCTCATCTTGGGAAGGTTCAAGTCCAGCAGGACGATCTGCGGGACGTCATTCGCATCGCGGCCGGTGTAGTTGCTTCTGCCGAAGAGATAGTCGAGCGCCTCCGAGCCATCGCGTGTCACGACGACCGTCTTCAGGATGTTGTTTTTCCTGAGCGCGCGCAACGTCAGTTCCTCGTCGATGGTGTTGTCCTCTACCAGCAAGATGGCGTGCTCGTTCATTCGCGTCCGCTTTCTTCGTTCAATGTGAAGTAGAAGGTGGCGCCCTCAGCGACTTTGGCTTTCGCCCAGACGCGCCCGCCGTGACGTCGAATGATCCTCTGCACTGTCGCCAACCCTATGCCGGTGCCCTCGAACTCGCTCGAGACGTGCAGCCGCTGAAACACGCCAAACAGTTTCGAGGCAAAGGCCATATTGAATCCGGCGCCGTTGTCCTGGACGAAGAAGATCGATTTGCCACTTTCCTGGATGCATCCGAATTCAATGCGCGCGTTCGCGGTGTTCCTGGAGAACTTCCACGCGTTGCCGAGCAGGTTGTCGAGCACCACGCTGAGCAGCCGACTGTCTCCTGTGCTGGTCAACCCCTGGGTGATCAGGAGTTCGACCTTGCGTTCCGCTTGGGCCGCTCTGAGCCGTTCTGCACTCGCGCGGGCAAGCTCGCTCAGATTCACCGGCTGGCGCCGAACATTGCCCTGGTTGACGCGGGCCAGTGAAAGCAGGCCATCGATCAGCTGCGCCATGTGCTGGGCGGACTCGCGCACCCGTTCCAGGCAACGGCGACCTTCAGCGTCGAGCTTGTCTGCATACTCTTCCAGCAGAACGTGACTGTAGCCGTCGATCCCGCGCAGCGGTGCGCGCAGATCGTGGGCCACCGAATAGCTGAATGCCTCAAGCTCACGGTTCGCCATCTCTGTGGCTTCCTTTGCACGGGCCAAGGCTTCTTCTGCGCGCTTGCGGTCGGTGATGTTCCGGGCGACCTTCGAGGCGCCAATGACGTTGGCGCGCGAATCGTGGATCGGCGAAACGGTCACGGATGCGTGAATGTCTTGCCCATCCTTGCGCCTGCGCAATGTCTCGAACGGCTCTACGCGCTCGCCTTTTTTCAGCCGCTCGACGATCGCCGGCTCCTCTGCCTGGCGACCCGGGGGCAACAGCAGCGAGATGTGATTGCCAATCACTTCTTCAGCCGCATACCCGAAGATCCGTTCAGCGCCCTTGTTCCAGCTCTTGATGATTCCGCCCAGGCTGTTTCCAATGATGGCGTCATCGGAGGAATCGACAATGGCCGCCAGCTGGGCCCTCAACTCCTCGGCGCGTTTGCGGTCGGTCACATCGCGAATGGTGCTCGACACGAGCCCCCCGTCCTCGGTGTCGAGAGGGCTCAGGCTGATCTCGACCGGAAACTCGGTGCCATTTCGTCTCCGACCGTGGAGCTCCAGGCCCGAACCCATATAGCGTGCTTTCGGATCGGCGAAATAGCGGTCTCGGTGAGTCGGATGCCCGTCGCGCAGGCGCTCCGGCACCAAAATTTCGACGGGTTGTCCCAGAAGCTCGGCACGCTCGTATTCGAAGAGCTTTTCCGTCTGCGAGTTCACCAGGACGATGCGCCCGCCCCGGTCCACGATGACCATGGCGTCTGGCGCGGACTCCAGCAGGCCTCGGAACTTTTCCTCGGCCTTCTTGCGCCCCGTGATGTCCCGGATGGCGCTCGAGACGAGGATGCCCTCCTCGGTTTCGAGGGGGCTCAGGCTGATCTCGATCGGGAATTCGGAGCCATTCTTCCTCAGGCCGTAGAGCTCGAGCCCCGAACCCATGGAGCGAACTCTCGGATCTGCGAAGAAGCCGCTCCGGTGCGCCGGGTGCTGTTTGCGAAAACGCTCCGGCACGAGCAGCTCGACCCATTGGCCGATCAGTTCGTCGCGACCATGGCCGAAGAGCTTCTCGGTCTGTGCGTTGACCAGCACGATCCGCCCCTCCTTGTTCACGATCACCATCGCGTCGGGAGCGGACTCAAGAAGCCCGCGGAACTTTTCTTCCGCCTTCTTGCGTTCGGTGATGTTGCGAATGGCGGCGGAAACGAGCGTGCCTTCCTCGGTTTCCAGGGGGCTCAAGCTGATCTCGATCGGGAACTCCGTCCCGTCTTGGCGCAGCCCGTAAAGCTCCAGCCCCGAGCCCATTGAACGGACCTTGGGCGAGGCGAAGAACTCCGATCGGTGCTTCGGATGCTTGGAACGAAACCGCTCGGGCACGAGCATTTCGACGCGTTGCTTGAGAAGCGCCTGTCGCGGATGGCCGAACAGCTTCTCTGCTTGCGCGTTGACGAGCACGATGTCTCCGTACCGATTCACGATCACGATCGCGTCCGGAGCGGATTCCAGTAGCCCGCGAAACTTGTCTTCCGCGCGCTTTCGTTCCGTGATGTCGCGGATCGTGCTCGAGACCAGTGTGCCTTCCTCGGCTTCGAGCGGGCTCAAGCTGATCTCGATCGGGAACTCCGAGCCGTCCTTGCGCAAGCCAAAAAGTTCGAGCCCCGAGCCCATGGACCGCACCTTCGGCATGGCGAAAAACTTGGCCCGGTGATCGGGGTGCTTCGCGCGGAAGCGCTCGGGAATCAGTTTGTCGACCGACTGCCCGACAAGCTCCTCCCGCGGGTGGCCAAAGAGCCTTTCCGTCTGCGCGTTGACGAGCACGATGAGCCCTTGCCGATTCACGATCACCACCGCATCAGGTGCAGCTTCAAGAAAACCACGGAACTTGCTCTCAGCCCGTTTGCGCTCGCTGAGGTCGCGGATCGCGCTGCAAACGAGCGTGCCGTCCTCGGTTTCGAGGGGGCTCAGGCTGATCTCGATCGGGAACTCCGAGCCGTCCTTGCGCACGCCGTAGAGTTCAAGGCCCGAGCCCATCGAGCGAACCTTCGGGTCTGCAATGTAGCCGCCACGGTGCACCGGATGGCCACTTCGAAAGCGCTCCGGGATAAGCATCTCGACCTTCTCGCCCACGAGTTCAGCGCGCGGATAACCGAACAATGTCTCCGTCTGTGAATTGACGAGGACGATTTCACCGGCGCGATCCACGATGACGATCGCATCGGGAGCGGCCTCCAGGAAACCGCGGAACTTCGCCTCGTTCTTCTTGCGGTCCGTCACATCGCGGATCGCGGCTGTCACGAACACGCCCTGCGTGGTATCGACGGGTCCGAGGCTGATCTCGGCAGGAAACTCGGTCCCGTCCTTGCGCACCCCGTAGAGGTCGACACCGGCCCCCATGGGCCGCACGCGCGGTCCCGCGAAATATCCGGTTCGATGAGCGGGATGCCTGTCACGGTAGCGTGCCGGAATCAAAATTTCCACCGGCTGGCCGATGAGTTCGGTTCGCGTGTATCCGAACAACTTCTCCGCTTGTCCATTGACCAGTTCGATGCAACCGTCGTGTCCCACGATCACCATGGCGTCGGGAGCGGCCTCGAGGAAACTGCGAAAGCTGGCTTCGACAAGTCGCTGCACCGCGCTCGGCTTGCGCGGCACCGCGGGCTTCACACCGACACCGACAGGTTTTGTCTTCAGCATGAGCATCTCAAGCGAGTTGCCGCCGGGGTCGACCGCTTCTCAGCACGAGCACAGGCCTTGTTGCGAGCTTGAGCTTGTTCGCAGTGACGGCCCGGATGCGTCGATGGCGCGTCTCGCAGGCTCTCCAGGCCGTGATCGGAAGGGCGCAACGTGTTTCTCCCTCGAGCGATCTCTCGCCCGGCGCGTGTTTCCCTGCGCACTTGGGCGCTGTCTTGCGTTTGATCGCCTCATTCGCAAGGTTGAAGGGTAAGAGACATCCCCGTTTGCATGCGCAAACCCCTACGGCGATATCTCGTCGCAAGACTGAGACGTTGCGGTATGATGACCATCATTCAAGTGAAGTCGCCATGAACCGAGCCTCCACCAGCCGCAAGGAAGCCACGCACGAACGCATCGTCGAGGCCGCCGCACGTGCCATTCGGCGCAGCGGCTACGGCGGCACCGGTGTTGCTGACATCATGAAGGCTGCTGGCCTGACTCACGGCGGCTTCTACGCCCACTTCGCTTCGCGCGAGGCGATGCTTGCCGAGGCGGCGGACCGCGCTGGCGCCGAAGCCGTTGCGGCGTCGGCGCGCATCGTCGCCGCAGCGCCGCCAGAGCATGCGCTGCAGTCGCTGTTGCACGCGTATCTCTCGAAGGAACACCTCGAAAGCATAGAGACGGGTTGTCCAGTGGCCGCTCTCGGCTCGGAGATGCCACGCCAGGCACCCGAGGTTCGGCGAGCCGCCACGCGCCACATCAAGGAATTGATTGATCTCGTCGCGCGCCAGTCGCCCGACTGGGGGCAGCCTGAGGCCCACCAGCGCGCACTGGTCACAGTGGCCACGATGGTTGGCGCCTTGTTGGTGGCGCGCGCCGTCGACGACCCGCGGCTTTCCGATGCGCTCCGCGAGGCGGCGCTCGGTCACCTCATTTCCTCAGGCGACTAACGCGATGCGTACCCACGCCCGCGCGCTGGCGCAGAAATATGATTAACATCATATATACGACAGCCCACGCTGCCGACCCACCACCGAAAGGAGTTCCCATGAAGACTGAAGGATCCATTGCGCTCGTCACGGGCGCCTCGTCAGGCATCGGCGAAGCCACGGCGCTGCGGCTTGCGGCTGCCGGCTACAAGGTCTACGGCACCAGCCGACGTGAAGTCCAAGCGGGGCGGCGGCCGTTTGAAATCGTTCCGCTCGACGTGACCAGTGACGAGTCCGTCGAGGCGGCCGTCCGACGGGTGCTGAGCCTGAGCGGCCGCATCGATTTGCTTGTGAACAACGCCGGCTTCGGCGTAGAGCCCAGCGGAGCGGAAGAGAGCTCGATTCAGCAGGCCCAGGCGATCTTCGATACCAACTTCTTCGGGATCGTCCGGATGACGCGTGCCGTCGTGCCGCACATGCGGCGCCAGAAGGTGGGGCGCATCATCAACATCGGCTCCGTGCTGGGGTTCCTGCCGATGCCCTACATGGCGCTGTACTCGGCGACCAAGCATGCCGTTGCGGGGTATTCGGAAACGCTCGACCATGAACTGCGAACCATGGGCATTCGAGTCTCGGTGGTCGAGCCCGCCTACATCGCCACGGCGTTCGGCGCGCACTTGATGAAACCCGATGCGCCCCTTGAGGTGTATCGGGAGGTTCGCGCTGGGGTGGAGCAACGGGTGAAGGAGGTCCTTGAGGGCGCCGACGGCCCTGGTGTGGTGGCCGAGATCGTGCTGAAGGCAGCCACGGCGGCACATCCGAAGATTCGCTACGCGCCCGGACTCGCCAGCCGCATGCGATTGATGCGCAGGTTCGCGCCCGCCGGCGTGATGGACGCTGGTGTTCGAAAGGACCTGCGGCTCCCAGCGTAATGGCTGCATCGCTTCAACAAGGCGGAACATGAAAGGTGAGATAGCGCGTGGGGCGGCTTTCTCATGAGCGAAACAATTCCGGACGGCTGTGTGATCGGGGCGCCGTGAGGCAGGTTGACGGACTTCGCTACCTTTTACGTTGGTACGGCTGGGAGGGGGCCGGTCACGATGCGTATCGGAACAGCGTCTACTTGCCCATTCGATGCAACCGCCCCGATCATTTGTGAAGCGGGCGTGCGAGCAGGCGTGGGCGGATCCTGACAGCCGCATCAGCGCCGTCCGGTGGACGGAAATCACTGCCACCACGACGATGGGAGTTCTCTCATTGCAAGGAGACTGAAATGCAAAACCCAAGCTCGACCCTGGTCGACCTCGAAACGAAGTTTTGGCAGTCGATCGTGGACCACGAGACCGATGTGGCGCTGAACCTGCTCTGCGAGCCTGCGCTCATGGTCAGCTCGCACGGTGCGATGAAGTTCGACCATGCAGGCTACCGCCAGATGGCAGACCACGGCACCATGGTGGTCAACTCGTTCCAACTCAGCGACATGGAGGTCGTGTTTCCGACCGACTCGACGGCCATCCTTTCGTACCGCGTCAAGCAAGGTGTCGCGCCGCGCGGCGAGGCCGCCACCACTGAACAGGAGATGAACGACACCTCGACCTGGGTCAAGACCGACCAGGGCTGGCGCTGTGCCATGCACACGGAGACGCCGATCGATGTTGGCTGAACCGGATCGCGGGGGCGATGAGCCGTCGTCCGGGCGGCATGGATGCAAGCCTCAGGGTTCCGTCAGTCGAACCAAGCGGACGGCTCTGACTGCGCCGTCCAACACCTTGCCTTGGTTGATGAATTGATAACCGTCGTCGAAGTCATGGAGCCAGGCGTCGTTGCGCGAGCACTGTACCCGCTGGGTTGATGATCAGTACCAGTCTTCATCGAATGCTTCAGGTCCAGCGGCAGCGAAGACGGTGGTTGTCGCTGTGACGGAAATCCGGGCCGCCTGGAGGTGGCGGCCGGATTGACCCCGACACTGGCTCGGTCCCTGGTGCGCACGTACTTCAAGCTAGGGATGGCAGCAAGTTGCCGCCGGGCTAGCATGCACGGCCCCAAGCCTTGGGGGCCCCCCGGCGGGGCTGTCTCAAGACAGTTCACACGGCCCATCGACGAAGGTTTGTCCACGCTTCCTGAACGTCTTGCAGAAGAATTCAGTTCCCTCGAGTGTCTCTCCGAGCGGCTCGCTCATCATCCATGTTCATCAGCGCCAACAGCACGCCGTACCTGGCCGAAGCGTTCCCCTCCATCGACAAGACGTGCGTGAAATCCTTCGTCAACCACACAGCACAAGAGGGGGCGCAGATGATTGTCGTCTTTACTTCATTCACTTTGCCGAAACCAATCACTCGCGAGGAAGCTCGCAGCATCTTCTTGAGCACGGCGCCCAAGTATCGAGGCGTACCAGGCTTGTTTCGGAAGCACTACGTGCTTTCCGAAGACGGGGGAACAGCAGGTGGCGTCTACCTTTGGAATTCACGGCCGGAGGCGGAAGCAATGTACACAGAATCATGGCGCTCATTCGTCCGAGACACGTACGGCACCGATCCAACCGTGACCTACTTCGAAAGTCCCGTGGTGGTCGACAACGTGGCTCAGCAAGTCCTGAGCGACGAATAGGAAAGCCTGGAGAACGGGTCATTGCCATAGCTCTTGCTGCAAGCGTCGGACGAGCGACGCGGCCCCTCCATCAAGCCGCCAACAACTGCCGAAGCACAAACGGCAAGATCCCCCCGTGCTTGTAGTAGTCAACCTCGATGGGCGTATCGATGCGAAGCGTCAGGCCCACATCCCGCGATGTTCCATCCGCATGCCGGATGACCAGCGTGGCATCCTGCTGTGGCCTGAGTTCGGTCCCCAGCCGAATGTCAAACTCCTCATTCCCACAGATCCCCAGCGACTCCCACGAGTCGTTTCCCTTGAACTGCAACGGCAGTACCCCCATCCCCACGAGGTTCGACCGGTGGATGCGTTCGTAGCTGCGCGCCACCACGGCCTTGATGCCAAGCAGCTGCGTTCCCTTGGCCGCCCAGTCGCGTGACGACCCGGTGCCGTATTCCTCCCCGGCGAAGACGATGGTCGGAACGTTGGCTGCCATGTACTTCATCGCTGCGTCGTAGATGAACATCTTTTCGCCGCCGGGCTGGCAGAGGGTGAGGCCGCCTTCTTCGCGGCTGCCGTCCTCGCGCGCCGGGATCATCAGGTTCTTGATGCGGACGTTGGCAAAGGTGCCGCGCACCATCACGTCGTGGTTGCCGCGGCGTGAGCCGTAGCTGTTGAAGTCGACTTTCTGGACGCCGTTGTCCTTCAACCACTGGCCGGCGGGAGACTGTTCCTTGATGGAGCCGGCCGGGGAGATGTGGTCGGTGGTGATGGAGTCCCCGAAGAGGGCCATGGCCCGGGCTTTTTCGACGCCGAGGTCCGTCAGGCCCGGGGCCATGTGGAAGCCGTCGAAGAACGGCGGGCGGGCGATGTAGGTGCTCTTGGGCCAGGAGTACACCTCGCCTTTGATCCCGTCGATCTGTTCCCACAATTCGCCCGGGTCCGCCTTCACCGCGGCATAGCGCGCGCGGTACAGCTTGGCGTTCATCGCGTGTTTCATCAACCGGTGGATTTCGTCTGCCGAGGGCCAGATGTCGCCGAGGTACACGTCGCGGCCGTCGTGGCCTTGGCCGACGGGCTCGGTCATCAGGTCGCGGTTGGCGCTGCCGGCGATGGCGAAGGCGACCACCAGGGGAGGGGAGGCCAGGAAGTTGGCTTTGATGTTGGGGTGGATGCGCGCTTCGAAGTTTCGGTTGCCCGACAGCACGGCGGCGCAGATGAGGCCGTTGTCGCTGATGACTTCGTTCAACTGGGGGCGAGGTCGCCGGAGTTGCCGATGCAGGTGGTGCAGCCGTAGCCGGCCAGCGCGAAGCCGAGTTGGTCGAGGTAGGGGCTAAGGCCGGTCTGGTCGAGGTAGTCGGTGACGATGCGCGAGCCCGGGGCGATGGATGTCTTGATGTGCGGCTTGACGCTCAGGCCATGTTCGACGGCCTTTTTGGCGAGCAGCCCGGCAGCGAGCAGGACGGCCGGGTTGGAGGTGTTGGTGCACGAGGTGATGGCAGCGATCAGGATGTCGCCGTTGTGCACTTCGATGCCGTTGCTCGTGGTGTAGACCTGATGCAGCTTCTCGGCGGGCTGGTTGAAACCGTTGGCGGCCGTGGGCTTGGAGAACAGCTCGGTGAATGTCTGGCGCATCCGGCCGAGTTCGATGCGGTCTTGCGGGCGCTTGGGGCCGGCGAGCGACGGGGTGACAGCGCCCAGGTCAAGCGACACTTCCTTGGAGTAGTGAATGTCGCCCGAGCGGGGCACGCCGAACATCTTCTGGGCCCGAAAATAGGCCTCGAACGCTTCAATCTCCTGCTTCGTGCGGCCGGTGCCCTGGAAGTAGGCGAGGGTCTTTTCGTCGATGGGGAAGAAACCCATGGTGGCACCGTATTCGGGCGCCATGTTGGCAATGGTGGCGCGGTCCGGCAGTGACAGGGTGGAGGTGCCTTCGCCGAAGAATTCGACGAATTTGCCAACGACCTTTTCCCTGCGCAGCAGCTCGGTGACGGTGAGCACGAGGTCGGTGGCGGTGACGCCTTCGCGCAGCTGCCCGGTCAACTCGAACCCCACCACGTCGGGTGTCAGGAAGTACACCGGCTGGCCGAGCATGGCGGCTTCGGCCTCGATGCCACCCACGCCCCAGCCCACAACGCCAATGCCGTTGATCATGGTGGTGTGGCTGTCGGTGCCTACGAGCGAGTCGGGGTAGTACACACCGTCTTGCTGGAACACGCCGCGGGCGAGGTATTCGAGGTTCACCTGGTGGACGATGCCGAAGCCCGGGGGCACGACGCCAAAGGTGTCGAAGGCCTGCATGCCCCATTTCATGAACTGGTAGCGCTCGTTGTTGCGCTTGAACTCAAGCTGCATGTTGAGGTCGATGGCGTCCGGGGTGCCGTAGTGGTCCACCATGACCGAGTGGTCTACCACCAGGTCCACCGGCACCAGCGGCTCGACGCGCTTGGGGTTCTTGCCCTGTTCGATGGCCACGTTGCGCATGGATGCCAGGTCGGCCAGGAGCGGCACGCCGGTGAAGTCCTGGAGCACCACGCGGGCCACGACGAACGGGATTTCGTCGACGCGTTCGCCGCTGGGCGACCAGTTGGCGAGTTGCTCGACGTGGGCCGGCGTGACCTTGCGGCCGTCGCAGTTGCGCAACACCGACTCCAGGATGATGCGAAGGGACACCGGCAGCTGGTTGATGTTGGGGTAAGTCTTGGCAGTTCGGGCAGCGAGAAGAACTTGCCGGGGGCGCCCGAGGCGGTCTTGAAGGCCTTCAAGGTACCGGCGAAAGCGTGGGAAGCAGTCTTCTTCTGGGTGGCCATCAGAACTCTCCTGGAGGTGTGCGGTGATTGTGCCCCTCCACCCTCGGCCGAGTGTGACAAGGGTCACATGCTGCAGCCGGGATCGTGCCACGGTGGACCCAGGCCTGCACGCCTTCGGGGGCGGTGCCGGGTTTCTCCCCGTTGCAGCGGGGCTGCACAGCGGTCACGCCCGGCGACGCGGCGCGGAATAGTGCATGAATCGCCCCCCTGTTGGCCCGACCGGAATGGGAGCGGCCTGCCCACAATCGAGGGGCCTCATCCCGAATCGTGGCTTATGAACCATCCGACTGAACCTCGCCTGCCCGTTGCAGGCAGCGATGCCATTGCCATGTCCCCCCAGGCGGCCCTGGAGCGCGACATCGCGCGTGCCCGATCGGGCGGCATGGAGCTCAGCGACCTGCTGGCCAGTGCCGAACGCCTGAACCAGACCGGGCTGGCCGAGGCGTCGGCGAAGTTGTACGAGCATTGGATTGCGGGCACGGAATCGCCCCACCGGCACATCGCCTGCTTCAACTGGGGCACCGTGCTGGGCGCGCTGCGCCGACCGCAGGAGGCCGAACGCGCGTACCGGCAGGCGCTCGATCTGAAGCCCGAGTTCCTCCAGGCCCGCGTCAACCTCGGCCACCAGCTGGAGCAGCAGGGGCGGGTGGATGAAGCTTTGGTCCAATGGCAGCAGGCGATCGACGAGACGGGGGTGGCTGCAGCCGCCCTGGACTTGCGACTGCACGCCATGAACAATTCGGCGCGCCTGCTGGAGGTGCAGCGGCGCTATGACGAGTCCGAGGTGTTCCTGCGCAGGAGCCTGTGCGAGAAACCCGACCAGTGGGACGTGATCCAGCACTACGTGCACCTGCGCCAGAAGCAGTGCAAATGGCCGCAATATGAGCCGGTGGGGGAGGTGACGCTGAACCAGCTCGTGGTGGGCACGTCGCCGCTGGCGATGCTCAGCGCGACCGACGACCCGGCGCTGCAACTGATGGCCGCCCAGCGTTTTGTGCACGAACGGGTGCCGAAGGCTGCCGACGTCCCCTATCACCGGAGCGGGCCGGCGCGCTCCGGCCGCATTCGCATCGGCTACCTGTCGGGCGACCTCTGCATGCACGCGGTAGGCCTGCTCACCGCCGAACTGTTCGAATTGCACGACCGCAGCCGCTTCGAGGTGTTTGCTTTTTGCTGGAGCCGGGAAGATGGCACGCCGCTGCGGGCCCGGCTGCGCGCGGCCATGGACCACTTCGTGCCGCTCGCCGGTCTTGACGACGACACGGCCGCGCGCCGCATCGCCGCCTGCGGCATCGACATCCTGGTGGACCTGCAGGGCCTGACCAACGGGGCGCGCCCAGCCATCCTGGGCAAACGGCCTGCGCCGGTGCAGGTGAGCTACCTCGGGTTCCCCGGCACCACCGGGTTGCCGGGCGTGGACTGGCTGATTGCCGATCCGTTCGTGATGCCGCCGGAGATGCTGCCGTGCTGCACCGAGAAACCGCTGTACGTGCCGCAATGCTACCAAGTGAGCGACCGCCAGCGGGAGATCGGCCCGAGGCCGGTGCGGGCCGACTACGGCTTGCCGGAAGACAAGTTTGTCTTCTGTTCGTTCAACAACAATTTCAAGTTCACCGACGCCCTGTTCCGGACGTGGATGCGCGTCCTCGCGCAGGTGGGCAACAGCGTGCTGTGGCTCCTGGCCGACAACGAATGGTGCCGCGAGAACCTGCTGGCCGAGGCGGACGCCCACGGCGTGGCGCGCGACCGCCTGATCTTCGCGCCGCGTGTGGCGCCGCCCCAGTACCTGGCACGCTTCCAGCTAGCGGACCTGTTCCTCGACACCTTCCCGTACAACGGCGGTACGACAGCCAGCGACGCGCTGTGGATGGGGCTGCCGATCCTGACGCTGTCCGGCCGCACGTATATCTCTCGCATGGCGGGCAGCCTGCTGACCAACGTGGGCCTGCCCGACCTGGTGACGTTCGACATGGCCTCGTACGAGCGCCTGGCCGTGCAACTCGGCAGCAATCCGATGCGGGTGGCCTCCCATAAACGATACCTCGCCGAGCACGGCCGCCAATCGCGCCTCTTCGACGTGCCCGCACGCGTGCGAGACATTGAAACCGCCTTCGAACGCGTTGCGCTCGCGCACCGAACGGCCTGAGCCCGGCACTGAGCGCCCACGCACAAGCCGCCCATGTCCGACCGTCAGGAACCCTTTCTGGACGACGACGCGGCTCTCCCGCCGCCGGCGGTGGAGGCGGGAGCCGGCGCGGATGATGCGTTGTTGCAATCGCTCGTCTGGCTGACGCGCC
>Ga0170475_119413341_pt1 | contig 37089 bp, 52 predicted proteins | sample Soicark_Litter_5_FD_111474 | JGI IMG/M metagenome (GOLD analysis project Ga0170475, IMG submission 111474) | Avena fatua rhizosphere microbial communities from Hopland, California, USA. Combined Assembly of 48 SPs
CAGGAGCGAGCACGCTCTTGTACCCCTCCAATTATTCGTAAGTTTAAAAATTGACTTTATATAGACGCATATTCTTAACGCTTAAACTTTTAATATAACTGAAAAACATGTTTTGAAAGTTCGGTTTTCAAATGATCTGAATAATGATTGTTACGGCTTTAATTATTTCCGGCGTTTTAACTCTGCTTAATATCGGCGGTAGGAATTTGATAATAATGTTACTTGCGTTCGATTTAATATTTTTCGCATTTACCGTAGGTTGTGCTGCCTATTTTTTAGTTTTATGAATGTTATGTGGAATGCAGATCTACTGTTTGCCGCGATTGCTTTCACAGTGATCGCGGCGGCAGAATCCGCGGTCGGGCTCGCTCTAATTGCCCGCCTTCACAGAACCTCTAAAACTATTATAGTCAAGAAGTTTAATGAATAAAAATTTAGCTTCTCGCGTGGGAATTATAAAATAGGAGGGCCTCTTCTCGGGTTTGTTAAATTCAGCGCATTTTTTTGTCCGGTAGGATAAATTAAGTAACAAAAATTTGTAATTTTATGCTATTATCATTTGCTGGTATTTTCTTTTTAAGTATGGGTGGTTCTACGACTATCCTCTTAGCGGCTGTTTACGCCATTACTATCTTATCCCTGATTGTAGCTATTGCATTTTTTACTGTTTTAGAACGTAAGGTCCTAGCGGCGATCCAAAGGCGCCGCGGGCCTAATATGGTTGGCCAATGAGGTCTTTTACAAGCTCTCGCCGACGGTTTAAAGCTACTTATGAAAGAGCCTTTAATCGTATCGGGTGCCAATTATTATATATTTTTGTCTGCCCCTATTGTTTTACTTACATTGAGTCTTACACTTTGGGTTTTTGTGCCGCTGCCGGGTTTTGCTTATGGTGTCGATAACAACTATTCATTCGTAGTTGTATTTCTTTTTTCGGCTCTAAACACATACGCTATAATACTCGCCGGCTTGTCAAGTAATTCGCGCTATTCTTTAATAGGCGGTGTACGGGCTATTGCTCAACTTATCTCTTACGAGGTGCCGCTTTCCCTGTCGCTGTTAACGCTTTTTTGCGTGCAGGGCAGTTTTAATCTTAGCGCTTTTTCGGTTTCGCGCGTATTATTTTTCGCGCTAGCTCTCCCCTCTTTAGTTATATTCTTTATTAGTTTGCTGGCCGAAACAAATCGAACGCCGTTCGATTTGCCAGAGGCTGAAGCTGAGCTAGTCGCTGGATATAATTTAGAGTATTCCTCTATTTTATTTTCGTTGTTTTTTTTGGCCGAGTATAGTAATATACTTGTAGCGGCCAGCCTGCTTTCATTTCTATTTTTTAATTCGCATTTTTATATTTCTGTTATATTCTTCTGTTTATTAATAATAGCTGTTAGGGCTATTTTACCCCGCTATACTTTCGTACAAATGATAAACCTGTGCTGGAAAACTCTTTTCCCGCTATCTTTATCTTTATTTTTTCTAACTGTTATAATTATCTATTTGCTTAATGCTAGTCTTAGCAGTTTGTATAATGTCGAACTATACGGGGCGCTAAGTCACTCTGTCAGCGTTGAAACCCAACCTTGACGAGCTATAAGCGCGGCCAGCGGTTCTGCGCTTTTGACCGCCTGATGTATTGATAGCCGCGCTGCGTGTTGTATAGCTACCGCCTGAGAACTTTTTTCAGCCACTACCCCCTCGGCAAACTTAATACTTGAGGGCAGTACGAGCGCCGAATATGTCGGCGTTAGCGTATCTCACAAAATTGTTATATTCTTTTTAACGGCTTTCGCTGTTGTCCTTTTAATAGTCGCAGTTAACTGGCTACTTATGCGGACTAGACCTAACAATAGGAAGAACTCGCCCTATGAGTGCGGGTTTGAAACCTTAGGCTCCCCGGTTGTTAATTTTTCTCCAAACTTTGCAACCATAGGTCTTATATTTCTAATATACGATGTTGAGGTGTTATTACTATTTCCTTGAGCCTACGATATTCACAGCAAAGGGGCGTTTGCCATTTGCGGCTTGGGGATGTTTATAGCTATAATATTACTGGGGTATGTTTAAGAAGTTTTGGATGATACTTTTCGGGTTGTGTAAAAACCCCGCCCAGTTTCTACAAATATATTTATAATGTTCTTTTTTTTTATTTAGTTAAATTTATTATCCTTTATTTTTGTTTATGCAAAAATTGCTTTTTTTTTTTAAGACTTGAGTAGTACAAGCAACGAACTCTTGCAGTTCCTTTTTTGAGCGCACCAAAGCTTCCTTTTTAGCCAAACGTCAGGACGCGGTAGGCCTTTCAAACAACGACAGTTTTTATACCGACTATTACAATTTACTTCGCAGGGTACATTATACTCTGCACTTGTTCGCAGTTTTTTCGATTTATATGCTTTTCGAGCATTGGCACGTGTTTATGGTGTTATTTCTTTTTTCAGAAATAATCATTTTTATTTTAATGTATTTAGATACGGATTGTTGACTTATCAGACCACTCCTGACGTGATCTGTTATATTGCTTCATTATTTAAATGCATTGGGCAGGAACCAGTTTTTATTGTTGAATCGTTTTTTAGCAGTATCTTTTGTGATCTGCCATTGGTAGGTATAGAAGATATTTTGATACTTTACGATAATGGGTTTTATTATTGTGCATTTCGCTGGGCCGTGTTAGCGGCCCCGTACTACTGCATGGGATTGGTATTGTTTTTACCTCTCCTTTCGGCCCTTATAGCTTTAGGCTGTGGTTTCCTACTGGGCTACGTATACGTAGCTCGAATTACTACTATATTGAACTCTATCGCCGCCGCCGCCGCGTCTTATATTCTATTTGCGTACCCGGCGCTTCGAGGGTATTTTCTTACTTTTTCAGATGTTAATATTTATTTAACGGGCATTGAGCGGTGGATTATTGACGCCGATCGCTACGCCCGCCGCGTGGATATTTTAGAGAAAACTAAACACTTAAACCTAGAACTCGATTTTGGAGAATTTATTTCTACAACATTTTTAAGGGCTGGTTTTGAATTCGTGATCGATTCAGTCTCTATTATTATGCTAATAACGATCACGGTTATTTCTTCTATTGTGCACCTTTATTCAACTATTTAAATGAGAAACGACCCGCACGCCGTTAGATTTTTTGGGTTGTTATCAATGTTTACATTTTTTATGATATTATTAGTTAGCGCGTCAAATTTGGTTATGCTATATATCGGCTGAGAGGGGGTGGGACTAACTTCTTTTCTGCTGATATCGTTTTGGTACACGCGCGTTCCGGCGCTGAAAGCCGCCACTAAAGCAATTCTTATAAATAAAATAGGCGATATGTTTCTTATCGCCGCCGTGGGTGTTATAGCGTTATATACTCGCGGATTCACTTCTAATATATTAATCTATCCTATGGTTGTACCTGCCGCGCTAGAGGATAGTTGTTTCGACGGCCTTTCGCTGACCAGCTGCGATTTAATTGCTTTTTGCTTTTGGCGGCGGCGTTTGTTAAGTCAGCGCAATTGTTTTTCCATACCTGATTACCTGACGCCATGGAAGGGCCTACTCCCGTTTCGGCGCTTCTTCATGCCGCAACGATGGTAACTGCGGGCGTTTATCTCGTTATTAGGTTCTCCTACATGTTTGAATATAGTACTATTGCTAGATCATTTATGTTGGTTATAAGCCTTATAACTATCATGTTCAGTTCGCTGGTAGCGCTCGCGCAATATGATATAAAAAAGATAATCGCCTACTCAACGTGCAGTCAGCTCGGTTTAATGTTTTTCGCGTGCGGGCTCTCCGCGTACCACTTAGCACTGTTTCATTTTTTCAATCACGCATTTTTTAAATGCTCTTTGTTTTTACTCGCGGGCGTTATAATCCACGAGTTGGGCAATGAGCAAGATATACGAAAAATGGGCGCGTTGCGGGCTAAAATGCCAGTTACGTTTATATGTTTTTGTATTGCGTCGCTCTCGTTGGCCGGTTTTCCGGGCTATTCTGGCGCCGTTTCTAAGGACTTGATATTAGCTTTGTCTAATTTTATAGCATTTGATAGCCCTTCGATGGCCATTAAAGTGTTTTTATTTTCAGCAAACATATCAATAGTATTGACAGTATTCTATAGCTTTAGGTTGGTTTATTATATTTTTATTAAACCAATGCCGTACGGGAGAAGTTGGCGCCGCGTCGCCGATAGTACCTACGAGGACGCTATTGTTTCTAATTATATATATGGGTTTATATTTGCATTTCTATCTATTATGAGTATTGTCGGGGGCAGACTTTTTAAAAGTTTGTTTATACTTACAGAGTTTCGTTTTGTGGACATATCGCACGAAATCGTTACTCTGCGCAGAAATGTGCTAATAGACGCGCTGGGCGCTGAATACAGACTTATTGGATTCTTAGTATTTATCCAAGCTTGTGTTTGTGTTTACATGTTTATGCAATTTAAAATGACATTTAAAGTTGACCGCAGATTCCGTGTGCATGTTATCGCCAGATTTCGGGCGGTTCATATGTTTTTTAATAAAAAGGGTTATTTTGACGACATATACAATATGTTTATTGTGCGGCCGTTTATTAAACTTTCTTGAATTTATTCTAAGGGGTTTGAAGATTCTATTGTTCGCTTTATGTCATATACCCTGCCGCGGCTAATGGATTGGCCGCACAGATATGGTTTATTTACCACCAAGAATACTATTTTACATCACGTCGCATTCATTATGATCTCGCTTGTTGCGTTGGTGTTTTTATCATTTTTATAGAGTAGTGTAAGTTGTATAGTTCTGCTAGAGGCTTTTACGTCGTTGTTTAGCTTCTACTTTGCAGAAATGTTTTCGCTCGGTTTATAGTACCGCAGGAATGTAAATGCCGCGGGAAATATTTTTAAACTGAGGGCGGATAAGCAAAAAGGACGTGTTAATTTTATAACTTTTAACACGGTAATAAAGATTTTTTAATAGCTTTGGTTATCTCTAATCGCTCAATCAAGGACGAAAGTAGAGGACGTTATGTTAATATTCTTATTTCGCGCAGGAAGATATCGCCTTGTTTTATCCCCGCAAGTTCACCATGGCCGTTTGTTAACGCCCAGGCCATTTTTTGCCTTTTAATCAGCACAGTAATGTGGTTTCATTATTTCATTAATTCAGTATTTTATTTGCTAGTTTCAATTTTTGTGTTATGCCTAGTTGCTTCCTTTTGATTCAAAGACCTCATAATCGAAGCTCAGTATATTGGAGCTTATACACTTCAGACTAATAAAAACCTGCGTCTGGGGTTTGTTTTATTTTTGATTTCCGAAGTAATGTTTTTTTTTCTCGCTGTTTTGGGCTTATTTTCATTTCAGTCTTAGCCCTAGTATATGAATAGGCGCGGTGTGACCTCCTTACGGTATGGAAACTATTTCTCCTTTTGGATTGCCGCTACTTAATACTATTATACTTGTTACCTCGGGGTTTACGTTAACGTATGTACAAAAAGTTATTATCGAAAATGGCGCCTTCGCGAGGTTAAGGGCCATCCGAGGATTTTTAATAACTTTGTTATTGGCCGTTTATTTTATACTTGTTCAGTATCATGAGTTCGTTCACGCGCCGTTTTCTATTAACGACTCGGTGTACGGCTCTATTTTTTTCTTTATAACTGGGTTTCACGGCCTGCACGTTATCATAGGGACTATTTTCTTGTTTGTAATGTTTTTGCGCGTAATTGGGTATCACTTTTATGTAGAAAACACTTTAGCTTTAGATTGCTCCGCCTGATATTGACATTTTGTTGACGTAGTATGAATAGTAGTGTATCTTGTTGTTTATTTGTGGGGCGGGAGGTAGCTATGTTTTTCATAGCCGGTCGGTACTGTAATGTACGTTGTTATGGTTCTGGCCGCGCCGGGATGGTGGGCGCTGATTTGTTAAATCGGCACGCCCGCTATACCCTTAATTTTGGACCGCAGCATCCCTCCGCGCACGGCGTGCTTAGGTTATTTTTGAAAATGGAAGGGGAAATAATTCGACGCGCTACCCCCCTTATCGGTCTTTTACATCGCGGCACTGAAAAACTTTGTGAATATCGCACCTATTTACAAAACCTGCCTTACGTCGATAGATTAGATTACGTATCGATGATGTCAAGAATTGGGGTATTGTTTGGCCGTAGAAAACCTTTTAGCTATCGGCATTACAAAACGCGCTTCGCTTATACGTATGATGTTTAATGAAATAACGCGTATTTTAAATCATTTAATGGCTGTTACTACACATGCACTTGATATCGGTGCGCTAAATCCCTTTTTGTGGGGGTTTGAGGAGCGCGAGAAGCTAATGGAGTTTTATGAGCGCGTTAGTGGAGCTAGGATGCACGCCGCTTACATTAGGCCCGGCGGCGTGGCGTCCGATCTTCCTGCTGGGCTCCTTGATGATATCTATGTTTTTACCGCCCAATTCGCGTCTAGACTGTCTGAAATGGAAGCATTTTTGACTTATAATCGTATTTGAAAACAACGGTTAACCGGCGTAGGTAAGATCGACGCCCAATTCGCGCTAGAAAATTCCTTATCCGGCGTAATGCTCCGCAGTTGCGGCGTAGCATTCGATTTGCGAGTTAACGCCCCTTATGAATTGTACGATCAATTCCCTTTTAGAAGTTCTATCGATTTGGCCGACTCGGCAACCTGGAGGGATGATGTGTTTGAAGGCAATGCTAGTTTTTTAGGCCTTTACGGGGATTCGTATGATAGGTATTTAATGCGCGTTAAGGAGATGCAAGAGTCTAACGTTATAATATATAAATGTTTGAATAGAATGGTTCGAGGCGCAGTTAGTACATTCGAAAAGCCGGCTTCATTAGAAAATAATTTTATGGAGCTTGTTATTAATCATTTCAAGTATTATTTTGAAAGCGTTAAACCCGCCACAAATGTTATTTATATGGCGGTTGAGGCGCCAAAAGGGGAATTCGGTATTTCGTTCGTCGCAGACGGCTCTAACAGGCCGTACCGGTGCAAATTTAGGGCGCCAGGTTTTTACCATTTGCAAGCTTTACCTGCAATGGTTAAAGACACGCTATTAGCAGATTTAGTAACAGTTATTGGTACTCAGGACCTTGTGTTTGGGGAAGTCGATAAATAATGGGCAGTAAGAGCCGCCTATTATTCCAACGCTGCGCTTGCCGCGCACGCCATGTTGTGCGGCAGTGCGTAAACCTGTTGATTAAAAGAATACCAATGGCGTCGGCTTGGCGTTCCGCTTTAGAAAGATTTGAATGGCTCAAGGAGTGTTGCTACATTAAGTTAATTCTTTTATACATTATCATCCCTCTACCTGTTTTAATAGCCTCGGCTATTGTTTTAAAAAACGCGGCGTATGTAGTAGTACCTCTGATGTTTGCCTTCTACGTGGCTTTTACATTTTGAGGTATATTTCCTGTTATGGCGGGTTCCGACGCAGTAAATAATTACGGACATTGAATATTTATCGTAATGTGAGTTTTTAATGCCGGAGCGCTCGCCATCGGCAGTATAAATACCACGATTGTGGTTGTTAGCGAGGCTGGGGGCTTTTCGGCCCCCGCCGGGTCTTTTTTATTAATATGCGTATATTTACAAAATGCGGCTTATTTTTACTTAGGCAAGAAAACCCTTAAGCTTTTGTACAATATAAACTCTGGCGGCCAGGTGGAATTAGAGAGGTTGTTCTCGTCGGCCACTACCTTGTGCAGGCGGTACAGCAAACAACTTCACCCCCACCTGGCCACCCTATTGGATATCTTTAAACAATACTGCCCCCGCGGAGTGGTTATCTCATCGGATGATTTTCCATCCCGCGGCGTTAAACGCGCAGTGTGTTATATGAAATTGCTTTCTAAAATTACAGTCCCTACTCCTCGCCTTTTGATGGATTTCCTTATTAAAGTAATATGCTATTGTTTTATTTTTCTTATTACTATTATATCGTGCTGCTTTCTACTACTCCTTATTAAAGTAATATGCTATTGTTTTATTTTTCTTATTACTATTATATCGTGTTTTGTACTACTGTATTGTATTATTATATCGTGCTGCTTTCTACTATTCCTTATTAAAGTAGCATGCTATGGCCTTATTCTTTTTATTGCTATTATATTGTTTGCCCTTCTAGAACCATTACTTAAAGTGTTATTTGTTTTTTTTGTACTTTTATCGCTTAAAGTATTGGTCACTCTCTTTATATTCTTAGCCAACGCAGCGTGCACCCTTTTAATTGCTTTATCAGTTAAAATGGTGTATTTTATGTTGTGATTGCTGCCTAAGGTGCTATACGGCCTTGTGATACCGTTTATTAAAACGGTATGCGCAATTTTGTTGTTTTTATTAACCGCGGTACTGGTGTATTTTTTAGTACTTTTATTAATTATAGTAGTGATATATGTTTTACTGCTCGCGCTAATAGCAGCGGTGTGCTATTACATAATATTTTTCGCAGTCGAAGTGATCAGCGACCTACTGACGCTATTTTTAACTTACGGTTTCCCGGGTTAAAATTTATTTAGGTTTATTTATACCAAGGAACCCTTCCTTCGGATCAACAAATTATGTTGAAGCGAATTTGAACCTCGGTTGTTACAAGATTAAAAGCTCATTGCTCAGGAGATTTAGCCGTGTTTAGGTATATATCCAAAGTAGAATTACTCCGTTGGACCTCTACTGTTTTTTGCCGTACCATCAGTACAGTACTGTGTTTTTCTAAAGGTATAATAAACGGAACCGCGCGCGGAAGCACACTAATTAGACTTTTTCTTTGGGCAGGTTTGGTACTGCTCGTAAGCGAATTTGCCCCTAGTGTAATAGGGACAGCTCTCTCGTTGCCTGTTAGTGAGCGCGGCGCCGCGGCTCTTGTATTTACGGATTTATTACTACTAATATCCGTAATGGTTTGTATACTTTTTTATCAGCATTCTAACGGTAGATGAGACCGCGCGGGTTTTTTCCGCGGAATCACCTATCTGTTTTTTACCTATTTCAGCATTTTAATATTAAATGTTTTATCGAGTCTTTTTAAAACAAATATGCTCGGCCTGTGACTAGTGTTTCACGCGGGCGGGATTAATTTCACAGAGCATCAGATTAGCGCATCGGGCTTTAAAGCCGTATATATACTACTTGCGCTTGTAGCCCTACTTTCCGCCAGGAGATATTTTGTTGAGGGCGCCGTGCAGCATGATTATTTTGGTGTTTTTATATTGTTGATTTGGGCGGGCCTGTTTATTATTGGACTGACAAATCTATTTTATATACTTATTTTATTTGATGCTATTAGTATATTATTTATTTCGTTAATAGTGCTGGCGGAGGAGAGGCGCAGCAAGATTGCTTCCGCCTACGCCATGCAGTATCTTATCGTTAGTATATTGACCTCTTTGCCGGCTTACGCCGCGGTTGTTATTTTTAATATCCATATCGGTACTTTTGACGCGCAGTCAATCTTAACGATAGCCTCTAGCCCCGAATTGGCCCATTTGGTACAGTTCGGCGATAACGGGGCCATTACCGCCGCATGTTTTTTTTTAGTTATTAAGGCGGCGTTTCTTTTCGGCGTATTTCCTTTTCAAAATTATGTGGCTCAGTTAACTTCTACGGGCAATTACGCGTTTGCCGCGTATTTCTTAGTTGTAGCAAAGTTTCCTTTGCTGTTTGCTATTATTACAGTTTTTAACGTGTTTTGGCATCAATGCGAGCAAGTAAGGACGTTTATAGTTCTTATCGGGCTTGCTAGTATTTTATATAGCGCTTTTGCTATGTTTAATATGGCGGCGATTAAAGATATATTTGCTATGAGTTCAATAAATCACGCCGGTATGGTATTTGTTTTACTGGCGTTTAGAGAGCCGACAGCTATGTTTGCGGCAACGGCTTTATTTATTATTTATAGTTTAGCTTCATTAACCTTAATAATTATTTTGTCAAGGTCTTTCGCGCACAGGCGCGCGTCTACCCCAGGTCTCGATAGCTATAATGATGTTGAGACGTTTCAAGATTTATCTTGTGCTGTGGAGGCCTCCTTGCGCCTGCACCGCCGTTCCTCCGCTATTCACGCCGGCACTTGAGCTTATTTTTATATTAGCACTTTTGCTGCCGTAGTGGCGCTCGCCACGCTTGCCGGCTTCCCGCCGCTCGCGGGTTTTTTTTGCTAAATTACTGCTTGTAGAGTATTTTATTGTACATCATATGTTCTACGGATTGGCTGTTTTTGCCGCGCTTTCTTTGCTATCTATGGTAGCTTATATTAATATCATGATATCATTTCTGCGCGGTTTCGGCGAAATAAATAAGAACAGCGGCAAGTATACAGTCAAACCGATCCGGTTTAATGCCGCGGATTCTTATTGTACTATCGTCCTTTTAGGGCTTCTTGCCGCCGCGGCGGTAATTGTTAGTCACGCTGAGTACATGCAAGCTATTATTGCCAACTGCTCAGTATTTGACGTTAGACCTTATGGTTCAAGCAGTCTGGTAAATGACGAATTAATGCGTTTTATTGTTCAGCTGCAAGATCTTTATTCGCCGGAGATGGCGAATAGAATAGCTGAGTGGTGGGTCGAACATCGCAACTGCCCCGGCGGAGTTAGTTCCTCCGAAGTTATTGAATTCCTTAGGGAACTAAAATCAGAAACGAATACTAATTCGGCATTACGATTTTACCGCTTCACTGACGGGGAAATGCTAGTACCAAATATTAAAAATGGTTTTAAAGATAGCAATGTACGTTGTTTGTTAGAAGCCTATTGAGGTTGGCCTAAGGCGAAAGGATAGCTATGAATATTAGAATTAAATCTTTTTTAAACAGCACCATCAACTATTTTATCCCTGTTTCATCTTATAGCCCGGAACGTGGGGCTACCGCGCTACCGTTTTTTGCTTCATTAGGAGTGGCGACTGCCGGAATTGTTTCTTTACTAGAAATAGGTTTTGGAGTCGAGTACGCCGCCGCTTCGGCGCGTACTTTCCTTTTACGGGTGATTATTTTTCAAATTTTAATCGCCTATCCGCTTTTTATTTTAACACGCAGAGTAGATATTTACCGCGGATTGAGCGGCGTAGGTCTTGCCGCAATATTATCGCAGTTACGTTTTGTTGACTATCCTTTTATAGCGCTTGATTCCGTCGCCGCCTCCCTTTTTGAGGAGTTTGGTTATTTGTGGTTTTACGGGGCCATTAAAACGAATGGTTTTTGGGCGCTTATGGGGTGTTTTGGGTTAGGTTTTATTGCTGTTGTTATAATTACTATGTTGCTGTGAGGTATAGTTCGTTTTTACGTATTTAGCCCACGGACACCTATAATAGATGTAGGGGTGCGCAATAGTAATTTCCACAGCTCTATTTTGTACTCGTTAGATTTGATATTCACGAAGTGGATCCCCAACACGTGGCGCCTTTGGATAATCTACGGCGTTTATGTTATTTATTTAGGTCCGGTCTATGATTATTATAGCCTGTACGGCACCATTTGGATAAATCATCTTATTTTGGGGATGTATCTAACTATTAAGTTTTTTAGCCTGGATTTTAATTTATTCCTGGCTGCAATGTGGTCTTGCGGGGGCGCCCTGGCTATTTATTGGTTTAAAGGTTTTAGCTCTGTACTGCAGTTGGCCGAGTACTTTTATCGCGTATCAGACTCTACTGGCGCGGATAGCAGATTTCAGTTTAAGCTTTTTGCGCCCGTGGCCATTTTGGTGTCTGTGCTGCCGCTCTTGTGGGCGTTTGACATATCGGTGATAGGGGAGCTAAAGGCGCTTTATTTATCAAATTTGGTTGAGTTACAATGATTTATTATGCTATCTTGACCTGTTTTCGCCTTTCTATTTTTGAGTGTTGTATTTTTACGCGACTCTGAAAACTTCGTTACGCAGCTGGTTTTCTATTTTTCTATCACCATCTCTATGTTTTTTATTAACTTGTGCGCGGCAAGCTCTTGCGAGGCCGCACAAAGGCTGGCAACGGGCGATTTTTCGAAAAAGCCTTTGTTTTTTATGTTCGACGGGCTCGGGCCGCTTAGCGACCTGTCCCTGTTCGGCATTACGGCCCAGTCAGTCGTGCTAGGATTTGATTATATGGCGCTAATTTTGTGCACAATGACTGCTCTAGTATTTTCATTCGTATACTTCATATCTTTATATAACGATAAAATAAGGTATAAAAGTTTATTTTTTATACTATTGCTTGTAGTTGAATTTTGCGTGCTGATGAGTTTTCTTAGCCTTAATTTACTTTCATTTTTTGTTTTTTTTGAAAGTTCATTATTGCCTATGGCCGCGATTATCGGTGTTTGGGGCTCATCGACCAGAAGGTGGTTTGCGGCGAGAATGATGCTTTACTACTCGTTAGTTGCTTCTACCCCACTTATGGTAGCTATAGTTTATTTATATACAGTTTTTGGATCGGTTGATTATCTTCTTATCGCGGATAATCTTCACTTGCTTTCTGACCCAGAGAAACTTTTTATATTTGCTTCTCTATTATTGGTATTCGCGGTAAAAATTCCGCTTTTTCCATTCCACAGCTGGCTGTTAGTTGCGCACGTAGACGCCCCGACGAGCGGTTCAATAATTTTGGCCGCCATTATGTTGAAGGTAGGCCTCTACGGGATTATACGTTTTGTATTGGGCTTGTTCCATTCTTTGTCTGTGTATTATGCCCCAGCAATTTTAGCGCTCGCTTTAATTGGCGTATTTTACTCTGCAGTTATGTCTGTGGGGGAGACCGATACTAAAAAGCTCATTGCGCTTACTTCAGTTTCGCACATGAATTTCGCGGTGATCGGTTTATTCATATTTGAGCAGAATGGCTTTTACGGGGCTATTTATATGATGATAGGACATGCTATTGTTTCTTCCGGGCTGTTCTATCTTGTTGGTCTTTTATATGATAGGTTTCATACCCGCAGCATAATGGCACTCGGCGGGCTGGCCGGGGTTATGCCGCTCTTTTCGAGCGCTTTCTTCTTTTTTGTATTCGCCAATGCAGCTTTTCCGTGCTCGTTAAATTTTTTGGCAGAATTATTTATTTTAACCGGTGTTATTCACAAAATGAGTATGCTGGCTTTCTTTATCCTTGTGATCTCATTTGTGGCTTTAATGTATTCGAATATCAAAATGTTCATACATATTTGTTTCGGGAGTATTGGTTCCAACTCGATCGGTGCGTCGAGTTACGACTTTACGCATAATGAGTTAATAGTAGTGGCGCTGCTGATAGCTAATTGTGTAATATTGATGATTTTTAATCATCACTATTTTTTCCCACTATTTGTCGACGAGATGGCTCGTTACATTTACTAAGCAGTTTACTCGAAACCCTTTTATTTGGACGTCGGGGCCCATTACGGGTGTTAGCTGGATCGGCGCCCGAGTAGATTTTTCTGCGCATTCCCGCGGACTAAATCGACCGAAACCAAGTTGCGCTTTGCAGGGCGATATTTCACCCCGCCCCTGCTACGATTTAATTAAGTTGCACGCGACCCCCCCCCGCTGTTATATAATTTTTTACACGCCGGCGAACGGGGCTTAAAGTTACTTTAAGTCGCGGTGTTAAACCCCGCAGCCGATTCGCGTTAGAGGGGTAAAGCTGCAGCAGAGATTGGTGTTTCAGAGTATAGGCTTTTGGAGTTAAAATTATGATCAGAAAGAATTCATTTATTTTTTCAGATAGGCGGCCTCTCGCCAGGCACGCTGCTAGATATCAAAAACAAATAACGCGCAAATCGATGGCGCACGGTGAAATTAAAACAGTTAAGGCTGTTATGCGCCACGCCACGTCGCCTTCGGTTCTTAGTGTACCGTTATGGGCGGATTCCTTTATGGAGTTAGGAAAAACTAGATTTAGCAAAGCAAGAACAACAAAAAAATATTGCCTTTATACGGGGCGCGTGAGAAGCGTTAATGAATTTAATCTGTCAAAATACGCTGTAAAAATTCTTACGCGTGCCGGTACTTTAAAAGGTTTGAAAAAAGACTAGTTGAGGAATTTAAACCCTCGCAGTCGTGGGCTTTGTAAGAAGGTAATTCTATATGAATAGGCATTACTTTAATTTTATAGCTATGTTTAATGCTGCTCTTAAAACAAAAAGAATGAGTTTCGTCATGCCGCTTAGAAATAAATTTATACTAAATTTTTTAAATATATTACTCAAGAAAGGTTTAATAGACGCGTATACGTTCGAGGATAAACGGCCGCCCCTGAATAGCCCTTTTTTAAAACTTGGGCGCCGCAGAACAAATTTTTATTACCCGATTAAAGTGTTTTTTAAGCCGGGGCTACTTGAAAAAATACTAAGTATTTCAACGCCGGGAAAGTATAGATCTTTGACGCGACGCGACCTTGATAGGTACGTACGTCTGTGAAATGGAGCCAATGGTATTGTGTTAATATCCTCATCGCGGCTTAAAAAAATCTGTGATGCAAAAGAAGTGTTACCCCTCGGCGAGGGTGGACTAGTGGTGTGTATTGTCATCTTGGCCGGAAAGGCCATTTAGCTGGCCAGCGCGCGGCTACCGCGCGCTTTCTGGTTTATATATATTATAAGATTCACGTAAGTGAAGTTTTAAGTGCCCGCCGTTCGCGGGAATGTTTTAGTAATGCGCTGAGTTTTAATGAAGTATTGGCCGGCCAGAAAACATCAAAACAGGAAAAAGCTGTTATCCGGGCGTCGTCCCCTCAGAAGGGCCATTGTTGCCAGGGCTGTTCTAAAGGACCCCAAAAAACCCCATTCAGCTAAAAGAGCTACCGTTAAGTTTTACGTGCAACGCAATAGAAAATTAACTAATTACGCCTATGTACCTGCGGAAGAGGGCAGGAGGCGATTAAAAAGATTCGATGTAATATTTTTTAGAGGCGGCCGGCGCCGCGATATCCCTGCTATGAAATATGTCGCCGTTTACGGTGTACGAACTAAGGGACAAAAGACTACTACTTTGAGAGGTTTAACGGGCCAAAGGAAAAAGTCGCGCTCTAAGTATGCCGCGCGGCTGAGAGGGGCCGTCTAGGCCGCGGCTGCCTTTTAAGTTAATGGAGAGGCGGCCGCGCGCTCGATTTGAATTTTAAAAGTCGATTATGGTTTTTTATTATAGAAATCCAAGGAATATTATCAGAAAGGCCGGGAGGCGGAATCTTCCTGAGCATATTGATAAGTTACCAAGAACAAAAAAACAAGCAACTATAGATAGCGCCGAATTTAGAATTAGACAAATAGTTCACGGCGCGGCTTTAAATATCGCCGCGCGAATTAGGCGCAAGTTAAGGTTTGAAAAGTTTCGAAAAAAATTTTCTACGGGCAGGCAAGCTACTACGCAAAAAAGGTGAGAAGCTCTTTTGCGCATGTTTGTTTTACAAAGGGGCTTCCCGCGCCTGCTAAAAACGCCCGGTTTCGCGAAAAAGCATTTTTTCCCGGAGCATATTATCCGCCTGCTGGCAGCAGCAGCAGTTGGCCGCAAGTGAGAATTTCATTACTCTTCCGCTAGGCTTGCCCGGTGGGGTGATTATAATGCGTGATGAGTTGTTATGCTGCAAGCATTTAGTCTAGCGCCTGATGAGATGCCAGAGGCTAGGCGTACCGCTCTTTTGGGCCGCGCTCTTTTTTCTTATTTAAAGAGAGCGGCGCATAAGAAATTACAAGTTATTGAATCATTTAGTGGGCGCCTCGTGCCCCGCAGGGCTCTTATGGATCCTGCCGTCCTGCGCAGGGCCCTTGCCCCTGTCAGACGTTCTGTAATTTGGAGAAAATATCTTATCTACCGCGCTACTACAGCCATGCGCAAATTTTTACGTCGGAGTATTCGCCGCAAGAGCTGGATTTACAATAAAGTAAAGTGAATGCGGGGGCAATACGGCGGGACAATTGCGCCGGCTAGGGCGGATATATTTAAAATTAACAATAAGAGAGGAAGGGTTCGGCGCACGAATTGGGGTTGGACTATACCCAATTATAAAAAGCAGTCGCAGCTATATTGGCAATGACACCGCAAATTTAAAGGGTATATCGGCGGTATGGTACTTTCCCGCAAACCTTTTGCGTTTCGTAGGCCGGTCGTATTGAGTGCTAACTCGAGGACGTTTAGGCCGGCGATTTTTAATATCGGCGGGGCGGCCTTTTCTAGATTAACGCGCGGAATAGCTCGGTTCGCGCGGATGCGCCGGGCTTCCGTAAGGAGGGCTCAACTGGACGCGCATCGCGCCCGGGGTTATGTTATACTCCCGGGCGGAACAGCCGTCAAGGTTGATCGTATAGATAGCACTGAGGCCCCTTGAGCGGCGCAAATGCAGCATGAAGTTATTTTTGCGCAAGGGCACGTATCTGCCGGAAAGGACGTTATGCCCGGCCTGGAACGGCTTACTGAAGAAATACACAGTGCGCAGGATAATTCAGCAATCGATCGTAAATATATCGACGATTTTGTAGTTAAAAAAAAAAGAAATTAACGGTATAATCGCGCACGATAGATTTGGTCTCCGAAAAGATTTTATACCCAATAAATATTTTTTTTTCCACCACAGATATGACCCGCTTACGGGCTCGTTTCTTTTTAATAAATATGTGAATTCGTTTTTGAAGCATGGAAACAAAAAAAAATTGCGGAATTGATTTTATGATATGCTCGGCTCAGAATGCTGAGGAGAACGCGAGGAAGAGCGCGACTGGCTCAATACTGAAGCTTTTTATACGATGGCCGCTAAACTGCGCCCTGGCGATATTAATGTAGCCGTGCGGCGTGGGAAACTTATGCTTAGAGTGCCGATAGCCGCCTCAAGCGTTAAATCTACTATGAAGGCAGTGCGGTTTTTTAAATTGGCCGCACTAACGAGAAAATACGAGAAAGCCTTTAGTGATAAAATTCTTCACGAGCTTAAGGAATACTTTTTGTTCGATGGCTATCTTAATAAATTTTATGCTGACTACATTGATGTAAGCGACAACAATCGTCACATGAGGCATTACCGGTCTAAGAAAATGTATTAAATTTTAGACCGGCGGGGCCCGCCGTACTTACGTTTCATGATTCAAAACAATATTTCTACGAAAAAGCCGATTTGCCTCACAAGAGAGCAGAATTTTAATAAGAAACTGGACTGCATTCAATTCGATTATATACCCGAAAGGGGGGGCCAAAGCTACTACAACGCCCGCCCGGTAATGGCGCGCGCGGCGTTAACTAACGTGGTTAGCTTTAAAAGCTCTAATTTTCTTAAAAATAGTTTATACATTAATATTTTTTCTTTTATATCTCCTAGGACTCGTGCGAGCTGATTGTTTATAAAAAAAAGTCTTGCCCCGAGAAGAATACGGCCCGAAACGCTGTATTCGCAATTTGCTGACAGGACCGATTTATTCCCCTTGTCCTATGAATGCCCCGAGGCCGGTTTGTTTTTGGCCGCGCCGGAGAACGATAACGCGCCGCGCAAAAATGACTTTAAATGGCCCCGAATTCCTCTTTTATATCCCGAGCTGGTTATATCGCCGGGGCGATCGAAATCAATAATGGATGGGGCGTACGCCGGTTTTTATTTAGATCCGGTTTGCGTCGTTTCTATAGCGCGGGGCGGCGCCGCGCGTACCGGGCATTTTATCTGCAGACACAATTATCAAGTGGCCGCGGTTTACGCGGTAAATGAGGAAGAACGGGGAGAGACGTATACTTTGGGCGGAGGTGTCCTTGGCCGCGTTTCAAGCCCCGTGCGGTTGGGGACTTATGTAAATGGGCCTTACAGCGAGGCGGCGCTTAAGCGCACGAGGCGTGGTTTTGTCGCGGCCGACAAGGCGCCGTACATCGATAAAGATGAGTTTCTGCTGGAAATAAGAAAGGTTTTGAACATTCGAAAACTTGCTGCCCGCGAGCTGTTAACAGTATTTGCCTTCGCGCACAGTCTCCCTCCTCTTCCAAAGAAGCCGGGGGGGCCAGAAGTAAGACCGACCGGGCGGGCTTGAATGGTTAGTCAATTGGAGCGCTATTTTACTCGCCTTAAAACGCGCGTTACAGATATAGCTAGACCTCTTATGGACAGGTTTGTTACCCTCGAGGCTGGTTTGGATTTTGCGCGCGTAAAAAGGCTAGTATCCTCCTATAAAACTCGTAGATTCCGCAGATCTATGCCTGCGCTTACCAGAGGCGTCCACTTAACACGCCGCGTGGCAAAAGCTACGAATATCTTGTCGCTTTTGCCATCTTATTCATCATCCTCGTGATATAATTTTAGTCGGCGCGCTCGTTCGGGGCGCCGCCGCCGAAAATTTAATGCCGGCGAAAAGCTATACCCGCTTGGATACTGCATGCGGAGTACTAAACGTCGGAAGTAAATAATTAGTAGTGCGAAAGGGCGGCAATACGGCGCTGGGGTTTGTCAAATAGATTAATAGGCCGCTGTACTACTAAAACGTTATAAATAACCATCTATTTTTATGTTGAAATTCATCATCTTTACGCTGTTATTCCTCGCTATACCCGCGTTCGCTGTCTTCTTCCAAACTGTGAAAAATATAATATTCTTCGGCGTTATAGTTTCCTTTACGTGCTTGGCCTTTATTTTAGATTTTAATTTGGCCTTTTTACCGATTTTCCTGATGCTGATTAATGTTGGCGCGGTGGTTGTTGCCACTTTATTTTTAGTGCTGACGTTTGATTTGCGAGCGGAATACGTTAAAAAGGTTTTTTCTAACAAAGCTTTATTCAATATATTCATTTATTACGCCGTATCGCCTCTTTGAGTTCTCGGCGCTTTGCATATTTCAGCAAATTACGCGCCGGCATTTACAGAGGCCGACAGAGTTGTCGCATACGAACATTGTCTTAATTGCGGAGATCTTACTAAGGCTTTCTGCGACCGCAATTTTGGTGCGCATCCTTTCGGGAAAGGGCTTTACGGCGCCACGAAACAACATCTTTATGAACACGATATTAGTACTATTTCCAACTATTTTTATACAGATTACTGGCTACTCTTTATTATACTGGGCATTTTACTTACTTTCGCCCTAATCTCAGCAGTAATAATTATGCGCCGGAAGTAAGATTTTAAATTTAGGCAGGGGGCGGCATTTTTTGGCGCCAGTTGCTATTTTTTTATATGGATTTTAAAACACCGCAGAAGTGAATAGACTTTAACTATAATTATTTTTATTATGGTTGCGAGTTTCTGTATTTTGGAGCAAAAACAAACGACAAGCAAAGATACGGCGAGTATTTTATCGGGGATAATGGTGAGTATTCCCATACGAGGAATGACCATTATTTTTTTAATTATAAATGAATGTGGCTCAATTACATGAGAAAAGTTGGGTTGCTTAAGAAATTATATGGCGCTAAAAATAACATATTCTTCATAACTAATCGCTATGAATACCTTAGTTTATTAAATAGTTATGCAAGAACGGCCAACGCTTCAACCTTATCGTTTGAGCGGAAAGGGCAGTTTTCTAATAAATTCGAGCATATGGTTTATATGCTTAACGAAAAAATGACTAGTTTGCGCGCTACAAACCAGTTAGGTTTTAAAGAATATCTTACTTGCAACGACCGGGTTTATTTTACGCTTGCGAATGATCCGCGCGATAGCGCGTTCTTGGCCGAACTCGGCCGCGCCGGCTACTGTACCCTGTCGACGGCTGATACTGATTCGCTTTATATTAATAAGTTTTTTATAGGGCTATTCGGGAACAATGATAGCCCGCGGGCCTTGCACTTTTTTTTGCAGCTGTTCCAGCGGGCTTCCGGCGGTATTGCCTCAAAACCCGGCCGTCTTTTTTTTAATAAGAGAAGAGGTCTTATTACGAATTTGATATTTAGTGGTATGTCGTCGCCTTTTGCCGCACGTCGCGCTCCCGGGAAGGGGCACTGGCGCGTCGAGCCCAGCCGGTTTGCTCTTAGGGGCACTAGGGCCGCCCGCGCCCGCGCCAAGGCTATTGGAAGTGCAAACGACGTCGGTTTTATTTATGACCTCCCGTATGAAGCATTTGCGGTGGCAAAGACCTTTAAGTTTTTGCGGCGAGATTACCCGGACAAAAGATCACACATGCCGGCGGACTCGAGCTTGTTGTACGAGTATAGATACAATAAATAGTGGGTGGGGAAATCACGCCGCGTACATTTCATTTAAAACGGAGTTCGTATTTAGTTTTTTTTAGGATATTTTATAATATGATTTAATAAATGGTACATCGCATTTTTAGTGTTTCTTACTATTGGGCGAAAAAAACAAGCAATTGAAATTTTACGTCGCTTTTTGTTGACGTTAGAAAAAGTTGAAGGCTAAATTATATTTTTAGCCGCTGGTCAAAAACGGCGCCAGAAACGCAAGGCATACATGTACATAAATTAATCTTTATCGCAAGTGTTCCGCTTGGCGATAAAGTACTGCCTGTAAATGAAGCGCCTAAAAAAAAATTAATTACTAAGATTTTTACTGCCGCCGGAAATTGCTTCGACCTAAAAAACCTTATAAAAAGGTTTAGGTGCGCGGCCCGCGGCGTTTTGGTAGCAGTTGTAATACTCCTACTTCTATTTCTGTTTTGCGCGGTCCCCGTAGATAAAACTTGAAAGTATGGATCCGGATGGGACTGGTTAGATCCTCTACTGGATAAACTTGAGGAAAAGACAAAACAGTACATCGAATACGAAAAAGAATGCGATGCGCTGGAGCAGGCGTATTGGGAGTATATGGAGTGGAGGGGGTCTGAGGAGTACAAAGAAATCAAGAAGACCGATAGAATGTTCCGAGTGCGGATTAGACAACTTGCTAGATGGCGCAAGGCGTGAAGTAAGGAGACCAAAGAAGTCCAAACAAAAATTAGAACCCTTACTAAGAAGCAACGGATTATTGAAAAGCGCGAAAGGAAACGAGCTATGCGGAAAGAAGACCGGGCTAGAATTCGTGAACAACGAAAGTTTTGGGCTGATGTTGACAAAGGCATAAAAAAGCCCGATGAAGAACCTCGGTGGCCGTTCGAACCAAACAGTTAAAAGAGCTCTGCAAAGAACTTTTCGTACCGGCAAAGAGTAGTGCGGAGGGGGGGGGGCGAGGTTCAGTTCTTGTAAGGGAAAAGGCTTTGTATTTTTAAAATCAAGATAAAAAGAGCAGGTATTTGCTTTTTTTTAGTAGGCATTTACCAATAATTAATTTAAGATGGCTCATCGAGTGAATTTTAATGTTTATCGTTATGGAAAAACAATCAATTGAAATTTTACGTCGCCTTTCGTTGACGTTAGAAAGAGTTGAAGGCTAAATTACATTTTTAGCTACTGGTTAAAAATGGCGTTAGAAACACAAGGCATACATGTATTTAAATTAGTCTTTACAGCGGGCGGCGAATTCCCGGTCGTAAAAGTAATCGGTTATCGCCAGCTATACGTGAGGTCAAAACTGTTGGGCGGCGTTTATGATGCTAGCCTCAGCTCTAAGGGCACCCCGTTCGATGATGAAGTACTGCCTATGAGTGAAACGTCTAAAAAAAAAATTAGTGTTGGAAAAAGAAGATTTACAAAAACTTTTACTGTATCTAAAGGCTATATGGGTCTAAATTCTATAAAAAAATTAAGGCGCTCCGCTTACGGCGTTAGGGCGCGGCCTATAATCGACCCTGATTTTTGTTATTCGCAGTTTATGAAATTAATGTTCTATGAGGGGTATTCTCATCTTTATGGCCAGGAGGCGGAGGAAATTTTAGAAGAGGATATTAACGAGTCCGCCGAAGTTGAAGTGGTTGATGGCGACGCGGCGGATTTGTCGCCAGAGGTATCCGGCGAAGAGCCAGAGGTATCCGGCGAAGAGCCGGAGGTATCCGGCGAAGAGCCGGAGGTATCCGGCGAAGAGCCGGAGGTATCCGGCGAAGAGCCTGAAGAGAAGGATCAACCGGCTGAAGAGGGTGAAGAGGTTATGTTTGACATCGATTACGATTCCGAAACGGCTCTCTATACTAACAATATAGCCCATTACAACAATTTAGATATATTTGATAGTACGTTCTTTTTAATGGCGTTGCACGCCAACATAAAGTATCATTTAAATCTAAATCAAAAACCGGCCCGGCGCCCGGTTTTATTAGACCGGAGCGCTTTTAGGTGTTTGGTAGATTGTATCGGGCTATCTTCCGCCGCGAAAAGAGCTGAAACGTGCACCGACTCCGCGGGGGTTCTTAAGATTTATATTATCACGCGGTATTTATCAGAGCTATCGCGGGCGGAAAATTTTACCGAAGAAGATTTTACTTCAGCACAAAAATTTTCTTTAATGCGGCTTGAGTATTGTTCTCGAGAATTTCATTTTTTTTTGAACGAATTCTTTGCAGCATTTCGTTCGTTCGCCAAGTTACCTTTAAAGACTCTAAGACTCGCCGTTTTGCATCTATTGCTCAGGTTTTCTACGTCTTTGGGTAATTACCAGTTAGGTTTTGTGGATAATAAATCTGCGGACGAATTGCCGGGCGATGTTTCCGGCGAGGCTGAGCGGGCTCAAGATGAGCCCGCAGATTCTGCTACTGCGCCGCTAGAATTCTCTGCTTTTGAGGAGGATTCTCTTTTTACCGAATGGGGTAAAGCTGCATTAAAGCGCAGGTTGCTAGGAATTGTGAATAAATTAAATCAAAAAAAAAAGAATTTACTTCGCAGGCGCGCCCCGGTTTCTAAGTTTGGGGATAAAAAAACGAGCCGCCGCTCTAGTCTTATTGCGCGCCTTCTTGCTCCAATTATGGCGGATGAGTTTGCTTTTAAGGAAACTCGTCGCTCTTTAATAGTCCACGCCGATCTCGAAGGAAGGCGTGTCGGCCGCCGCAAGACCCGCGGCCGAGGAGAAGTTGATGCCGCCGCTACTGTATCGGTGTATATGCGCGAGGCGTTGTTAGGGCACGATGCTTGTGACTTACCAAGCCGCCCGTCGTCGAAGAGCGAGGCGGGCACGCCAGAAATACTAGCAGAGTATTATAAAAGCGTATGACACGTATTGCGGTCGCCTGTACTTGACGCGGTGAAGATGTTCGCGGCAAGAGGCGATGTGTTCGGTGGCGAGGGCACGCTCGACGATATCGTTGAAAAGGAAATTGCTGGGTTCAGCAGCACAAGTTTTCAGCCGCTTAAAGAGTGGTCTGATGAGCTCGCGCGCGCCCTTAAGATACCGGCCCCTTCTAAAGAAAAAGGACGTGCTCAAGAATTCAGACGGGGCGTTAGCGCCGCCGCCGCCGTCAAAGGTATTATTTCGGGCGCTAAGGTCGAAGATAAATCTAGCGCCCCTGCGGAGTTAGAGTTATTTGAGGGCTCAAAACAAACAGCAAGCGCGCGCGAAAGGGGCGCATACGTGCCTCGCGCGGCGCTCGCTTTGTTAGAAAGCGCCGAGGGCCCTCTCGACGAGCTGGCTCGCGCTCTTAAAACCGGCATCACAACTACAAAAACATTTTTGGAAATGTTTAACGCGCCGGCTTTATTATTTTTACTGGATTATTATGTTAAATTTATTATAAATTATTTTAAGAAAGCTACAAGGGCCGGGTACGGGCCTGTAGAGATTGTAGAGCCGGGGCGCGTCTATGACGCGCTGCTGGCGTGCTTGGCCGCTGTTAGATTTTTAACTAACACCAAGCTCATACGCGGTTTGGTTGCTTCTACAGTACCGGCCCGCGGCGAGGTGGCCGGATTATCGCATTTGCGGTTTCCTAAACTTTCCGACACCCCGCGCCAAGATTTATTTGCCGAAACGCGCTCGGTTTTGCCTGTGTTTAACACGGAAGAGGGCGCGTGGGGGCTATTCTATTTTATTTCTCCAGAATTTGCCTATAAGTTAAAGGCCAGAGCGGGCGATTCCCGTCCGGACATGGGTTCGGGAAAAAATGTGGTTGCAATATTTAAAAACATTGTTACCGGGCCGGCTTCTTATTCTAAAACATTAGCATCGCGCGCCGGCGTGTCCATTAAGCGCGCGCGCCGGTCCGCTCAGGCGCGGTCTATTGCCGCTTTTGAGGCGATTGAGGCGCCTGTCGTATTCGGCGATAACAATTTGCCTCTCGGCGGTCTTATTCTTCGGAATATTGAAACCCAGCGCCGAGTATTTAATAAAGAGTTTTCGCGCATCGTTTCTGAGCAAGATGCTGCCCATAAAGGGCTTATGCTCGAGCAGCGTTACAAAAAAATTGCACGCGATACAACCTATTTGAGGGCACTATCGCGGGCGTGTAAAAAGATTGTCGGCACGATTCGATACGGCCACGCCGGATTTACTGATGAGGGCTTGATTGTTTGGTCGGCGAGTGAATTAGATAAGCTTTTTGATTGCTCGCCCGCGTCCCGCCGCTTCCTACGCTGAAAAAAATATGCGCCGGCCGGGTGGCCTTTTAAGGCACGGGACACGGGGCTGCCTCTAAACGAATTGTTATCGACCCATTTAAGCGCGTTAACTTCGTCGCGCGATACCGCGGGGCACGAGACGAGACTAACCGGCCCAGCCCCAACGGCGCAAAACGCCGCTGGATCAGTATTTGTGATGGGTGGGGAGGAGCTTCGTGCCTCCCCGTATACTCCGGAAGAAAAATCTCTAGTGCACAATTTGACGTCACTGTACTTTACCATTTTTGGGATTAACTTTGACGTACACTATTACCCCATAGCAAGGGTTATGGCAAGTGACCGCAGAATGCAGGAATTGACCAATCGCCTGGTAATTTTTGTGCGTCAATCCGTAGCGGCCCGCAAAGAGGCCGATTTATGGGTTAATGAATTTGCTATGCTTTATTACGCTTCGATTTACACGCGCACAACCGCTGCACTTGTACAGTTTATGGCGCTTAGGTTTAAGTACGAATTCCATTGGGGGCAACCTCTGGGGTTAATGTTTAAGGTCGTTAGTAGTGTGGATCTAGCTACCTTTGGAATTGCAGGAATTAAAATCGGGTTTCACGGTAGGTTCAGTGGGCGCCCGCGCGCCTATCGATTGGCTAGAATATGGGGGCGCGACCCATGCCTCCGCAACAATCATCTCACCGGCAGCTATAGTTCAGCTCAATGCTTATCTAAATATGGCATAACGCATATACATATATGGATGACTTGATTTTAATTTTAGTAAAATCTTGGCCTATTATTGCGCCAAGAATAAATTTTCTCGTTTACAAATATGAAAGGTATTAAAGAAAGCTATGTTAATAGTCAAACCCCGACCGGCTACGACCGGCATCGGCAAAACAAAAGAGGTGGCAGTAAAAGCACAAAGAATGATATAAATCGTCGCGCGCCCGCAATTCAGGTACTTAAAAAAGAACCTCGGGCCCCGCGCTTCGTAAAAAATATTAACCGCGCAGCAGAATTAAAAAATAATACAAATCGTTATAAAAAGGAGGACGTCGCGGGAAATGCGCGCCGCGACAGTAGAATTCACCAACAAAAGTATGGAAGGTTTAACCAGCAAGCTCGCGCGGGCCAGGCCGGGCCGAAGTTAGTGCATGGCGTTACCGCCCGCGTGCAGCGGCGCAGAGCGTATTACGCCGCGACCCGCGCATCAAGGGCGGGCGCGTTTGGTAGCTTTAATCGATTTTCCCGCCCGCAGCGCGATTCTGCCTATTTCCGCAGCGCGCGCCACATAATTGGCAAAGCTCGCGCGGATTTAAAGCTATTTAGATATCAAATTTATAGTCGTGCTAATATTAAAAATTTCTTGAAACCTTTCAGTGACGTGAAATTTTTACCAATAGCTCCCCGCGGGGCGAATATAGGCCCACAGGGCGGGGTTGGCGCCGTCGAGCGCTACGGCATTTGAAATGCCCCCGCAGCGCCCGCTTACTCTGACGGGTTGATTGACGAGCGTACGGGAAGGGCTAAACTTATCCGCCGTTTTAATAACGTTGGCCGCCTGCGCGCGGATCTCAAAACCGCGCGTAAGTATTTATATGCTTTATACGCGAGGGCGGGCATTGATTTACGTACCACTCGCCGATTATTAAGTGCGGCGATGGCATTTTCAAGTAATTTTGTCCGCCCCGTTGGTTCTTTTTTGGAGCGCGACAGACATGAGTTTGAACAAGAGGAAGAGAGCGAAGAATTAGAGGATATATCGGAAACGGCGCCCTTTAAAACTCTAATTGAAGATATGCGCCCCCTTTACAAGGGGAGCAAGCGGAAAGTACCTAAGCCGGCGAAAACAGAACTTTACAAAGGGTTTAGAAAAACAGAGCCGAAACTTTTTAACCCCGCGCTACGTCTTTTAAGAAATAGTCGCGGGCCGTATTTTTTTAATCAATGGGCGGCAAAAAAAATGGCCGATTTGGCATTTTTATCTTTTGTATATTTCTCGCATAGATTTCTGGTAAGATTGAAAAAAAAGACTAGTTTGTTTAAGTCGCGGAGGGGCGGCATGCCTATCGTTACTTCCGCGGTAATCCCGGCGGTAACTTCAATTCTCGCAACCGCGATTGCGGGCCGGGAGGATAGTCCTTTTGTTTCAGCTTTACATATGTTTTGAACACAACTCGCCGCCCGGCGTGCTTTACGAAAATATAGGCGTCTTTTGCGCCCGCTTCAATTTAGATTTAATAAGACATTATTATTTAGCCGAAATGCATTTTTCGGGCGGCGCAATGGGCTTCAAAGTTTTGAATACTGGCATCGCCACTATGGCGGCGCTTTCGCCCATATTGCTAGTTTTTTTAGGGGGAGGAATCGAGTTTCGGCGGCCGTGTCGAGGGTTAAAGAGCTGCCCCGCATAAGATACATCACGGCTAGAAACAGTAAACAGCAAATGGAGATTGAGCATTGACTCGCGGAAAACGCGCCCGCCTGGCGGGTTAACGCGGGTAAGCATGTTGCGCGCGTTGCGACGCATACTGTTTGAGAGCCGACGGCGCGGGCCCTAGTTGGGCGAAAATTTATATATTTTACGAGCCATTTTGTTGGCGGCGGCGAGGGCTTAGATCCATTTGCTCCGCTGCGCGATACAAGAGCGCGCTATAAAGATATTTTGTCGGCAGGCAGGCATGTATATTTATTATTTGCTCATTAATTGCTAGAAAAACCGTTCACGGAGGCTCGCTTAACGGGCGGCCACGCGGACCGATCTTTAGCTTTTAAACGCAAGATACGCACATTGACTGATAATCTAACCGCGGCTCTTCGGCTGTTTACCGGCGAGGCGCTCGGCGAATACAGGGATTTTACTAAAGATTTTGCTTTATCGCTGCGCTCGTTCGGGCGCCCGCGGCGCTATGAAGAGCGTAGCCGCGCTCCGAATTTCCGCGGCGCAATTCCGCAGAAGAAGCCGGCGGAGCCGAGGTGAGTAGATAAATTTTTAGCTGGCCGCGTTTTTCATTCCTTTGGCGCCGAAGTGTATGATAGGACTGTAAGATTTACGTTTGACCGCAGTAACTTGAGAGCTTCGCGCGAAGTCGACATTATACCTAAAAAGTACTTAACGCGCGTTGACAGTAGTCGTGGAAACTTTTCTGGATTTTATTCGTGCAATAGAGTTGCTCTGGTGAAGTTAATATATAACCTTGTTGGCGCCGCGAAGAGCGCGGGTCTAATACCACATCCCGGCGCCATACGCCGGCTGTTAAAGCGGGCGTATTTGGCCACGAGTCGCGCGCGCTGATTGGCTCGACGTGATCGTTCGGTGCCAGTACTGGCCGCCGGTATTAAAGGCGCTGCGCTGCGGCCGGCGGACTTTAAGCCTCGCGCCGGCGACGGGCATTGAAGGGCGCTAGTTCGGCGCTATGGCGCTGCGCGGCTAAGGGCTCTTCGTGCCCTCGCTGCCGAGGTTTATTCCGCCGCCAGGCATGACAGCAGCGGTGCGCTTGTTGGTACAATGGATTATTTCTTTTGTTTTGATTTTATTATTAGGGATTATGGTAGCTTTGTGCGAGCCACGAGTCGCGCGCGCGGCACCTATTCCGCAGCAGCGACGCTTACTACCTTTAGTGAGATTATTGCGGGGTGATTAAGCTCCCCCGCCGCTCGCAGGCGTCTGTTAATAAGATTGGGCCGGTTTGCGCGCCGAATATCTTCTCGCGCTTCTAGCCGAAAATTTTTACCGGCAGTTTTTCGCGCGGAGCCCCGCGCTGTCGTTAAAGATTCTAGGGTTTTGCTGAACGCGAGAAGCGCGCTCAATAGTAGGCTTTTGAGTTTACCGCACCGGGTAGTAAGCGGTTACGGGTCTTATGTATACAAGCAGTTATTAGTTACAAGACTTACTGATATAATTTACGAAGATTTGTGGGGCGTTAATGTTGGGTTGCGCCGCAAAGCCGGCATTAGCCGCTCGTTGCGTCTTCTCCAGGACAGGAAACAACGCACGTTGATTTTTAAACACAACCCTGAACTGAAGGGAAGAAGTAAAGTTTTTTATTATGTCCAAAAGAAGGCGTGGAGGATGAGGAAAGCCAACAAGGCCTATCGATTTGTTGGTAATATGCAGCCCTATGTTAACGTGAAATCGGGCAAATGGGCCGCGTTTACGCGTAATAAGTTTTTTACAGATTCGTTCCTACGGCGCGTAAACAGTCACAAAAATTTCAAATTAAAGATTTACATAAGGCGCATTTTAAGAAAACAAAATAGCTTCACGTCGAATGGTCTCCTGCGCAGATGGAAGTTATTTAACAAGTCTAAACATAAGTGAAAGACTTATTTCCAGCATATGGAAAATGCACTTATGAAATTCGTTTCGGCCAGCGGATTAGTACACGATTCAAAAAAGGCCTATGCTTCTATACGTCAGGGCCTTGTGCGCGTAAATACTTTAATCTGTGTTAACCCTTACTATCGTGTGCGCCCGGGCGACGTAATAACTATGAACCCGGTGGCCTACTGAAACGCGATGCGGCGACGTGTTCGACGTGTCATTAAAAAAAGGTTTTCTAAGGCAAATGCGCAAAATAATTTAAAGCGGCGCGTTATACGGGTTTTAGGTCGTTCGGCGAAAAAGATGATAGCGGCGACCAGCGGCGCTTTCTCGGCCAGTATCGGCGATAAATTCGCCAGATTGCTTACGTCCGCGCCGCACATAGTTAAATCGCCGCGGCGACATAGGACGGCAGCCCTGCGGTCGGTTCCAGAAAACCCGGTCAGTAAATTCGTGCTGCGCCACGCCAATACGGCGGCATTCGAGGCGCTGGAGGCCGGGCGCATTAAACCGCTAGCCGCCCGCGCCGCGGCTGCCCGGCGAGGGTCAACTACTACTCGGCATAAGTACAGGTGGGCCCAATTTTTAAAATCACTTTCCAGGGCCGTTGACTCGAGCCGCTCTTACGATGGCCGGTTTTATTATCGGCTCGACAATAGTGTTATTATCTTGAGATTCCCTGCTTCCGCGAGAGAATGATTTTCTGTAGGCAGGATTAAGAAAACCGCTATGTATAATCCGCACATAATTAAGTCGTTTATATCGCATCGGTATTGGCATTAAGCCGGCAATGACGCAGATATTTGGGCTTAATTATGTTATTGGCCGCGCGGGGTAAAAAACTTCGCGCGCTCAACCGCGGACGTTTTAATAGAATTTTTGCTGGGATTTTTTTAACTAAGCTCTGACAAGAGCCCGCTGCATATTATATGTTTTTACGCAATATATGGTCGAAGCACATGGCTCTTTACCCGAGCTCGCGCTACTTAAATGTTTTTTGGGGCGCGGGTAGCCTGTTGGGATTGCTTATGGTTTTACAGGTGTTTACCGGCGTGCTCTTAGCTTTTTATTATAAAGCCGATGCGGCACTTGCTTTTTCGAGCGTTGTTCATATCGTTAATGATGTTAGTGGAGGCTATCTCATTAAGTATCTCCACCTCAATTTAGCTTCAGCTATATTCCTGGCGCTCTATGCGCACATGTTTAGGGCTCTTTACTATCGCTCTTACGCGGCTTTACCCGGCGTATGACTAAGCGGGATGCTATTGTTTGTTTTAACTATATTAACCGCCTTTTTGGGATACGTTTTGCCGTGGGGCCAAATGAGTTATTGAGCCGCCACGGGTATTACAAATTTAGTTACTTCTATCCCGTTTTTGGGCGGTAAAGCTATAATTGCTGTCCACGGCGCCTTTTCTGTTCAAAATCCCACTTTGGGTCGTTTTTTCGCGCTTCACTATTTAATGGCGTTAATTTTATTGGCGATTATCGGATTTCATATTATGTTATTACATAGAGCCAGCTCTTCAAGCCCCGTGGCCAGCAGAGCCCCCGCCGGCGAGAAAGTTAACTTCTATTATTTCTATGTTTATAAAGATTTGCAGGGTCTTTTACTAGTAGCGCTCGCGCTATGTGTTATGGTACTACTTTACCCAAACCTGCTTAACCACCCTGATAATTTTATCGAGGCAAACGCGCTCGCCACGCCAGCGCACATTGTGCCGGAATGATACTTTCTTCCATTTTACGCCATTTTACGTTCTGTGCCCAACAAGCTGTTGGGCGTTATAGCCATGCTTGGAGCTTTGTTTCTATTGGCAGCCCTGCCGCTTCTAACGCGCCCGAAGATTGGTCGCGTTGATTTTTTTCAAGAATGCGTGCTAGATTACTTTTTTTACGGAGTTGTTTTATCGTTCATTTTATTGGGTTACTTGGGTTCGATGCCGGCCGTAGCTCCTTATGTATTTATGTCTCAAATCGTAACAATCTTTTATTTTAGTTTATTTTTAACAGTTGCCGGTGCTGCCGGCGCGGGCCGTTACCTAGCTTCTTTTATTATGCCCGAGAAGTATATTAGAAAATACCCGCGCAAATCTACGTATTTAATGAAAGATCACCTTTTTATGAAGCTTACTGCTATAAACGATTATGTCTTAATAGGGCTTAAAAAGACAAAATAGCGCGAGCGCCCGCTATCTATATTCGCGCGGCGTTTAACTGCTGTTGTTTAAAAGTGAATAAATATATGCATACACTCCAAAGACCTACTGTTAAAAAACTTGCGTCGTTTTCGAATGTGCAAAATCTGTACAAGCGCAAGAGTAAATTTGTTTTTAAAACAAGAAAACGCAAATTTAAGCAAAGGGTCTTAAACGATCGGCCTATACGAATCCCGTCGGGATTACTGGCCCGCCCGCGCGTTTCCAGTCACTACAGTCTGGTAGCTAATAATGCTTGCCGGATTCGTTTTGATGTTTTTGTGGGCGCGGAGAAGGGCGTTAGTGCCGCAAAAAAAAAATTATATATCAATTATAATAGATACCCCGATACATATGTTACCAAAAAATCTAAAAAAGCTCGTATGGGGAAAGGAAAGGGTAAAATTACCGGACGGCTGTGAAGGTGCAAAAGGGCCAAGGCATACTTGACCTTAAGGTTAGGCACCCCTTCAAGTCGAGGAAAATTGTTACCGCCGTTAAGCGGACTATGCCGACCACAGTTAGATTGGTTACAGGAAGCCATTTTGTCCAACGCGCCAAGACTAATTTCTACGGCGCGCGGTGATGAATGAATTACCGGCGAAAGAAAAAAAGACGTCCATTTTGGGCTAAGAAAGTTATTCCCAAGATAGAATGCAAACTGCCGGTGTGGAGCAGGCTGTCGCCGGATTTTTTTCGCCGCATTCGCTTTTTTAAAAGGCGCCGAAATTTCATGGACGTCTTTCGTCTTTTATACGGCGCCCACCACTCTCGTGCTGGGGGCCTACTGGCCTATCCGCCACTGCGCGTTGCGTCCCGCGGCCACTACCGCCACAGGCACCTCGAAAATTGCTACCACAGCGCGAGCAGCGGCGGGGCGCAGCGCTGCGCGTGGATGAAAAGGCGCGTTCTACAGCATCACACCAGAGAAATGTACGAATCTATTTTTATCCCCGATACCGACGGGTTTGTTGGTATATATAAACATGCCAATTTATATATAAGCAGAATGAAGGAAAAGCACGTGGAGGGCCCGGCCGCCCCGCGCGCCAAATAGAGTTTCTCCGCGCCGCTTTCGCCGACTTTTATTATTTCAACCGAGTTCCGCCTTAAATTTATGTCTTTGACATTACATCATAAAAAAAACACGCCACCCCTATGGAAATGGATTTGCCCTGCTACCGATTCCGCGTCGCCGACTGCTAGGGTTTCGGCCGGGCCGTTGCTGTCTGCTTTGATGTTTTATTTAACCATTTTACTTATTTTTACATTATGAATACCCAACCCCCGGTGAGCCGGATTTCCAACCGACGAAGAGGCCGCGGGTTATGACAAATTTGTGTGCGGCGGGTACAAGCACGAGATAAGCGATGTAGACCTTGATGAAATATTTCTTGATGAGTTTTTAGCCCCCGAGGAGCTATACTGGGCGGCCCGCATGCGCCCGTTTTTTAAATTGCGTAACAAATATTTTGCCGAATACGTTTTTAGGGCCCCATCCGCCGATAACGCGGCACTAGTGCCAGCAAGCGGTATGATTAGCAATATGTTGATTTTGAAGAACGAGGAATATTTCAAATATGACTTTTTAAACGATTTATATGCAGTAGATAATTTTGGTATGGGGCTGAGGTTTTCTATTGTTTACCGCCTCGCTAATCTAGACCTTGGAACGTCATTAATTATAGTTACTTGTACTGACGAGGGCTTTCCCGCGGCTTCAGTCGCAGATTTGTACCCCTCTTCGCTTTGAGCCGAGCGCGAGGCTTGGGAGATGCACGGCGTATATTTTTCTGGGCATACGAATTTGCAGCGGCTGTTGACTGATTACGCGTTTAAGGGGCATCCGCTGCGCAAAGATTTTCCCATGACTGGGTATTTAGAATGTTTTTACGCTTATCGTTACAAAACAATAGAATTTGTTAAAGTTGAATTTATGCAAGAATATAGGAGATTTGAATTTGTTAATAGTTGGGAAGCGCCGGCCGTGGGGTTTGCTGCGGAAGAGTGTGACGACGAGATTGCCGGCCTGTCTGCGGCTTATCAAGCTTCGGTTGACGAGGATATCGAGTCCCTGCAAGATAGTGCTTCGCACTATGTTTTTGCTGTCGCCGCGCTGGCGCTTTTTTTCGGCGCCATATTTGTGGTCGTACCAGATTTGCCCGTAGATATTGTTAAGCCCGCCGAGCTAATTGCGGCCGATGCTAGTGCTCAAAGTGCTGTGGCATCGGCGGGGTCGACCTCCCCTGCGCGGAAAGGCGGCGAGGCGGTAGTGGAAGGTGGGAGCGAGTTTTTGAGGTTCCACAGGCAAATAAACGCCCCTCTTACGCTATTAAACGAATTCCGCGCGGGTATTTATAAATCGCCGCAGCCTCAATCTATAATAATTTCTCCTTACATTTCGCCGGTATCTTCGCCGGCCCGGCGTCTGTACGACGAGCTGCATGTTCGTATCATTTCCTGAGCCCGCGGCCGCCCGGTGGTACGGGTCGACGAGTTTAAAGAGGCTATAGCCAAAGCTTTGGCCGAGCTCGAGGCAAAAGGGAATTTCCGCCGTGAGTTTGAAGTGGAAACTCGATATCTAAATATCAAAGAACGGCGGCTGCTTGCCCGGCGCATTGATTTTGAAATTCGTCTGAGGGGCGCTCCGGCGTCTTATGAAATTATTTCGGCCGCTGGCGACATTCTGGCACTGCAAGATGTTAAAAACACCAAACCGTATAATTGGAGACCCGTTTACCGGGCCTTTATAAGAGAGAGAGCGTGCCGGCAAAAATTCGACCGGCCCTCCGGCAATTCGTCAGTACCGGGAGATGTTCCACTCGGCTATGTGCCGGCAAAAAAGATTTCCCGGTCGGCCGGTAGGCGGTTGCGCCGCAAAAGAGCTGCCGCTCGGCGTGCTTTAGCGCCGGCGGAAACTATAACGGCGCCCGCGAGTACACCTCTTGTGTTAGCGGCGGCTTTTTTTTTTCTAACGGTAGGCGCCGAAGGCGTTAGTAGCGTGCTGCCGAAGCCCTCCCCTCGCCCATCGCCCCATCCGCGGATTTTTATACCTAATCCATACCGTAAGCCAAATGCGCCGGATGATCTATTGCGCGACTTTAATGCGGGCCGTCAGAGCGCAACTAGGTCCGGTTTGTTGGTGATTTCACCTTACGTGGCCGTTGTATCTTCGCCCGAGTACCGCCTTTACGATGAGCTTCACTTGGCGCTAGTTAAGGCCGCGCGCGGCAGTCCTTTTATCTTAGAACAGACAGCGCTGGAGGTTTTGCGCGCGGCATTAGATCGATCGATTGCCGAGGGCGCTTTCGCGGCCGAATTTAAAATTATCGGCAAGTCTCCGCGCCGCTCTGAGCGGCCGTTACTTGCCGAGCGTTTTGCCTTTGAGCTGCAACTGCGAGATTGTCACTGGCAATCACTTTCGCGCGCGGGTATGAGCGCCCTAAGTCATATAAAAAATACAAAGCCGCACGACTGGCGGCCGTTTTACTGGTTTTTCGTGCGCGAGTATTTAATACAAAAATTGTCTGACAATAAAAAGGCGGAAGAGCGGCCCGGGAGGGCCGCCGCCGTGAAGACCTCTGCCGCCGCGCCGGGCAAGCTTAGTGCTGCTGCTCGCAGGCGGCTGCGTAGAAAAAAAGCCGCAGCAAAGAAAACAAGTGCGGCTGCAAATTCCAAGCTAGGAGTTTCTGCCCCCCTCGATAATACGCCGGGCGGTTTATTCTTATGCTTGATTTTTTTTAGTTTAGCCGCCGCCGCGGCGGGCGGGTCGGCGGACGAGGTACGAACCGGTGCGCCCGCTCAGGGCAACCCGGCCGCGCAACGTCGAGTTGCTATACCTTCGGCCTATATGGGGGGGAATTATGAATCCGGCGACGATAAATTAACCGCGGAATTACTAAATCGCGCGGCGCCCGCCCCCAGTTTAAGCCCCGCCCCCGCCGCCGCCGGCCGGCGGGCTGATGCCGTTGCGTGAGCGCGCGAACTTGCTAAAACCTTGCATAAAAAAATTGCCGAGAGTAAAAGGGCCCGGCAGCAGCTTATTGACGAACGGAATTTGCTGCCAGGCAGTACCGCGGCAAGGATGCAAGCGGAAAGGCGCGCCCGTTTTGCGGCGCTTCATAAGGGCAGGGCGCCGATCGCCGGCCGCCCGCCCAGACCCTATACGCTGGCCCATCATACCGCACTTAATTATTTACAAGTGCCTAATACGCTTAATGGGCGCAATATCGGCGGAGTTATCGAGTTTTGACCTTATTACCCGCCGGATCACCCGGCCAAGTGAACGCTTTGCGACGAGATTAACGCCAGGTTCCGGGCCTCTGCCCGCGCCGTCTCATCACTTAGCTATGCCCATTTTGTAGACATCCTTTGGGGTGTCATAGATAGTATTTATGTAGAGGGTCTGTTTGAAGAAACTTTTAGAGATTGTTACGATATGTGTGATGTGAGCGACGCTGAAATCGCTGCCGGGCTCAGGGCCGCAATTGTCATACGGCGGCACAAAGTGAGTGCAGATTTGAATGGCCCCGCCCGGCCGCCTGCCCCAGACAGCTGGGTAAGCCACTTGGCCGACTGGGATACTCTTTTTACATCTTTTACAATAATGTTTATGGCGCGCCAAAATAGATTAGCGGCCGGCTGGGCGGCCGAAAATAATATGCCTCTGCCTGCTCGGGTGCCCGGCGCGCCGCGCGTATGGTACCGTACGGCGGATAGCGCGCAGGAAACCCCCCGCTACGATGATGACTTGCTGCCTGCGGCCGCGACGCCCGAGCTCGATTGACCCACGGAGATCCCTCCGGTCAAAAAAAAGCCCCTCTCGCCGAGGCTGACATCTGCGACCGTGCGCGAGATACCTGCGGCTTTTCTTTAACCGCTAATTGGGCTCTTATAATTTTAATTACGGCCGCGGGGGGGTGTAGTTTAATCGAAAAACCGCAGACTCTTAATTTGCATTTCCGGGTTCAACTCCCGGCGCCCCCACCAGCTCCCTCCCGCAAAGGGACAGCTCAGCTCGCTGTGAATTATAAGATGCGCCCAAATGGCGCGTGATTTTGTTCGGTTTTTGCTTGCGTAAAATGGGGTTCGGCTTAGGTAAATTTTTTGATTCAAAATGTACAAAGAAAGACGTAGAACTTAAAGAGCAAACGAGTCGTTAGCGCAAAACATGAAAATTCTTTTAGCAAAATTCATCCTCTTCGTGCTAATGGCTAGCAATATACCCGGTCTCGCTTACAATTTGAGTGTGTGGCGCGGGCTGTTTACCGGCTTTACGTTCGGTTTGACCTGGTGAGTGCTTTTTAATGCGCCAGATCCGAGCTTTTTGCTCCGCTGTGTGGCGGTATTAAGTATTCTCCTTTTAACTATTATAAACATAAGTCTAGGACGATCCTCGACTGCCGCTACGTACAATCATAAGAATAAGAAAACCCCCCCTTCTTCGCCGACTCCTGGCGCGAAGAAGCCGAGCAACGGCGGCCCGGTAAATAAAGAACGACCGACCGCCTCGGGAGGAAAAGATTCGGGAAAAAAAAAGTTCCATTCGTCCTCGCGCGCTTCAATGAAAATTCCAGCCGCCGGGCCGGCTATTCCAGAGTCCACTGCGCCGCGGCGAGCTAAAATTGTGCGCGGCGCTCTATTTAGTATTATTTTCTTGGCTATAATTATTTTTGTAGGGGCGGCCGCGGCGGGCGTTTTTTCAGAGGCCCCCGCCGGCGCTCTTATCGTCGACGGTAGACTTGTTGCCCCCGATTTATTGCCAGACGCCGTGCGAGTAGAGTTCAAGCTATCCGTACGCGGAAACTGCTATGTAGATCCTCAAATCTACACTTGAACAAATGCCGAAGCCCAGCAAATTTTATACGAATTCGCGCGCCATTGGAATTATTCAAGCGGCGTTGTGGAGTTCAACGATCCGAAATATTTTTTTTCCGTAGTGTACCGCGGAGCTATTGTGTCGGTCAAAACTACAGATGAAATCGTAGCATTGGGCCGCTCTTGCGGCGGCCTGCGCGTTTTTGTTGAGTGGGCAGCGGGCGACAAAAGCCGATTGATCTCTATAACCCTAGAGGGTTTGAATGAAATAAGCAGCTCTTTTAGGCGCAGTTAGAGAGGACCCCGCCAGCCTTCCCTGGTGCGGTGATAGGTATTTTTTTACGGCCCTTTAAATCGGGCCCGCTTTTGCAGCTTTGTACGAAATTCTTGCGGGCAGCGGGCGATTTCCGCCCCTGGTCCCGGCTTCATTCTAATGGTAATGGGAGCGTAGTTTAACTGGAA
>Ga0170475_100085100_pt1 | contig 36927 bp, 32 predicted proteins | sample Soicark_Litter_5_FD_111474 | JGI IMG/M metagenome (GOLD analysis project Ga0170475, IMG submission 111474) | Avena fatua rhizosphere microbial communities from Hopland, California, USA. Combined Assembly of 48 SPs
GGGCGGAGTGGCGGTTGAACGTTGAGAGTTCGCAATTCCGGATCATGCAGGGCGCAACAGGCGCTCGTTGACCGGACGCGCAACCCGGGGGGGCATCCGCGATTCATTGATTCTGCGCAAGGCTGTGCCTGCCTCCGACGCTACCGTGAGTGACGAAGACGCCCTCTACTTCGGAACGAACATGCTTGAACACACCCATCGCTCTCTTGCATTCCGCCCCGCCCCGCATTCGGTTCGACGTCTGGTCGCCACCGTGCTCGAGCCGGTGATGGGCGTGCTGGTCTTTCTCGTGGTCGTCGCCTGGTCAGGAGAGGTCTCCCATCGTGTGGCATTCGTGCTGTGCCTCATGGTCTTCATCCTGGGCATGCCGGGCCGGGACCGCTTCTCGCAAACGCCGGCGGAGGCGGCGCGTGGCATTGCGTGGTCATGGCTGTGCACCGTCGTGGCCCTCATGCTGATCGCCTACGCGTTGGGAAGCCTGGACCTGGCACGATCGTCGTTCGTGCGCAGCTGGGTGGTGCTGGCGCCGTTGGCTCAATGGGCGGCGGTCATGGCCGGCCGCGCGCTGGTGGCGCATCGCCCGCTCGACGTGATCGTCATCGGCTCCGGGCCATGGGGCGCGCAGGTCGCGGGAACGCTCACGAGCCGCCGTGACCAGCGTGATCGCGTGGTCGGGTTCTTCGATGACCGGCAGGACGATCGCGTGGATGCAAACGTCCGCGGGCGCCGGCTTGGCGCACTGAAGGATGCGGCAAACTATGTGCGCGAACATCGAATCGCCGAAGTGCACATCACGCTGCCACTGCACTGGCATCCGCGCATGGATGAGTTGCTCGAGCAGCTGCAGAGGACGACCGCGTCGGTCTTCTACATTCCCGACATCACAGGCATCGGCGTCATACAAGGGCGGTTCGAGGACCGCGGAGGCTTGCCGCTGGTGGGCTTGTGCGAGACCCCGTTCACGGGGATCAACCTGCTGATGAAACGCGCCTTCGACATCGTCGTGGCGAGCCTGGGCCTCGTGCTCGTTGCGCCACTGCTGCTGGCCGTCGCCATCGGCGTGAAGCTCAGCGGCCCCGGGCCGGTCATCTTCCGGCAGCGGCGCAACGGACTCGGCGGAGAGGAGATCATCGTCTACAAGTTCCGGTCCATGCGGGTGCTGGACAACGGTGCAGTCGTGCGCCAGGCGACCCGCGACGACCCGCGCCTCACGCCATTCGGAAAGTTCATCCGCCGCACATCCCTCGACGAACTGCCTCAATTCGTCAACGTGCTGCAGGGGCGAATGAGCGTGGTCGGTCCCCGGCCGCATGCGGTCGCCCACAACGAGATGTACCGCGACATCGTCCGCGCCTACATGGTCCGCCACAAGGTGCGGCCCGGTATCACGGGTTGGGCGCAGATCAATGGCTGCCGCGGAGAGACGGACACCGTCGAGAAGATGCAGCGCCGCGTCGAATACGACTTGGATTACCTGCGCAACTGGTCGCTCGCGCTGGACCTGCGCATCATCGCGCGCACGGTGAGCCTTGTGGTCAACGATCGGCAAGCCTATTGACTCGGCGTCCACCCGGTTGCGTGCTTCAAGCCACCGCAACCGGAATTTGGGCCTGATGGCTGCCAGCATTCCCTGGCCGATCGCGGGGGATTTTCGGCAGGGGCGTGAGTGACCTTGCCACCCCTCCAGCGCGTCGATCAGTTGTTCGAATACCACCGAGTCATGTCGGTTGGCTACCGCCACGGATTGCCGTCGAGATGGCGCCGCGCCTGCCATTCGGCCGGCATCATCGGCTTGGACGACAGCCGGTTGCCCGTTGCTTTGTCATGCAGATTGATGATGGCCGACAAATACGTCGTGGCTATTCTGAATCGAGCAGGCCTTGGCAAGGAGGACGGCGATGAAGATCGGTTCTGTCGCACGTGTGGTGTTCATTGCAGTTGTCTCCGGAATCACGGGGTATTCGCTTCGGCAACCGGATTCGGTGCCCCCGAGCGCCACGACGCATGGCGTTGAGATGGCGCATGCCGGCAGCACGTCGAGCTCGCCTCCCGCGAGCCCGCTGATCGCTGTGGCCAGCGATGGCAACGTGACGTTGCGCGTCGACCAGCAGCCGCTGGAGTGGGTGCTGGAGCAGATCGCCCTTCAGGGCGGCAACGTGAAGGGGACGGCAATTGCGGCTGCCATCCGCCAGCCTTCATCGGCTGAGCCCTCGTGCCCGAAGCTGGCCGGCGCTCCTCGCATGGAGCCCGCGAAGCTTCTGCAGGATCGAGCGCGGCAGCGAGGACCAGCGTGTCCAGGGCCTGCTCGGGGCCCGCTCCGCGGGTGTGTTCGTGCCGGACGGCACCTTGAAGACCCTGTTTGAAACTGACGCCTCGGAGCAGGTTCGCCTGCATGCGTTCGAGGCTTACCTCGAACGGCAGACGGGCGACAACGTTGCCTTGCGCCGCACCTTGGAAGCCGCCGCGCTGATCCCCAGTGCGGTGATTCAGCGCGAGGCCCATGTGCGCCTGAACGAGCTGACCGACATGGAACGCATGGAAGCATCGTTCAAGCAGCGAACCGGTTCTTGATGACGCATTCACGGCGTCTGGCCGCCAAGAGGCCTTCTTGTTCGGGTCGTGACTTCCCCGGTTTGCCCTCTCGCAGTTCAACGGCGTTTTTCGGGTTGACGCCGTTGATGTTCTCCGCCAACCCGCGTGCCACCATGAAAGAAGACAAATGAACTTCAAGTAACACTGGCTGAAGTCACTCGCTGTCGCGGCAGTTGTCGCGATGGCCTCCGCAAACGCCTCGGCCGAGATCGTTGCGGCCGTGACGGCCAACGGCCATTTCGAGTTACAAGGTACACCGATAAACAACGTCCCTGGGATGGCAACGTCGGCATTCGCGCACTCAGGGGGCCAGTTGGTCGCGACGTATTCGGCCGAATGCTATGCCGCTGAAGGCCCACCATACAGCAACACGAACAGTGTGACCGTGGCCATCGTCGTCTTCGATACAGCGGGAAACCAGGTGGCCATGCTCTCGCCCGCGAACTTTACCAGCGCCTTCTGTTCGGCCGGTGGCGGGCCGGGCACGTTTTCCATCACCGGTGTCGGCACCTTGCCCCGCGGCACGTACCGCGTCCAGGTACGCGGCCGGCTCACCGAGCAACGTTTGACCGGTTGGATGGGGGCGCGGTCCCTCGTCGTCTCTCGGTGACGCCAACACCCGTTCCGGGCCATTGACGTGAATGAATCGGCGCGGCGGTGCATGGCCGCTGCGCTGGCGACACGTTGCACCTCGTCCGCCAGGTGCCATTGAGACGGCGCACCACCGCGCCGTTCACTCATGGCGTGCATCTGCAGGCGAAGTGAGTTTCGCCTTACAGCGCACGACGGCCCGATGTGGATGGCAACGTTCACGCCGCGCGGGCCGATCGGGCGGGGCGGCCCGATGGGCGGTCGCATCCGGTGTCGTTCGAGGCGAGCGCGAGCCCGACGAAGAACCAGAGCGGGAACTGGGCCGCATTGGGCATGTAGTAGGCCGTTGTCGCCGCCATCAAGAGCGTTCCGAGCAGCGACCATCTCGCCCCGACGAAGAAGACGCGCATGTTGGGCGACAGCGCCGAGTTTCGGGCCAGCCGCCCGAAACACCGAAGTTGGCCGGCCAGCAGACATGCCATGGCGCTCAACCCGACCAGGCCCAGGTCCATCAGGATCTCGAGGTAGATGTTGTGTGGATGATTGGCCTTGTAGTGGCCCGCGGCAACTGCGGTGGACCATTGCGTCGATCCCAGGCCGCGGCCGAACCAGGGGCTGTCCAGCACGTCCGGCGCGAGCAACAGCCAGCCATGTACCCGGCCCGCGGTGAGGTCGTCCTTTTCGACATTGGAGACGTCACCGAAGGCGCCCGAGTGGAGCCCGGTACCGAAGCGTTCCTTCATCGATTCCGGTGCCGCAACGAGAATGACGGCCGTCATGACTGCGCCGATCAAGAACGTCTTGAGGCGCCGATGATGCAGCAGGTAGCCGAGCACGACCACCAGCCACGACATCAGGCCGCCACGCGAGAACGTCAAAAGCAGCGCCGCGGTCACCAGCGCGAAGGCGGCGCGCGAGACCCAGCGCCACGCGGGCGAGGCAGCGCCTCCGCCGAGGAACAGCAGCGGACCGGCACCTGCGGCCAGCATCATGCCGAACTCGTTGGCGTGCAAGCCGCGCGGCGCCATGAACTCGCGGTCTCGCGAGACATCCAGAAGCGTTCCGGGATACGTTGCTACCGTATAGAAAACCGCCAGCGCGGGGATGACCATGGCTGCCGCGAGCTGCCACAGGAAGCGATCGGGGCGCTCACTGTGCCGTACTGCATGGGACACGAGGAAGACATACGACAGGTAGTAGAACAACGGCTTGGCATAGCGTGCCATCGCATAGGCCCAAGGATCGTAGATGCTGCGCGCGTCAGCGAGCGCGGGATAGTTCTGCACGCCTTCGTGGATGTGCGGCCAGGCGATGGCGATGCCCCAGGTGACGGGGAGCACGAACCCGAGCCACAGGACGCGCGGCAGCGGCACGAGCCGACGCGTCGAGAATGCTTCGCGCAGGAACAGAGAGCCCAGCGTCATGATCGTGACGAATTTCATGGGGTTCAGTCCCTTGATGGGCGGCAGCATGGGCGCCACCGGCAGCAGGATCGTCAGCACGAGCACGCTAGCGCGGTAGTCGCGCAAGATGATGGGCACCGGCAGCAGCGCCGCAAAGGCGAGGAAGCCGATGCCGGCACCGAAGACACCGACGCACACGCCGAGCATGGCGGCCACGGCCACCAGGCCAGCCCCGAGGCGCGCGGGCACCGCGCCCGGCGCGGAGAACTGCGTGAGGGCGATCATCACGACTGCTGCCTGGAAATGCCGGCACCGCGTTGCCAAAGGCCGGGCAACAGGATGTCGTGCAGGCTGAGCATGCCCGCGGCCACCTGCAGGCCGCCGGTGATGATGTACGCCCAGATCGCACCTTCGACGCCGAGCATCGGCACCAGGGCATGCGTGAATCCGACGAAGCTCAGTGTCGACAAGACGGTCAGCGCGATGAAGCGGCGAGGGCGCATCGTCGCCACGAGCGTCATGGCGAAGATCCAGCCCGCCATCTTCAGCACGTCGCCGATGAGCTGCAACGGCAGCAGCGCGGCCACGGGATGAAATTTCGCGCTGAAGACGATCTCGACGATGGGGCCGCGCAGCAGTGCGATCAGGAGCGCAAGCAACGCAGTGGACCCGGTGGCCATGCCGAGGGTGCGCAGGACCTGCCGGCGCTGCGCGGCCGGATCATCCATGTGTTCGCTCAAGTTCGGTATGAAGTACAGCACCGTCGACGAGATGATCACGGCCTGGTAGGCCTCGCAGAGGCGCACGTCGCCTGCCTCAGGCCCGTCGCGTCGAGACCGACGTGGGCGACGAGGCCGTCGCGCACCAAAATCAGCGTGAGGGGTGCAAGGGCGCCGTTGATCAGCAGCATCGGATAAAAGCCGAGCAACTTGCGGCACTCGATGCGGTCGAAGGGACCGAAGAAGTCGGCGAGCTTGACGCCGCGCGACCGCCGGCCAACGAAGGCCACGGACACGAGGGCCGAGGCGATGAGGACGGTGAACGACGCCCACAACGCGCCTTGGATCCCCCAGGCGTAGGCGCATGGCGCGAAGATCGCCAGCCCGAGTACCGTCGAAACGATGGTCGCGGTGCCCACCAGGCCGATTTCCTTTGCGGCGCTGAGCGTGCCGCCAAGCAAATCAACGATCATGGCGGCGGCGACGGCGGGGCCGGCCACCGCGATCACCGCTTTGTGGCTGCTGTCCTTGAGAAGCCATTCAGACAGGGGCCCTGCGAACACGGCCACCACGAGGCCGAAGATCACGGCGAGCGCGAACACCATGCGGGCAGCGGTCGAGCGCACGCGGCGCCGACGCTCTGCGTCGTCGCTGTATTCGGCATCCAGGCAGATGACCCCCGTTACCACGCCCTGGCCCAGCATGCTCTGGAACAGGGTCACGAAGTTGGAGAACTGCGCCACCAGGGTGAGTCCGGCGGGCCCCAGCGTGACGGCCGTCACCTTGATGCTGATGAAGCTGCACGCCATGCGCACGACGGCCATGCCGCCGCCCCAGCCGAGCGCGGAGAACATGACCCGGACGGCGCGACGCTCGCCCGGCTGGGGCCCGGTGGGCATCGCCTTGGAAACATCGGGTGCCATCATGCTGCTCTCACCGCGGCGAAGACCTCGCCATAGTGCCGCGTGACCTGCTCGATCGTGTGATGCGCCTGGAAATGCGCGCGGCAGGCCTTGCTGGCCCGCGTCCACGCGACCCGGTCCGCGGTGAGCCGCTGCGTTTCGTCGACCATGTGGTCGAGGGTCTTGCAGGCCAGCGTGCCGCTGACGCCCGGCGTGGATTCGGGGCGCACGAAGGAGAGGGTGGGCGTGCCGCGCAACCACGCCTGCATGAATGTGTTGGGCAAGCCCTCGTACTCCGACGTGTTGATCACCAGCGCGGTGCCGTCGAACCAGCGACCCACCTGCTCGAAAGGCACGTGTCCCACGACTTGAAGGTTGGGCACGTCTGCGGCGGCGCGCATCATCCTGTCGAAATAAGCGCGTGCGTCGGGGTCGAGCCCTGGGCCGCCCACCATGACGAAGCGCCGTTGCGGAACGCGGCGAGCGAGTTCGATGAAGAAGTCTGGCCGCTTCAGCGGCTTGACCGTGGCGGCCCACAGCACGTGTCCGTCGAAACGCCCCGGTTGCGCCGTGGGCTCCCCGTAGCCGTTCTGCAGGAGACGGCCGTCGCGACCGAAATTGCGGGCGAGTGCCCGAAGCTGGTCCTGGTTCTGCACGAGGATGGCGTCGGCCGCGCGCAGGCCGAGACGGTACAGCATGCTGTGCCAGCGCGACATCCCGGGCAGCGTCCCGCGCGCGAAGTCTGGGTCGCTGGCGCCCGCGAACACCAATCGCTTGCGCGCCAGTCGCTTGTAGAGCGCTGCCGCGGCCACCTGCTCGCCCGCGGTCTGGATGAAGACGATGTCGGGATCAATGCGCCGCAACAGCCCGACGACGTCCGTCATGCGCGGGTAGAAGAAGCGGGTTCCCCGCACGCCACGACCGGCGTCGGACGGGATCTTGTAGAGGGTGATGCCGTCGCAATCGATCACGTCGGCCTGCCCGTCGTCCTTGGCAAGCACGGAGATGCGATAGCCGGCGCGATGCAGCGCACGCATCTGGACCGTCTGCTGCACTTCGGCACCGCCGACGAAAGCCAGACCGCTGCCGGGGGCAAGCACCGGATAGATGTGGACGGCGATGAAGCAGATGTGGGGCAGGCTCAATCGAGTTCTCCTTGCGTCAGGGGCCAGTGCAACGACCTTGTGGCGAGGCTCCCGGGGGGCGTTGCCTCGACCCGCTCGGCCATCCAGGCCATGCGGTATTCCGAAAGGGTCATGCCGACGAAAGCCTTCTCGACCAACGCGAACATCGCGTGCAGGTCGCGGTAGAGCTGTTCGATGCGGTCCACGTCATCGGCATTGGAGGGGTCGCGAGGCATCAACTCGGAGGAGTGCAGCACCATCTCCAGGTAGGGCCTGTTCGCGGCTTGTGCCTCCTCGATGACGTGCAGCAGGTGCTGCAGGTTGTTGCCGTCCGGGTACAGCCACAGTCGGTCGGGACCTGCGCGCCATGCCCAGCGCCTGAGGACCGGCGTCACGTAGGCCCAGGGTGCGATGCGGTGCAGCGGCGAACGCAGGATGGACATGGGCAGCTCGAGGAGGTTCGAGTCGCCAGGCCGGTCGATGCGGTCGAGGTCGAGCAGGTAGGGCCGTGCCGGGAAGCGCCGATAGTCGGGCCCGCCGGGCCCCGCCGGGTCGCCCTTGAGTCTGGCCGAGGACACGTGGGGGCAGACCGAGCAGTCCACGAGATAGCCGAGCCTGGCCAGCGTGCGTGCGTAGTGGGCGTTGAAAGCCCAGCGGCCCGCGCGATGGCTGACGATCGGGACGTCGAAGCGGCTTCGCAAAAGCTCCGTCATGAAGGTGATCTTTTCTTCAACGACGTCGTGCGGGTAGTCCGTGAGAAAAGGCTGGTGCAGGAAATCATCGGCGGTGACCGGCACGAGCGGCGGGCTGTTCCATGAATGCAGGTGCATCCCGATCTCGGCGGCATCGCGTCGCAGCAGGTCGCGGCCGAAGCGCACGAAGGCGTCGTCCATGGCCATCTCGTAATTGACGAGCCAAGTCGGGCGCAGGCCGTGCGTCTCGCAAAGGCCCTGGAAGCGCGGCAGGAAGGCGACATTCCTCGTGGTGATCTCGCGCGGCCGAGACCACAGGTCGTCACCTTCGGTGTCGATGGTGATGAGAAAAGCGGGGGGAGAACGCCGTGTCATGCTCATGCTTCCTTCAATGCGTCGGGGGTGTGCTGGGCTGGAACGTGGCCGGGCGCGAGGGATTGCACATACGGGGTAAGGGCCATGTCCTCGCCGTGGTGCTGGTCCATGAAGCGGATGCAGCGTGCGCCGGCAGCGAGCCAGTCGTGCGGCGTCCGAGCAAGGCGGGTCGCTTCGCCCGCCATCGCGTTCATTGACGAGACGGCAGCGCCCAGGCCGAAGCGCGCGACGACTTGGTCCGGATCGATGAAGGTCACGACAGGCGTGCCCCTTCGCCAGGCCTGCAGGTAGCCGTTGGGAAAGCCTTCGATCTCCGACGTGTTAACGAACACGCGTGCCCGATCGAACAGTTCGTTGGCATGCTGGTATGGAAGGCGGCCGTGGAAAGTCACGTTGGGCAGCGACCTCGCCTCGGCGGCGACTTGCTCGAACAGCCGCTCGTGGCCCGGCTGAGCGCCGCCCACGACGTGCACGCGGAGCTCCGGCCTGCGGCGCGCCAGTTCCAGGAGCAGGCGCGGTCTCTTCAGTGGAAGGAGATTGCAGACCCACAGCACGTCGATGTCGCGTCTGTCGAAGGGCCGCCATGGCCCGCCCGGCTCCACGAGCATCGCCGCCACGCGGGAGGGCCGCCCGTAGTGTTCCTGCATCGCGCGCACTTGTTGATCGGTCTGCGCAAGGAGGACGCCTGCATGCCGCAACCCGAAGGCATACAACCACCGGTCGCGCGCATAGCGGATCAGCAGCCGTGCCGGGTCGCAGTCGGCGTCGCTTGCGATGCGGAACACGAGGCGCCGCCCGTGCAGCATGGCGAACAGCGCAACGATGCCCACATGCGGGCCGGCGATGCTGACGTAGTACACATCGGCCTGCGCGCGTGCCAAAGCCCGCCACAGTCCGGTGAGCCGCGGATGAACGAAGCGCAACACGGGGATGCCGCCCTCCAGGCGATGGGCCTTGAACAGCATGATGCCGTCCACCGGTTTGCCGTCGGGCTGCCCATAGTCCGCAACGACCATCGAGACATCGAAGCCTCGCCGTTTCAGCGCCCGCGCGAGCAGGGTCTGCTGCACCTGCTCTCCGCCGATGCCGTGTGCGCCGTATTGCGGCGAAAGCACAGGCAGGTTCTGCAGGCCGACGAAGCAGATCCGCGGCGCGGTCAGGCGGGCTTGCTGCGTGTCGTCGTGCAGCTGAACGGCAGCGGTGCCGGGCATCAAGGTGGCGGGGTGTCGCATTTGCGGGGCCTTCGTGTCGGTCAGAAGTCGTTGACGATCATCCCGACCAAGGCGTCGGGTTCTTCGGCGAGTTCACCGGCGACGTGCCGGAGCGCTGCCAGGCCAGATCGGTTGCGGCGTGCCACCAGGAGGCTCGCGCCACAGCGCTCGGCGATGGCGCGGGCATCCGCGCCATAGATGACTGCCGGGGTGTCCACCAGCACGTGATCGAAGTGCTTCGGCAGGTTGTCCATCAGGCTGCGAAACGCAGCGCGTTCGATGAGCTCAAGCGGATTGGGCGGCGTGATGCCGCAAGGCAGCACGTAGAGGCCGGGCACTGCGGCCACCGGCTGGATGATGTGCCCGTCCGCACGGCCGATCAACGCGCTGGACAGGCCATGCCGCTCGCGCAGATCGAAAATTTCGTGCATCCGCGGGCCGCGCATGTCCGCGTCGACGATCAACGTGCGACCGCCCGTCTGCGCGAGCGCCACCCCCAGGTTGGCGACCAGGAAAGTCTTGCCGTCACCCGGCGCCGGGCTCACGACGGCGAGCGCGCGACGCCGGTCCGCGGCGCGGCCCAAGTGCCGCACGACCTGGGAGCGGATGCCTCGCACGGCCTCGGCCTGCGCGGAATGCGGTTCAGCGAGTATCACCAGCTCGGCGCTGTCGAGCCGCGCCCGAGGCCCTGCGCAGGGGTACTGGAACTGGGCGGTCAACGCCTGCAGCACTTGGTCGGCCGTCGCGTACCCGAGCGCCACCGCGGCGTCGCCGAACCGTGTGCCATGCGTGCCGGCATGGTCCAGGATTTGTCGCACCTGGTCCTGGGACAGGGTGACCCGGTCGCCGAGGATCTCCCCCAGGAGTCGCACCGAGCCCAGGCTTGGCAAGCCCATGGCCGAGAGTGGCAGGTCGAATTCGTAGCCCAGTGCCGAGACGGTTTGCGTGTTCATGGTCATACTTTCCAAGTCGGAACTGCCAGGCCGTGAGTCGAGGGCAAGCCCACCAACGGCACCTTGCGGGCGCGGGCTGCGCCTGGGCGAGGAAGCACGCCGAGCAGCGGCCGCTGGAGCAGGGTGACCACGGCCTCGTCCGTGCGGAGCCGCGGATCGGCGACTTCCATCAGGACCACCGCAATGCCCGACAGGAACAGGGCGAAGGCGGCAGCGAGCCCGAGGGTCATGATGCGGCGCGGCGACGACGGCGCGGAAGGAGAGAGGGCGGCTGCCAGCAGGGTCGCGTTGCCCTGCATCGCATGGCTTTCAAGAGAAGCCTGGGTGAGGCGTGCCTGCACGCCGTCGTATGCACGCTGGGCGTTCTCGACGTCGCGCAACAGAATTTGCCCGTCGCCCTGGAGCCCCTTCAGCCGCAAGACGCGCACGCGTTGGGCCTCGAGCGCGCTGCGCAGTTCTTTCTCGCGCTGGCGCTGCACCGTGTTCACGAGGCCGGTGGCGCCGCCGATGCGGCTCGTTTCTGCATTCAGCCGGTTGCGCAGCAGGGCCACGGTGGCGCGGGCCTGCATCATCTGCGGGTGATTTTCGCCCAGGCGCCCGCCGAGTTCCTGCAGTTGCGTTTCCGCGCGGATGATTTCCGCGCGCAGACTCACCAGCACGGGGCTGGCCTGCGCCTCCGGCAACTGATCGGCATTGCCCTGCATGGCGACGGCGTGTCGCCCGCTGGAGTCCGCAGCGGCGGACTCGATCAAGCCCAGCTGCATGGAGAGATCGTTGAGGCGGGTGGCTTCGCTTTCGAGTCGACCGTCGCCCCCGACCACGACACCCTTTTCCCGCTGGAAATCGGCCAAGCGGGCTTGAGCACGTTCGAGGTCGGTGCGCAACTCCTGGCTGCGCTTGGCAAAGAACGAAGACACGTCCTGACCCGACTCGGCACGCATCGAAGCGCTCACGTCCAGGAAGGCGCTTGCGAAGGTGTTCGCGATCCGAGCGGCTTGCTCCGGGTTCGCCGACTGGGCGCTGATCGAGACGATGTTCGAGTCGCGCTCTGGCGTGATGCCGATCGTCTTCTGCAGCCCCTGCGCCAGCCAGTCCTGCAGGTCGCCCTGGCCATGCGTGGCGCTGAGCCATGTCGCGCGCAACTCGGGCTGCGATGCCAGGTCGAGGCGCCGCACCACTTCCAGCGCGACGCGCTTGCTCTTGAGTATGCCGACCTGCGTGGCCAGGATCACCGGCGACGGATTGCCGCCGTTCGACACGCCGGAGACCGGGTCCGGCCGCGAAATGTCGATGAGAAGGGACGCGGTGGCGGTGTAGGCGCGCGGCATGAGGAGCGCAGCGCCGCCGGCCGCTGCCACCATCGCGATGAAGACTGCGAGCGCGAGGCGCCAGCGGGCTTGCAGGGCGGCCAGAAAATGAGAGAGGGTCATGGTGCGAGCACTCCGCGGGGTCGATCGGTTGGTTTCAGAACAGGCTTTCGGGCACGAAGACAACGTCGTCCGGCTGCAGCACTTCGTGCAAGCCGGGCTTGGACTCCACCATTTGGGCGCCGGCGCCCACGCGGCTGACGCGGATGCCGCGCTTCGTGCCGCGCGGCGTCGGTCCGCCCGCCGCTGCCAGCGCCTGGAGAATGCGCATGCCCGGTTCGAGCCGCATGGCACCTGGGCGCTGGACCTCTCCGTAGACGTAGACCTGCGGCGCACGCGCGACGTAGACCATGTCGTTGTTGCGCATCACGATGTTGTGTTCGCGGTCCGCACCGGTGGTAAGGCGCCGAAAATCCACGTTGATCCGAAAGGGCTTGCCTTCGCGCATGCCGGTGACCGTCAGCGTGTCGGACCCATCCGGCGCGATGCCGCCGGCCAGGGCCATCAAGTCCGACAGGCGCGTGATCGATGATTCAAGCGCATAGCGGCCGGGGCGAACGGCGTGGCCCATCACCGCAGCCAGGTTGCCGTGGAACTCCGAAACCACGATCGAAACCTGCGGCTTGTGGACCAGTCGGCCCTTGACCAGCCCCTGAGCGATGCGGCGCTCGGCTTGGGCCGGCGTGAGCCCGCCCAACGTGACATCCCCCAGCAGCGGATAGGCCACCACACCGCTTTCCGGGATGCGGACCTCCAGCGACAGCTCCGGGCTCTGGAGCACCGTCACGCGGATGCGGTCACCGCCGCCCAGGACGTAGTCCGTCACTGCGGACGTGACGGGGCGGGGCGGAGGCCCCGACTGCGCTGATGCTGGCCCGCCGATCCACCAACCGGCAACCACGAGAAGGAAAATTCGAACGAGGGACATGGCAACTCCGCAGGGGTATCAGTTTTGGCCGGACGAAAGCGAAGCGACCGGGGTCGTCGCGCGGTGCGAGAGGCGGCGGCGCAGCGTTCGCGCCTGCTCGTGCAACCAAGGATTGCGCGCGAGCAGCCCGCGTGCGACGGCGGCGGTCCGTTGCGCGAGCGCGGGCGTCCCAGCCATCGCGATGGGACGGACGTGCGTCGCGAACTTCAGCTTGTAGGGCTCCATACCGATCGAGAAATTGAACTCGGAGTGCTTCTCCCGATAACTTGATTCAAGGATGTGATGGAGGAGCTGCTGGCCGAGCGAGAAGCGGGCAAACATCGGGTCGGGGTTGAAGGAGAAGATCCAGCCTGTCCAACGGGTGCTGTGGACGGCGCCCAGCCAGACCGAATGCAGCCGGTTTCGGATGCGCAGCGTCGAGGCGCGAAGCATCTTGCGTTCTCGAAGCTCGTGGAAGAAGCGCTGGTGGGCCGGGTTTGCGAAAAGATCCGCGCGGCCGAGCGACAAATCGCGTTGCGATTTCCATGCGAAGCAGGTTGGAAGGACGTCTTCCGCGTCGTCGTTCACCCCGAATTCGGGTTCGCCGACGAACTCTCGCAATCGCCGCCCGCGGCGGCGATCCTCGCTCACCAGCGCTTGCCGCGATTTCAGATAGTCATCCCAGCTCGCGTAATCAGCCCAGAGCACGGTGGGCGCCCCGAACAGGCCTTCCCAGCCGGGGATCTGGCGGAACTCTTGCAACGGGACCATCGTCCGACCGACGCCATCCAGCCGCGTCAATGCACGCAGCCGAGGTGCATGGCCGCGAAGGCGCCCCAGCGACTCATGCATGTCGATGAACGTTTGCGACGTGAGCGGGCCACTGCCCTCGACATCGAGCAACCGGTAGATTTCACCGTCGACCGCGTAGTCGCGCACACGGCATGCCTTGCCGGCGTGGTACACGCTTGCGATGACGTCGAGGAACGCCGGTTCCGTGTAGAGATTGATCGGGGCGAGCGTCGAGAGCTCGTCGACGTGGCGTTGAAGGATGTTCATGGTTTGCCCGAACACTGAGCCGAGGAAGAGGAGGAGGGTGCATGGCGCATGGCCAGGTCGCGCATGACCCAGGCAAGGATCGCGGGGCGGCGAGTCCATTGGTCGATCGCATACGGCAAGCCCGCATGGCCGTAGGCCACGTAGACCTGCGTTGCAAGCCCGCATTGCTTCGCCAAGCCGTCCAGGCGCGGCAGTGAACGCATCTGTTCGAGAACGCAAGAAGTTCCCTTCGCGACCAGGCTGTCCAACGCCGGCTTGGCGACCCACCGGTCGTGCGTGGCCACGCCCACATGGGTCGCACGCCCCGACAAGGCACCGATTAACTCCAGGAACGAGCGGCGCGGATCGATCTTCGGAAACACCGGGTCGCCGCCTTGTCCCTTCACGACGCGAACCGGGATGCGCATCTGAATGAAACGTTCGGCATCGGCCATCGACCGCTGGAAGCGCGCCGGCAGTGTTGCCGAGACATCGCAGCCCTGCATCACGGCGTCCTCCAGCAGTGCGTGGGTCGGGTCGATGGAGTCGTGCCCCTGGGCGTCGAAGTGCACCCGCACCCCATGCGCCTTGGCCGCGCCAAGCACCTCCTTGACCAGTGCCCTGTCGAAGCCGAGTTGGTCGACCTTGATCGAAACCGAACTGAGCAGCCCTGCCTCGGCGATCGCCTCGATGGCAAGAACGTAGTGCGCCGCGATCGAGGCCGGGTTTTCTCCAGGGCACGACCAGTATCCGAGCGTCGATGGGTGCCCGGATGCTGTCTCGGCGAGGGCCGCCTGGATGGCATCGGCCTCGTTCACACCGGTGATGTGGCTTGCTCTGGTGGCGAGGTAACGCCCGAACCGTGCCTCCACGTCACCGAGCGCGAGCGAAGCGCGTACCGTGTGTGCCGCGGCGACGGGGCCCAGCAGGCCTCGGGACCGCGCCCGGCGCGACTGCACGCGAAGATCGATCTGTTCTTCGGTGACGCCATAACGCTTGGCGATGTCGTTGAGGAGGTGGCTGTAAGAAAAACTCATGATGGGGCGGCGCAGGCGAGCAGGGTCCGGTCCGTGTGCAACGAATGTCGTGGCTGTTGACGTGAAGACTACGGGCGCGTTTCAAGACGCAGTTGCGAATCGTCAACTCGGGTCGAGACAGGCACTGGCATCGGTGGTCTCGAAAATCCCTGCTCCGCGGCTGTCTCGCTGCAAAGCGCACGCAAGACGGCAATTGACTCAGGCGAGAGATGCTTCCGGCTTCCCACGGCCGTCATGCCGGCGTCACTTCTTGCGTGACGGCTTCACTGGCGCGGCCGCTGCCGCAGGGATGATGCAGATCTAGCCACGGGCTGCACTCGGACTGCCGCGGCGACTCGCACCGGCAAGCCGGACGCTGGCAGCTGGCCGCGCTGTGTGGTCTCGGGTGCCGGCTCGAACTGCAGGGATTGGGGATCCCTCCGCAGCGGCGCTGGATTGACTAAGGCGTTGAGGCCTTGCCAGAAGGCCGGCGTTCGCCCGTATGGCCCGGGCGGAGCCCAGATGCCCGATGGCGAGCTGGCACGTTATCGCTGATGGCCGGTCAGAAGCCGCACTCGACGAGCCTGCGAGCCTGCGAGCCTGCGCGGTCACGAATCAGCCGAGTTCGAAGGTTGTGATGCCGTAGACGGCGCCGAGGTTGCACGCGGGCGCTGGGCCCTTGTACATGCGCGCCGTCTCGAACACGCAGCTCATGCCATTCTCTTTCGCGAGTGCAACGGCCGCTGCGTTGGGCTCGGGCAGGTCCAGACAGACCGCATCGCCAGCCGCTACGGTGTCGCACAGTCCTGCGTAGAGCGCCGATGCGATCGCCGGTTCGTCGGCGACGAGCGGGCCGATCCTGTGTCCTTCCCGACACCGGCGGATCACGCCCCATCCGCCGAGGTGGCCCTGATGCAGCCAGGCCAGGCCGGCCGAATCCGGCATCGAGCGCCATTGGCGCAGAAAGGCCGTACGCGGAGCAGGAAACACCTCGCGATCCTTGCGGCAGAGCGTTTCGAGATCGACCGCTGGCAGAGGCACCAATTCGCTCGGCACAGCTTTCTCGCTGGGCAGAGCGATCCCCGCATAGCGTGCATTGCGCCAGGCCAGCGTGAAGCCGCTGCGCTTGTAGTTCTCCTGCTGGGCGGGAACGCCGTCGAGCCCGACCACACGGCCAGACAACCGGGAGATCGCAGCATCCCACAAGCGCAACCCGATGCCCAACCCTCGCCAGGGCGGCACCACCAAATACAGGCCGATGAAGCCGAAAGCGGAGCCGTATGCGACGGCGCTGATGCAGCCGACCGGCACGCCACCGACTTCAGCGAGCAAAAAGCCTTCAGGGGCCGCGGCGCGGAAGCTCAGGGCATCGTGCAGCCCCGGGTTCCATCCTTCTTCTGCGGCCCAGGCGATCGCAAGCCGGGTCTCGTCGCCGCACATTGTGCGAATGGTGCACTCCATGCGCGGCATTGTGTATCGGATGCGGAACGGGTACGCCGATTCCCCCTGCCGAATCGCAGGCATGAGCTTTCACTTCGCCGCTGCGCGACGGTTCACCTGACGCGCAGTCCTTCGCATCGCCCGGGTAGGCGCTCCTCGGCTGATCTTCGCGGGGCTGTCGCGGGCGAGGACGACGCCGGCTGCACCCCTGTGCCGTCGTCCCGACGAGGCCTACGCTTTCTCCTGCCTCGGCACCAATCCTTGCTCCACTGCGTAGCGGATGAGCGCCGCGGTATTGGGCAGCAGCAGGCGCTCCATGATGCGGGTCTTGTGCGTGCTGACCGTTTTCGTCGAAATGTGCAGCGCCGCGCCGATCTCGCTTGGGCGGCTTCCGCCGGCCAGCCGGCGCAGCACCTCCAGCTCGCGGTCGGAGAGTTGTGCGTGATTCGGGTCGCCGGACGCGCCATTGAGCGTGCGCACCATGCGCTCGGCGAGGCCGACGCTCACGTATATGCCGCCCGCGACGACCTTGCAGATGGCATCGACCAGCTCCCGCGTCGTGCTGTCCTTCGTGACATAGCCGTTGGCGCCGCCCTTGAATGCCCGCATGGCGTACAGCTCCTCGGTATGGATGCTCAGCATCAGCACCCGGAGGAGGGGAAAGTCCGCACGAGCCCGGCGCAAGAATTCCAGCCCGCTCATTCCGGGCATCGAGATGTCGACGATCGCGACGTCGTAGCCCTGTTCGTGCAAGCGCGCAAGCGCCTCGTGCCCATGCGCGGCTTCGTCGGTCGTCCACTGCGGCGCGGTGGCTTCGAGCATGCGCTTGAGCCCTTCGCGGACGATCGCATGATCGTCGACGAGCAGGATGCGAAGCGATGTCGGATTGCCCTTGGGGATTGGCATGGCGTTCAACGGGTGGCCTCCAGAACTTTGCCGGTGAGCAGTTTTGTTCGTTCTCCCTTACGTCACCGGCAAGCCAAGCATTCGAGAATGCTCCTGCGAGGTCAATAGGCGAGTTATCTCTTCCCCCCGGTTTGGTGGCGCCCGACGGAATCTCCGAACGAGCGTGATGAGGATTCGTGCACACGTGGAAAGCCGAGGACCTGCGCTCGAGAAACACCCAATCGAGTATTTGGTGGGTGATTGGGCCCAATGCGCGTTGCAATTGTTTCAGGCGCGCGAACACAAACGAAACCGGGGCGTGCGGGGGGGTGCGGATCAGCGTGAATGACCATGGCGCGGGGGACAAAACGCTTATCGCCGTTGCTGCCAAGGAATACCGCAGAAACGCCCCGTGTGGCCCCGCGGCATCAGGACGTCGTGCGGACCTTTTCCTAGATACCTGGACTTGAATGATGGGAATGCAGGTACTCCTGCACATCGTCCACCCGATCGCCCAAGGCCTTGATTGCATCCCGAACATCGTTGGGCGTGACGCCAAACCTGTCGGCCCAGGTCCGCACTTCAAGGTCTTCGTTGACATTGATGCGAGTGCGGCCCGGGCCGCCGTTGTTGTGCAGGCTGTCGGACATGTCGGTCTCCTCGTTCATGGGCCACCGCTGCGGCAAATTTCATTCCTGGAACTGGCTGTCGGCGAGTCCCGTCGGACGAGGCTCGAACGTTCACACTACGGTCCAGGCGAGTGCCCGCGAGCACAGCAAAACTACCAGTACCGTCCCAAAGCTGCGGGCGATAGCATTGGGCAATGGACGCCGTTGCTGGTACGCAGCTGCTGGAGGCCCGCTTGCTGCGATGCAGCGAACACCTTCTCGTGTGGGTCGGCCTGTGGGGCGATGAGGCCGCGCCGTGCGTGATGAAGATGTCGTCCGCCGAGGAAGATGCTACTGCGAAGGCCCAGTTGCGCACGGAAGCGCATGTCTTGTCGCTGTTGCAGCACTTGCCTGGTGTGCCGCGCTTGCTGCACGCCGATGCCGCGACCGGCACACTGGTACAAGAGCGGGCTCCGGGGATCGCCCTGCAGGAGGCATCGGTCGGCCTGCCGCGAGACGTGGCCCGTTGGGCCCGCGTGGCTGTCTTGCTGGGTGACATTCTCGATGGCATCCACCGCACCGGCGTGTTGCACGGTGACGTGCACCCGGACAACATCATGTTCGACCCCGCCACGGGCCAGGTCACGCTGATCGACTTTGGCGCGGCGGTCCTGCAGGGTCGGCTCGATGTCGGATATCGGCACCCCGCGCAACTCGGACACGCGTTGCCCTACGGCGCCCGGAACTCACCGGCCGGCTCGGGCGCGCGGCGGACTTCCGCGCCGATCACTACGCGCTGGGCGCGGTGCTGTACGACCTCCTCTGCGGGCGGCCGCCGTTCATCGAAACCGATCCACTGGCCTTGCTGCATGCGCTGCTGACGCGTTTGCCGCCATCCCCGCGCGCGTTGTCAGCCGATGTGCCGGCCTGCCTGTCAGCGGTGGTGATGAAGCTGCTCGCCAAGCAGCCCGAGGATCGCTATCAGTCCGCGCATGGGTTGCAGGCGGACCTGCGGTACTGCCTCGGCGTGGCCGAAGGGCTGAGTCGCGACGACGACGGCTACGTGCCAGGGCGCCAAGACCGTCGTGGCAGGCCCGCGTTGCCGTCGCGGCTTGCCGGCCGTGAGGTCGAAATCGCGTTGCTGCGCGAAGCGCTGCACGAGGATGCGGGCATCCCGCGCCTGGCGCTTGTACACGGCGAGGCCGGGGCCGGCAAGAGTGCGTTGGTGTTGGGTGCGCTTGCCGGAGAACATGCCGGCCGTGCGGTGTTCGCCAGCGCAGCCTTTCCGCAATTCAGGCGTGATCGTCCGTACGGGCCGCTGGTCGAACTGCTGGTCCAACTGGCGGACCACTGCCTTTGGGAACCGCCAGCCTCGGTAGCCCGGCTGCGCGACGCACTGCGCGAGGCAGTGGGCAGCAATGCCGGTCTGCTGCTGCTGATTGCACCCGAATTGTCGCCATTGCTGCCGGACGTGGACATCGCGCCCGCGGAAGAAACCGGTACCGCGTCAAGCACACTTGGCGCCGCGCTGCATGGCCGACTTTGCCAGGCCTTGGCTGCGTCGCTCCAGGCACTGTGCAGTGTTGCAGAGGCCGTGGTGCTGTTCGTCGACGACCTGCAATGGGCGGACGCAGACACGTTGGGCTTGCTTGAGCACGTGGTGCTTGAACAAAGTCGCGGTGAGGTGCTGTTCGTGGCGGCCTACCGCGACGACGAGGTCGATGCACCGCACCCGTTGCACGGCATGCTCAGGCGTGTTCGCGAGAGTGGCGTGCGACTGGTCGACATCGCGGTCGATGCGCTGCCCGAGCCGATGGTGGAGGCGCTCGCGGCCGATGTGCTCGACACCGATGTGCATTGTGTGTCTCCGCTGGCGCGCACGCTGCATCGCAAGACCGCGGGCAATGCATTTTTCGTGCTGCAGCACCTGCAGCGGATGTTCGAAGACGGTTGCCTGCGGCGCGATGGAGCCGACTGGCAGTGGGATGCGGCGGACCTGGACGCGCTGCCCGAGCGCGACAAGCTGGTTGCAGGTCTGGTGGAGCGGCTGCAGCTGCTTCCAGCCGATGTGCAACGGCTGGCCACCGTGTGCGCCTGCCTCGGCAACCCGATCGATGCGGAGCTGCTGCCTGAGGTTCTCGACATGCCGCCTCAGCGGGTAAATGAGCTGCTGCTGCCGCTGCTCCAGCACGAAATGCTGCTGAGCGGACGTGGCGGCAGCCTGTCGTCCGGCGGCATGCGCAGCCTGCGCTTCTGCCACGACCGCATGCTGCAGGCGGCGCACGAGTTGCTGCCACCGCGCGAGCGCAGCCGTTGCCACCACCGAATCGCCCAAGTGATGGCGCAGCGGTTGCGGCAAGGCGCAGGGGCAGCCGAGGGAGCAAACACTGGTGCCCGACACGATGGCGCACGTTTCGCACTGGCCGAACACCATCTGGCTGCGCTGCAGGCGCTCGAAGAGCGCGGCGAGCGCGCGGAAGTGCTAGGCCTTTTGCTGGCGGTGGGTCGGGGCGCCATTGACCGCGGCGCGTTCCCGCAGGCGCTGCGATTCGCCGAAGGCGCAGCCTGTCTTGCGGCTCAGGGCGCCGCCAGCGAAGCGCAGCGCTTGGAGCTGGCCCTGCTGCAGCATGGTGCCCTGTTCGGACTGGCCCGTTACGACGCGGCCGACGAAGCGTACGCTGCGCTGGCAGCGTTGCCGCAGGCCGACCCGATGCGCACCGCGGAGGCCACCGCGCGCCAGCACATCGCCCTTGCCAACCGTGGCCGCTACGAGGAGGCGGTGTTGTTGACCTTGGGGGTGGCGCAGGCGCTCGGCCTGCCTCACCCCCATGATGGTGGCTGGGACGCCGCGTTGCGTGAAGAAGTCGACGGGCTGTACGCGGCGCTGCAGACACGTGGCCCTGGCCTGTTCGACGAACTGGCGCCGCTGGACGATCCAACGCTGGAAAGCGCGGCCTTCATGCTGGTCAGCAGCACGGCGGCAGCCGGCTATTGGCGTCCCGTGATCAGCCACTGGGTCAAGTTGCGGGTCCTGCGCCTGGGTTGGGAGCGCGGCCGCTTCGCGGCGCTGCCCGAAATGATGGTTCTGGCCTCCATCACGTTGAGCAGCGTGCGCGACGACCTGGCGACCGGGTACGCACTGGCCCAGGCCGGGCTGCGGCTGCAGCGACATTACCCCAGCGCGCGCCTGCGGGCGAGATCGTATTTCTGCCTGGCGACCGCCAACACCTGCTGGTTCGAGCCGCTGGCGCGATGCATCGAGCAATCTCGCCTGGCCTACCGTTGGGCCGTGGAGGCCGGAGACACCGAATGCGCGTCGATGGCCCAGTTCATGTCGCTGCCGCCAGCCGTCGATGCCATCGCCGAACTCGACGAAGTGCTGAACGACGTGACGGTGGCGCTGCAAGTGGCAAAACGCACAGGCGACCGCGGTTCCACCGACGGCGTGCTCATCTGCCAGCAGTTCGTGCGCTGCCTGCTTGGACGGACCCGGTCATTGGCAGAGTGGGACGATGAGGACTACAGCTTGGCCGAACACCAGGGCGAGATGGCGGCGAACCCGATTGGTCGGGCCCTGATGGCGGTCTATCGGGCTTACGGCGCGGCGCTGTCCGGCGACTGGCCAGAGGCCTTGCAGCAGTGTCGCGACGGTGCAAGCACTGCGGCCATTTTGACCAGTACCTACATGTTCGCGTTGGGCCGCTGGGTGCATGCCCTCGCGATCAGCCAAGCGTTGCTGGGCGCCCTGGCCTGCGAACGGGATGCGCTGAGCGCCGAGCGGGAGCCCTTGGTGGCGTGGTTGGAGCGCCGCGCCCTCGATGCGCCCGCCAACTTCGGCCACTGGTGCGACGTGCTGCGCGCGATGCAGGCGTGGGAGCAGGGCCGCTACGGCGACGCAGCGCAGCGTTTCGAGGCTGCAATCGACGCCGCCGAACGTGAACACCGGCCCGGCCACCAGGCGCTGGCGTGCGAACTGACTGCCGCCTTCCACGCTTCGCATGGGCTGCACCGTGCTGCCGGGGCCTACCGCGCAGCGGCGCTGCGCGCGTACGAGGCCTGGGGCGCGAAGGCGAAAGTCGCGCAGCTGCGAGCGCACGGCATGCCAGTGGCCCGCTCGTTGCGGGACGACGGTTCGATGGCGGCGCTGGACATCGACAGCCTCCTTCGCGCCGGGGACCTGCTGGCCCATGAGCGCGATCAACAGGCATTGCTGCGAGTGCTGTTCGACCTGCTGCGCCAGTACGCCGGCGCTGAGCACGGCGTGCTCCTGTGGCGCACGGGAACCGCGTGGAAGCCCCGTGCCGGGTTTTCTCCCGGGTCTCACTGGTTCGCGCTCGATGACGACGACCGCGGCATGCCGCCGGGCGGCGGCGATGAAGTGCCCTCGTCGGTACTGCACTACCTGACACAGGCGACCAGGCCCTTGCTCGTGGCCGATGCCACCCGGCATCCGCGTTTCGGCGCCGAAGCGGCCTGGTTGCGGCGCGGCGTCAAATCCGTCCTCGGGCTGCCGATCATCTTGCACGCGCAGCCCATCGCGTTGCTGTACCTGGAGAACCGCCAACTGCCCACCACGCTGACGGCGCAGCAACTGGGCACGCTGCGCTTGCTCGGCCTGCAGTTCGCTGCCGCCTATGAAAACGCGCGCATCGGCCGCGAACTCGAAAACCTGCTCGCCAGCCGCACCGCCGAGTTGACGCGCAACCGAAATGCGTGGGAGGCGCTGTTGGCGCATGCGCCCGCCATCGTGTTCACGAAGGACCTCGAGGGCCGCTACATCAGCCACACGCCGCAATTGGCCGTTCTGCTCGGTCGTCCCGGGCGATCGCTGGTGGGCCTGCGCGATGCGGAGCTGTACGATGCCGCGGATGCAGCCCTCATGGAAGCACAAGATCGCGCCGTGATTGCCGAAGAGCGCTGGCTTCGCGTGGAGCAGCAACATCACAGTGCCATCGGCGCGCGCACCTTTCTCACGCACAAGTTCCCTTTGCGCGACGCGCTCGGCCAAGTCTGCGCGGTGGGCGGGATGGCGCTCGACATCACCGAGCAGAAAGAGGCACAGCGCGCCGCAGAAGCGGCGACGCGCGCAAAAAGTGGCTTTCTTGCCAACATGAGCCATGAGATCCGCACCCCGATGAATGCCATCCTCGGCATGTCACGTCTTGCGCTGCAAAGCGGGCTCACCGCGCGCCAGCACGGCTACGTGCGGAAAATCCAGGTCTCGGCCGAGTCGCTGCTCGGCATCATCAACGACATCCTGGACTTCTCGAAAATCGAGGCCGGAAAACTCGACGTCGAGCAAGTGGACTTCGATCTTGTCGACGTGCTCGACAACCTGGCCAATGTCGTCGGCATGACGGCCGAGGAAAAAGGCTTGGAGCTCTTGTACATCGAGCCGGTGGGGCTTCCCACGGCGCTGGTCGGCGATCCCTTGCGCCTGGGCCAGGTTCTCTTGAATCTCGGCAACAACGGGGTGAAGTTCACCCACCAAGGGGAAGTGACACTCGTGCTGGGCGTCGTCGAACAAACCGACCGCGCAGTGCGCCTGCGCTTCGAGGTGCGCGACACTGGCATCGGGATCGACGAGGCCGATCGACAGCGCCTGTTCCAGCCCTTCGAGCAAGCCGATGCGTCGACCAGCCGCCGCCATGGCGGCACCGGCCTGGGCCTGGCCATCAGCCGGCAGTTGGTGCGTTTGATGGGCGGCGATCTCGACGTGCAGAGCACACCGGGCGTTGGCAGCTGCTTTTTCTTTACCTTGCCGTTCGAGCTGCAGCAGGTCCCGACACCTTCGGTTCCGCTGAACCACGAAGGGCTGCATGGGAGGCGCATGTTGGTGGTCGACGACAACGCGGCAGCCCGGGAACTGCTGGCGGACATGGCCCGAGCACTTGGCATGCGGCCCGATACCGCCGCCGACGGGACGCAGGCATTGCACAAGCTCACCCGGGCTGATGCAGGCGACGCACCATACGACATCCTCCTGCTGGACTGGAAAATGCCCGGCATGAGCGGCGCCGACTGCGCACGGCGGATCGCCGAGCTGAACCGGCCGGCCCGCCGCCGCCCGGTGGCCGTGCTCATGCCGACCGCCTCCTCTCGTGACGAGGCCGTCCGCCGCATCGACGAACAAGGCCTGTCCATTGCCGCACTGCTGACCAAGCCGGCAACTTCATCCACGCTCTTCGACAGCTGCTGCAAAGCGCTGGGGCTGTCGTCGACCGCCACCACACGCACCGAACGGCGCAAAGGAACTCTCATGGCGTATCAATCCAAACTGAAGGGGGCGCGCGTCCTCCTTGTCGAGGACAACGAGATCAACCGCGAAGTCGCTCTCGAACTGCTGAGCACGGAAGGCCTCATCGTCGAGACCGCGGGCGACGGCAGAGAGGCCGTCGAAATACTCGGTATCCGCCCGTTCGACGCCGTGCTGATGGACTGCCAAATGCCGGTGATGGACGGTTTCGATGCCACGCGTGCACTGCGAGCGCGGCCCGAACTGCGCGACCTTCCGGTGATCGCGATGACCGCCAGCGCAATGGTGGGGGACAGGGAACGAGCGCTTGCCGCCGGCATGAACGACCACATCGCCAAGCCGATCGACATCGACGGCATGTTCGCGACGCTGGCCCGGTGGATCGGAGGGCGACGGGATTCGACCTCATCGAGGGTTGGCGCCCGCATGGACGATGACTCGAGGGACTGGCATTCACTGCCCGGCGTGGACGCCATGACCGCGTTGTCGCAACTGCGCGGAAACGAGGCGATCTTCACGCGCATGCTGCGGCGCTTCCTGGAGGCTTATCGCGACTTCGCCGCCCGTTTTGTCTCAGCCTGGACCGGCGATGATGCCGACGCGGCCAAGCGAATGGCCCATGACCTCCAGTCCATCGCCGGCACCTTGGGCATGCACACGTTGAGGCAACGGGCGCAGGCGTTGGAGCAGGCTTGCGGTGCAGGAGACGACGACAGGGTGGAAGCGCGCTTGAAGGACCTGTCCGTCGTGATCGGCCCCATTGTCGATGGCGTTGAGCGGTGGGCCGACGGTGCGTCGGAGGCGTCGTCCCGTTCTGTTGGAACCGAAGGATAAGTCCCCGCAGTGATGCAGGAGCCAGGCTCTTTATTGGTGCGTTGCGCGTGAACAGCAGTTCATTGCGGTGCAAACCCTTTCCCCAAGAAGATGGCTTGGAACGGAGTGCGTGCAGTAATTTACGGACAATGTCGGGGCGCTGAGCGAAACTGTATATGCGCGCCCGGTATTTGCTTCAATGCACACAGTTGTTTGTTCCAAAGACCGGCGTTGTTCAAACGCTCTCCTCGGCGGGACGTGCTAGTGCTGCGAAGGACCTCCATGTTGAAACTGCTGTCTCTTTGTTCCCGAATTGTGCTGGTCATGGCGACCGTTACGCCGTCCGCCTGGGCCGGCCCGACGCTCGATCGGATCAAGAGAACGGGGCAGATCACGCTGGCCCACAGGGAGTCCTCGGTTCCTTTTTCGTACGTGCTGCCCGACAAGAAGCCTGTGGGTTATTCGCTCGATCTGTGCCTCAAAATCGCCGAGGCGGTACGCAAGAAAATCGGGGCGCCATCCCTGACACCGGTATTCCTTCTCGTGACGACCGCGAACCGAATCGGCACCGTGGCCGAAGGAAAGGCCGACCTGGAATGCGGTTCCACCACCAACAATGCGGAACGCCGTCAAACCGTGGACTTCACGGTGCCTCATTACATCGCGGGCGCTCGCTACCTGGTGCGTGCCGACAGCACCATCGACGACCTGCAGAACTTCGCCGGCAAGAAGGTCGTTTCGACGCAGAACACCACGCCGCTGAAGGCCATCGAATTCGCCAACCGCGAGCGCTTGCTGCGCATCAACATCCTCCAGGCGCCAGACCACGCCACAGGCGTCGAGATGGTCGAGCGGAATGACGCGGACGCGTTCGTGATGGACGACGTGCTGCTGTACGGATTGATCGCCGGCCGCCCCGATCCGAGCAAGCTCAAGGTCGTGGGCAAGTTCCTGACCATCGAACCGTTGGCCATCATGTTGTCGAAGGACGATCCGGAATTCAAGGCCATCGCGGACGAGGAGATGAAGCGCCTGATCTACTCGCACGAAATCCATGAAATCTATGCCAAATGGTTCCTTCGGCCGATTCCACCAAAGAACGTGCCCTTGAACCTGCCGATGAACTATCTGCTCAAGGATTTCTGGAAATACCCGACTGCCATCGTCCCCTTCTGACGACGAAGAGTCCTCTCCGCCTTGCAAGACTTCATGGAGGGCCCGCACACCCGATGACACGGACCCAATGAACATTGCCTCCCGTTGCAGTGCACAATGGCGCAGTGGCGGCGCAGGTCGGTCTTCCGGGGCGCAGCTGGTGTGGAACAAACCGGCAGGAGGATGGGGTTGGGCCTCGATGATGCGTATGTCGTACTGGGTGTCTCGCCCGGTGCCAGTGAATCTGAAGTGAAGGCGGCATGGCGGCGACTCGTGTCTCGCTGGCACCCCGACCGCAACGGTTCGGCCGATGCCGCCGCGTTGATGCAGCGCATCAACCGTGCATACGACCGCATCCAGCACGCCTTTTCGGACGGCTCGGAGGAACCATCGCCTGCCGATGCCCGTGGAAAGAGCAAGCGAGGTACCGGCCGGGTCGTGCACCGGCGCGTGCGGCTGTCGCTCGAACAGGCGGCGCTCGGTTGCATGCGGGTGTTGCGGGGCAAGCTGACAGAAATCTGCTCTGATTGCGAAGGCTTTGGGCTGCTTGCCTCCATGATGCAGTGTGCCGACTGCGAAGGCGAGGGCACCATCCGCTCGCGCCTGTGGTTCGGCTGGATGTCCGGCCGGGAAGCCTGCTCGCCTTGCGAAGGCCGGGGCGTCGTCCGCGCCCGTTGCGTGGCATGCGAGGGCCTTGGCCGCATGGCCCAGCGGTACGAGCAGTCCGTGCGGTTCCCCGCCGGCGTGTGCGACGGCGACGTATTGACTGCCGACGGGGTCGGACGCGACGCCGGCGGGTTCGACGGCACGTTGGAAATGCAGATCGAACTGGCGCCGCACCCGTTCTTCAAGGCAGGTGACGATGGCACGCTGCGGTGCGAAATGCCAGTCGACGGGTTCGCCTGGTTGGCTGAAGCCTGGATCGCCGTTCCCACGCTCGGCGGGATGCAACAGATGCGCCTGCGACGCGGCCGGCGTGTCTATCGCTTGCGCGGCCAAGGCTGGCCCTTGAAACACGATGGCCCCGAGCGGGGCGATCATGTCATCACGGTGGTCCCGACCTTTCCCGATGCACCGAATGCAGACCAGCAGGCGTTGCTTGAGCAACTCGCCGCGCTGGCTGACGCCGGAAGTTCGGCGGCGACGCGCGAATGGGACGCGACCCTGCGCGCATGGGAGCAAGGGCGGACCAAGGCAACCGCCTGATCCTCTGCGCGCGGGCAGAGGTGGTTCAGCGCGACGTCGGGTTGTTCCTGCCGTTGGAATGAGGGGCATCGCAAAGGTGGACCGCTGCTTACCATCGTCTGGCCTGAGTGTCGGAACCGTGGGGTGAGCGCCATGAGGATCATCGGCAAAGTGATGGCGGCCGTTATCGGCCTCGCCTGGTTGGGCCATGCCCATGCCCTGGACCAGTACTCCGCCAAATTGATTGCGGCGCTGCCCGCATTGCGCACCGGAATCGCTGCGCTGGACGGCCCGCACAACGTTGACGGCCGCTGGACCACGGCGAGCGTGCCGCATGCCGCCTCCTACGTTCGCCACCAGAGCGGCGAAAACGCGCAGACTGGCATTCCGATCTGGACCGACTGGTTCGGCAACTCGGACCTGCATCGCCAAAGTGGTCCCCCCATGTCGATGGGGGAGGCCACCGGGAACGTTCCCATGCTCGACAGCAACGCAGGCGCGGAAGGCTTTGTCCACCTCGACAACCTCACTGCGTCGGGCAGCAGGCAGGCGCCCAAGTCGGAGATCCAGTCGCATGCCACCTGGTCACGCGAGTTCTGGCTGAACGCCGGCGCCTCGTTCACGTTCCGCGCGCTGTGCGTTCTCAAGATCACCGGAGAGGCACCACCGCTGCGCAGCAAGACCTGGTTCGACGTCGATCCCGCGGATTTCCATGCATCGCTGACCACGGCCGACATGGACAGCCGGGTCCGCGCGAACCTGACGGCATCGATCACCAGTCTGTTCACCGGTGACCTCAGCAGCGTTTTCGGCTTTGTGGTCGAGCCCGACGGGCATCTGTCGATGACAATCACGAACAACACGGCGTCCCCGATGACGGGCACCCTGGGGGCCGGCGCCTATGTGAGTGTCGGCGTACCCTGAGTTTTCCGGGCGCTTTCAGAGGACGGTGGGAAGCCATGCCTCCCATGGCGCGCGCGTCCGCGTGGCGCACAGCCGCCGCCACGCAACACTGCCGTAGGCCGCCACGAGGTCGCGCCCGGCATCCTTCCAATCCGGCGCATCGCCCGACACGCCGATCGCGTCAAGGTAGTGCCGGCTGACGACGACGAACTGCCGCCGATACGGCAACAGCACATGGTCGGGAAGGGCGGCCAGGCAATTGCGTGCCTTCGCAAGGTCGGCAAACCAGTGATTGACGAAGCTTTCACAGCGCGGCGCATGCCAGAACGTGCCGGCATCGTGACCCTGAGAAGCGCGCCCGCCGAGGACTTGGTGCGCCTGCCCCCACGAACGGAACCCCACCCCTTGCGCTGCAAGCGTCAGGCAATGGGAAAGGCGCCAGGAGGAGGGCGTTGCACAACGTTGCCCCGAGACGGCCCGGGCGCGCGCCACGATGGACGCGTCGCCGGCACGCAATGCATTGAGGCCGATGCGGGCGCGGGCCTTGAGCTCCGTGAGCGACGCGTTCGGCGCCAACGCCGGTTCAGCATGGAGGCGCGGGGACGGGGAGGAGAAGGGGAAGGGCATGACAACACTCCATTTCGTTCAAGGCCATTCCCGCGATGGCCAGACGAAAACAAAGGGCTGTCAGACAAGTGAGCAGCGAAGGAGGGTGAGTGCCTCTTTTGCGGGGAGGCGCCCCTCAGCGCCTGGGGCGGCAGTATAGCGAACGGCCTGGGCTGTGTGTCAAGCGCCGGTAGGGTCGGCGCCCGCGCTCAGGCGCAGTTGGAAGAGGCGCTTGGTCCACGGAGTCCTTGGGCAATGTTCGCTTGCCCGCGAGCTGAGGGGTGACAACCGATCGCCCGCGTCCATACCATCCGCCCCCTTGCGGGACGTCGGCGAAGCCGTGCAAGCGCAACTCGGCCGGACCGCCACGCCCCTGCGCCGCCTTTTCGCTGCCTGCTCTCGGAAAATTCGATCATGTCCGCTTACCAGGACACCACCTACATGAAGCGGGCTGCCACCGGCACCTTCGCAGTCTTTCTGGACCCTGTGGCGCATCCCGCATCCAGTTTCTTCGCCCTCAGCGCTGCAGGTCCCGCGGCAGGAGCCGGGAATATCTTCACCGGCGAGGGCGGGGGGCTGGCCGCCGCCTACACGTCCGCGGGTGGTGGGACAATGATCAGTTGCCTGTTCACGGTCAAATGACCGGGCGCTCGTCCCCGCACTGATGCCTCAGTGCGACATCATCAGCGGCACCGGCGTGTGCCGCAGGGCGGTGTGCGTGACTCCGCCGATCAGCCGTTCCACCCAGCGTGCGTGGCCATAGGTGCCCATGACGATCAGGTCGGCCCCGAGCGCAATGGCGTCGGCCAGCAGTGCGTCGCCAATGGCGCTGCGAGTGCGGGAGATGCGGGTTTCCGCATGGACGCCGTGGCGCTGCAGCCAGCTGGCCACCTCGGCCAGGCGCAGGCCTACGCCGTCGTCCGATTCCGTGTGCAGGCGGCGCCAGACGCACAGCATCACCTGATCGGCCTGACACAGCACGGGCAGGGCGTCGGTGGCGGCACGCACGGCGGCCGGGCTGTCGTCCCAGGCGAGCAGGATGCGCCGGCCAGCATGCTCGAAGCGGCCTTCTCCGGGCACCACCAGGGTTGGTTTCGGGTTGTGGGCGAGCACCTGTTCGACGAAATGGATGCCGCTCCGCCACGCCAGACTCGACGGCTCGGGAGGGCTCACCACGACGAGGTCACTGCACACGGCATGGTGCAGCAGCACGGCGGCTGCATCACCCTCGGCCGGCTGCGCATCGGCCGACAACACCCCTTCGGCCCTGGCGGCGTGGCGGAAATCCCTGGCCCGTTCGTCGGCTCTCTGCCAGGCTTCCGTCAATGCCAGGTCGGCGGCGTCCATGGCGAAAGCGGCCGAGGCGCTGGTGTCGGCAATCATCAGGCGGCCCGTGGGCGCGATGCCTGTCAAGTGGGCGCCATGCGTGACTGCCAGCCGGGCGGCCAGATGCACGCGTGCCGTTGCCGGTGGATCGTCACCGAGCACCACGAGGATGTGCCGGAGATTCATCGCGAGGGCCTCCATTCGACCAGTGCGTGCCGTTCAAGCATACGCGCTGTATGGCCGCGTGAAGTGATACAGCACTTCACTGTATCGACGGGTCTTGTGCCTTTGTCACCAGGCCGTCCCGGCCTATCGTTGAGCCCATGAACACGCTCAAGACCGCCCTTGTTTCCCGCCTCGCGTCTGCCGCCCGGCAACGGCATCCGGCGGTCGCCTGGTTCACTGCGCAATGGGAGCGGCTGGGCCGCTCAGACGAAGAGCGGTTCCTGACGGATGCCACGGATCCGGAAGATCTGGAACAACGTCTCAGGCTGCTCGAACGCGATGGGCTGCCGCCGGACAGATCAGCCACAATGTGACGCATGTTTGCGCTTGATCGCGATTCCACTGTCCCGCTGTCCGAGCAGATCGACATCCGACTGCGCGCCATGGTTGCCGAGCGCCGGCTGCTGCCAGGTTCGCGGCTCACGTCCATCCGCCAGCTTGCTTCCTAGCTGCTGGTGAGTCCGAACACGGTGGTGACTGCGTACGATCGCCTGGTGGCCGACGGCCTGGTGTTCTCGCGCGGGACGGCGGGCTACTTCGTCGCCGAGGCGGCAGGTGCCGTGATCGACTCGGCGCCGCTCGAGGCGGGCGACGCACATGAGCCCGTGTGGCTCGCGCAGCAGTCCAATGACCTGCGCCCCGGCGTTCTGCAGGCCAGCGGGGGCGCGCTGCCGATGGCTTGGCTGGAAGACGCCATTCCGACGTCGCTCGTGCAAAGGGCGTTGAGCCACAGTGGCCTGGGCATGGCCTCGCGCTGCCCACCTCAGGGGATGAATGCGCTGCGCGAGCGGTTGGCGATGCTGATGCGCGGCCAAGGCATGGGCGTCGACGCGAGCCGGGTCATGACCACGTACGGTAGCACGCACGCGATTGACCTGATCGTGCGGGCCTTCCTGAAACCGGGTGATGCCGTGATTGCCGAGGATCCCGGTTACTTCCTGCTGTTCGAGCGCCTTCGGCAAGCCGGGGTGCGCATCGTGCCCGTGGCCCGCCGGCCCGACGGTGTCGACCTCGCCGAACTCGAGGCCGCGTGCGTGGATCATCATCCGCGGCTGATGTTTCTGCAACCGGTACTGCACAACCCCACCGGCTGGAGCAGCACGCCGGCGAACCTGCACCGCGTGCTCCAAACGGCTGAACGTCATGGTGTGTTGATCGCCGAGGATGACGTCCACGGGCAATTTCAATCTGGTCAGCCGACGCGGCTCGCGCAGCTGTCCGGCTTGGAAGGGGTGATCTACTATTCGAGCTTCTGCAAGGTGCTCAGCCCGGCGCTGCGCATGGGGTACGTCGCCGCGGCACCGACGCTGCTGAAGACCTTGCTGCGCCAGAAAATCTATTCGGTGCTGACCACACCGACGCTGAACGAACTGGTCTTGCTCGAACTGTTGTCCACGGGACGGCTGCGCAAGCATGCAGAGCGAATTCAGCGGCGGCTCGGCGCGGCTCGCGTGACGGCGGCTCGCAGCCTGCGCCACACGGGCGTGGAATTCGATGCCATGGGCGAAGCAGGCATCTTCCTGTGGGGGCGGCTGCCCGAGAGCGTGGACGTGCCGGCGCTCGTCAAGGGAGCCTACGGCCAGCAGATCGTGTTGGCACCGGGCAGCAACTTCCGCGCAGACAGCGCCGCGAACGACCCGCACATCCGCTTCAACGTGGTCACGAGCCAGAACACGCGCCTGTCGGACTATCTTGTGTCGCGGCTGCGCGGGCTGGTAGCGTCGCCTGCCGTGGCGGGCAGCCGGACGACATAGGGCGCGGCACGCACGCGGCTGGCCGGCATCATTTCGCACGGAGCCTGGCCAGTTCGTCGTGCGTTTCCTTCCACAAGTCCATGCCCACGCTGCTCGCGACGCTGGCGTTGATGCGGATGAGCCTTTCACGCATCCGGGCCGTCTCGGATGGGGGTAGTTCGTTGACCACCATGCCCTTGCGCTTGAGCTCGACCAGTGACCGGGCGGCTTCGTCGCGCGTGTCCTTGCGCTCGAATTCGCGACTCTTTGCGGCAGCATCCATCAGCACCTTCTGCTCGTCCTCGCTCAGGCCATCCCAAAACTTCTTGCTGACCGTCACGATCCATGGGCTGTAGACGTGGTTGGTCACGCTAAGGTACTTCTGGACCTCGTAGAACTTGCTCGACAAGATCGTGTTGAAGGGGTTCTCCTGGCCGTCCACCGCGCCCGTCTCCAGGGCGGGAAAGAGTTCGGGGAAGGGCAGCGGCACGACATTGGCGCCCAGGGCCTTGAAGCTGTCTAGGAACACCGCGTTCTGCATGACCCGAAGCTTCACGCCGTGGAGGTCCTCAAGCTTCGTGATCGAACGCTTGCTGTTCGTCAGGTTGCGAAAGCCGTTTTCCCAGTACACCAAGCCCACCAGGCCCTTCTCGGCGAGCTTGGCCTTGACCTTCTCGCCCACGGGACCGTCGAGGACCGCGTCGGCTTCCTTGGCGCTGTTGAACAGGAACGGCGTGTCCCAGAGCGCCATTTCCTTCGAGATGCCGACGAGGGTGGCGGTGGAGCCGACCATCATTTCCTGCGCCCCGCCGATCAACGCCTGCTGCATCTGCACGTCGGGGCCGAGGCTCGCAGCGCCGAATGCACGCACCTTCATCTTGCCGGCCGATAGTTTGTCCACCTCCCGCTGAAACACCTTGACCGCACGGCCCTGGTTCGACTGTTCGTTCAGGCCATAGCCGAAGCGGATCAGGCGGGGCTTGATGTCCTGCGAAAAAGCGGGTGACAAGGTGGCCAGGGCGGCCACGGTGGCCATCACCGTGCGTCGAACGAACTTCACTGGAGGACTCCTTCAGGGCAATGAGATCAACGCATCCACGCCATGGGCGCGGTCACGATCTGGGGAAACACGACGAACAAGACAAGAATGGCAAGGTAGGCGAGCAGATACGGGCTCACGCCGCGCACCACCTGCTCGAGCCGCATGCGCCCGACGCCGGCCACGACATTGAGTACCGTGCCCACCGGTGGCGTGATCAGGCCGATGGCCCCGTTGAGCACAAACATCAAGCCGAAGTACACCGGATCGATGCCGGCCTTCGTGGCAACCGGCAGCAACACCGGGGCCATGATCAAGATGGTGGGCGTGAGGTCCAGCGCGGTGCCGATCACGACGAGCGCGAACATCATCAGTGCCATCAACAAGCGCGGGTGCTCGACGAGCGACCCGAGCCAGTCTGTCAACAGGGCCGGCAGGTCCGCCAGCGTGACCATGTAACTGGCCACCTGCGCGCCGGCCACGAGGAACATCACGATCGCGGTCGTCTTGGCCGCGCGGACGAGCACCCCGTGCAATTGGGTAACGTTCATCTCGCGGTGGACGAGGAGGGCGACGGCCAGCGCGTACACCGAGGCCACCACCGCGGCCTCGGTGGGGGTGAAGACACCGGTCTTCATGCCCCCGATGATGATGACCGGCATCAGCAGCGCGAAAAAGGCACGCACGGTGGCCCTGAGGCGCTGGACCATCGGCAGGGCCATTCCCGTGGGCAGATTCGTGTCGCGCAGCACCACCTTCCATGCGATGACCAGGCCCACACCCATGATGAGACCGGGCACGATGCCCGAGACGAACAGCGCAGAGATCGACGTGTCGGTCGTCACGCCGTACACCACGAACGGCATCGACGGCGGGATGATCGGCGCGATGATGCCGCCCGACGCAATCAAGCCTGCCGACTTGTCCAGCGGGTAGCCCGCCTGGCGCATCATGGGCAGCAAGATCGTCGTCAGCGAGGCGGTGTCGGCGAGCGCCGAGCCGCTCATGCTGGCCATCAGAATGGCGGCACCGATCACGACGAAGCCGAGCCCCCCCTTGATGTGGCCCACCCAGGCCTGCGCCATCGCGATGATGCGGCTGGAGATGCCACCGGCGTTCATCAGTTCACCGGCGAGGATGAAGAAGGGGACGGCCAGCAGCGGAAAGCTGTCGACCCCCGCCACGAGGTTCTGCGCAAGGAGTTGCGTATCCCAAAAGCCCAGCACGTACGCCATCGATGCGCCGGTCAGCACGAGCGCGAACGCGAGCGGCACGCCGATGCCCATGAACAGCAGCATGCCCGACAGAAAAACGACACCTGCCAGATCCTGGTTCATGCCAGGTGCAGCAAGGTCATTCGACTTCCGTCGCATGGCCCAAATCGATGGGCACGTTGTGCAGCGCTCGGGCGAGGGCCATCAAGCCGATGGCAGCGGTGCAAAGGAATGCCGGCAACGGCAGCAGTGCCATCGGGTAACCGAGCACGACGCTCGTGCTGTTCGTTCCGACGACGATCTGCTGCCACGAACCCCAGGCGACCATCACGCAAGTCGCGAACACCAGCCCGTGGATCAGCCTGGGCAGCACCGAGAGGACCCGGCGATGGCGGCGCTCGAACAGGCGCAGCCACGCGGTAAACGCCATGTGTTCGCCAAGCGGGTATGCCGCGGTCGCGCCGATGAACACCATCCAGACGAACAGCAGCCGCGACAACTCCTCGCCGCCGGCGATGCCGGTGCCAAACCCGTACCTCAGCACGACGTTGAGGAAAACGGCCGCCGCCATCACGCCAAGGCAAAGACCCATGGCTGTTTCGGCGGCTCGCTGCCACAGAGGGCGCGTTCCGGAAAGCGGGGTCATGCGAATTCCCGGCTCATCCAGTGCGTCACCTGGGCCACGAGATCCGGGATGGGCCGGGTCGCATCGACGGGCAGCACGCCGGACTCGTCGACAGGCGACTCCAGTGTGGCGAACTGGGAACGTACAAGGCTTGGCGGGAACAGGTGGGTACCAGCCCGCGCCGTGACCCGGCGCAAGGCCTCTTCATATGAAATCTCAAGGAACACAAAAAGCAGCCCCGGCGCATGCCTGCGCAACACATCGCGGTACGCCCGTTTCAGCGCCGAGCAGGTGACCACGGCGCCCGCCGGGTGGGCCGCCAATTCGCCGCCGAGGGCCTCGAGCCAGCCCGCGCGCAGGGCGTCGGTCAGGGGCACGCCACTGCGCATCAGGCGCTTGCTTTTGTTGGAATGGAAGTTGTCGCCTTCGATCATCGGCAATCCGAGCGCTGGCGCGATGGCGGCGCCAAGAGAAGATTTGCCGCAACCTGCGACACCCATGAGAACGAGCGAGGTCATCGTTTGTAAAGGGGTTTGGACAGCGCTGTCCAAAAAGGGCTGAAAAAACGCGTGGTACCCAGCCCCGGCGACGCTCGGTGGCATCAGCTTCCGGCTTGCAGAGACCGGTTGGATAGCGCTATCCTGAACGTCGGAAACGAACGATACAGCCGAACGAAAGTCCCCGTGACATCTGAGTCTTCTGCCGATACGCCCATCGAGCGCCGCCGCCGCTCTTCCGGCCGCATCACGCTTGCCGACGTGGCCAAGGCCGCCGCCGTCAGCCCCATCACCGCGTCCCGCGCGCTGCGGCGAGACAGGGGCGTGGGCGAGTCGCTGGTTGCCAAGGTGCTGGCAGCCGCCGATGCCCTCGGCTACGTGCCCGACCCTGCCGCACGCGCCCTGGCATCGAGCCGCAGCAGCCATGTCGCGGTGCTCGTGCCGCTGTTGACGAACCGCCTGTTCGTGGACTTGCTGGAAGCAGTGCAAAGCGTGCTGGTGCCAGCCGGCTATCAAAGCCTGATCGGCGTCACGCACTACGATTCGCAAGAGGAAGAACTGCTGCTGCGCAGCTACATGGCCCATCGCCCGGCCGGGCTGATCGTGACTGGATTCGAGCGCAGCGAGGCCGGCAGCCGATTGTGGCGTCGAGCGGGCTGCCGTGCGTGCATGTGATGGAGACGAGCGCCGCTCCCGACGTCTTTTCCGTCGGCTTTTCACAGCACGACGCGGGGCGCGCCATCACGCAACACCTTGTGTCGCGCGGACGCAGGCGCATCGCGTTCGTCGGAGCGCAGCTCGACGCGCGCGTGCTGCAGCGGGCCGAAGGCTACCGCCGCTGCCTGCATGACGCCGGCCTGCACGATGCGCGCCTCGAATGGATGGATCCGAACCGTTCGTCCATCGCGCTCGGTGGCGAAATCTTCACGGCGCTGCTGGCCGCGCATCCGGACGTCGACGCCATCTTCTTTTGCAATGACGACTTGGCTCAAGGGGCCCTGCTGGCGGCCCTGCGTTCCGGCGTCCAGGTGCCGGAGCGGGTCGCGGTGGCCGGATTCAACGACCTCGAAGGCAGCGATCAGATGCTGCCGCCGTTGACCACCGTGCGCACCCCGCGCGCGCAGATCGGCGCGCAGGCCGCGACGATGCTGTTGTCGCTGATGCGTGGAGATTCGCGCGTGCCGCACAGCGTCGATGTCGGGTACGAATTGGTGCTTCGCGGCAGCTCCTGACCTGTTCGCGAATCGTGGTTCCTTGCACGACCTTGTGATGCGGGCCGTCCTTGCTCCCCCGCACCGGGGCCCCAGGCGTCAGGCACGCGGTTTGCCAGTAGGCAGCGGCGGCATGTTCCGCCGGCTTCTCCAAGGAGACCCGTTCCATGCAAAAGTCAAAGGCATATTCTCTTGCCGCAATCCTGACCCTCTCTGTGCTGTCGGTTGCCTGTAGCAAGCGCGAGGAATCCCCGGCCTCCGGCACCACGAGCACGACGCCGGCTCCCTCTCCCATGCCTGCGCCGGCTCCCACCCC
>Ga0170475_106438978_pt1 | contig 36816 bp, 29 predicted proteins | sample Soicark_Litter_5_FD_111474 | JGI IMG/M metagenome (GOLD analysis project Ga0170475, IMG submission 111474) | Avena fatua rhizosphere microbial communities from Hopland, California, USA. Combined Assembly of 48 SPs
GACGGTTCCTGCAAATGGTTCAGGTGCGGGCGCGGCGCGGCCATGTCCGACTCCGGCGCCGGCGAGGCCAGCGAGGCGACATCGTCATTGTCCAGTGCGAGGATCTCCACCACGCCATCGACGGGCCGGTTCGACAGGATGACCGCGTCCGGCCCCAGTGCCTCGCGCACCTTGCGCAAGGCTTCGCGGGAAGTCGCCGCTGTAAATTTCTTCACGTTCATCGTTGTTCTCCGCTCTTGCTGGCTGTGGCTTGGGTCGTTCGCTGTTCGGTCATGCGGGCACAATGGCCCATTCACGAAGAGGATTATTGACGATGCCGGCGAGAAACGAACTGGGAAACAGGCGGGGGAAAGCGCCCTATTTCTTCAGGGTAGCTTGATGAACAATTGCTGACCGGTCGCGGCGCTTGCCACCGGAGGAAAACAGTGCTTCAAAACGGCCAGCCTGGCAGCTGGCCGAGCCGGTGCGGCATCAGCTCAGGTAGCCGCGATGCGCGTGGCCCCGCTCCTGCTCTTCAAGCCACTCCACAGCGTGCTTGACGTTGGAAAAAGGTATGTTTCCCTCCTCCAGCGCAACACGTATTTTCCATTCCGGCTGGCGGGCCAGGATGGCACGGAACGCTTCACGTGAATAGACAGGCGCTGCTTGACGGGTAGAGTGTTCAGGTTTGACTCGGCCGTTACCGCGTCCAAAATTGAATTGCATCATCGACTCCCCCCTGTAACGTGTGGAATCAAATCGTAGCATCTCGATATGTAAAGAAGCGTTAAGTGACGCACAAACTCGACATTGCACAAAAAAATATATGTACGTTGGAAAAAATCATGATGCGCTTCGAGGTTTTCTTGGCTGTGGAATATTTGCAGACGCACAACGATTCCGCCGGCTCGTGGGAATATTCTTCGCGATTTGTCAAACTGCAGGTTGCTTATGTCAAAAAAATAACTTACATTTTAGTTGAACTGCCTTTCAAGTTTGCATTGATGAATTAAAGCAATGTTCAGTTGCTATATAATTGAACAGCAACATTGCGATGTGCATGTGCCTCGACCATTGAACATAGGATTATGAAAATGAAGAAACTCCTCGTCACGACCGCCATCCTGAGCCTCCTGTCGGCTCAGGCATTCGCTCAAGAAGCTGCTGCCAACACCAACAACAGTGGCGCCAACAGCCAGGCTACGACGGCTTCGGGTAGCGCCAGCAGCTCTGCCAGCACCACGACGGGCAGCTTCCTGGAGTCCACCTCCGTCGCTGGCCTGTCGACCGGTACGCTGATCGCCGTGGGCGCCGCAGTCGCCGTCGTTGCTTCCGCTTCGTCGGACAACGGTACGACCACGAATCACACCACCACGACCCACCACTGATCGCGAACGGAGCGCATGCGCGTTCCGCAGCATCGCTGCAAAAATGCCGCATCCGCGGCGATGTCGTTCAGCCTGGCCTGAACGGCATTTTCTTTTAAGGCGTAGATTCTACTGCGCGCTCACGCTTCGTGACATCGATCGCGTACGACTGCCATCCGTGCGCACATCAATAATTGCCGAGCCAAGCAACGCCGATCGATTTCGCACCGGGCGTCACGGTAAAGTTCGAACGCGTATCCGTACGCTGGGCCTGCCACAGCCAGCCGCCGACGGCCATGCCGAGCACACTGCCCGCGACGACATCCGACACCCAGTGCTGACGTCCCGCAGTACGGCCAAGCGACCCGGCCGCGGCCAACCCATACAGCCACGGGGCATTGTATTCCTGGGCGAACGGCGTCACCGCCGCGAACGCCACGCTGGCGTGGTTGGACGGGAACGATGCATTCGAACTGTCCTTCGCCTTGCCCCACTGCCCCTGCTCTTCGTTCGGGCGGGCCCGCCCTGCGACGTGCTTGCCCGCTATCGACAAGGCTGCGGCGCCGGCAATCGATTCGAGCGAGATGATCCCGATGTTTTGCATGTGCGCATCGCCGAACGCAACCGCGCCCACGGCTGCACCGGCCAACACGACGGGCGTCGCCTTGCCGAAATCGTCCCATGCACGCGCCGCGCGCGACCCTTGGTGCTTCTTCATGAAGCGGTCGACTGGCTTGTCGAGCAAGGTGCTGGCCAGAATCGCGCCTCCGCCAAGGATGACGCCATTGGCTGTTTGCGGCAGCGTGGGCGTCGATTTGACGGCCTGATCGACCCGCATGCGGAACAGCGGCCAGGGATTCGGCATGACGTCCACCGGCGGGTTCACAGCGGACAGGTTCTGCTCGTCGCGCCGCTCGGCGAAGTTGCCGAGGCCGTCGAACGTGGTCATGTCGCGACGCGGCTGCTCGACGAGGTCATACAGGTCGCCGGGACTTACCACCATTTGGCCGACGTCGCGGGTCCATGGCGACAAACCGATCCCGGCCACCGACTGCGTGTCGGCCGTGAGCATGATATTCAGCGGGACAGACAGGAACACGCCCTTGTCGTTATAAGGTTTGGCAGGCGTTCCCGGGCTGGTAATGTCATGGCCGTTTGTCCTGGAGTACCACATGCCCAGTTCCATACCCGAGGGAAAACGTCGCTTGAACTCGAACCGAACACCGTCGTCACGCGCCAGAAAACGCCCGGCTCGGGCAGTGGCCGTAACGTTATACGGAAGACGATAATGTAGCGATACCAGACCAGTGGCGGTCTGGTAATTCAGCTTGTCGAGCCACCCTCGATAACCTCGCTGCTGCAGCGCATCGACCGCCACGTCGGCCGCCCAGCGGCTGTCCTTGGGAACGTACAGAATCTGCCCACCCGCGCCCCGGTACATCTCTTCATAAAAACCGGCTGACACACGGGCATAAAACCTTTCAGCCGGCATCATATATTTATTCAAGAGAAGGCGATTGAGCTTCAACCGGTCGCCCTGCTTGTATTTAGCGACATCGGTACGCACATGAGGCAGCAGGCTGTTGGATGGCTGGGTAACGCCCGATACGTTCTCGAACAGGTCGAGTCGCAACGCGCTGTTCAGGTACAGCCCTTCCCCCACACGCCGATCATAAGTGATGCCTGCCGCAAGTTCATACCGCAAGGCTCCGCTCGGGTCGTTAAAGAAAAAACCGAGTTTCGGGACCGCGCTGAAGCGGTTCGCCTCACGGTCTTCCGAGACCACCTGCACGACGTTACCATCTACGCCTTCCTGGACCTGCAGGCGCTCGCCGCTCGAAATCTCCGTCAGCATGCTGCCAGGGTCAAAATCGATGTGGTCGTCAGGGCGCGCCTGACGCACGAGCACGGTCTGCAGGAAGGCATCCCGATCGATCAGCCCGGTCAGGTAATCGGTCAGGGATTGAAGATCGAAGAACTCATAGGTCGCAATCGGCTGTTCAAGCCGTGTATATGTGATATGAATTCCACGCGTACCGGTTGGAGCGTAAGCAAGTGCAGTTCGCGCAGCGCGACCAACGGCTCGACCCATGTTGGAAATCCGGGTGTTGGTCAAGGACAGCTTCATGAGATGCCCTTCGAACTCGACCCGAACGTTGCGGAAATCCTGCCGCACCAAGGCCTGCACCAACTCGGTTGCGTGGCGATCGTCCGCCCACCACTCTTCCGCAGAGACGCGAGCAGGTGCATCTTTTGCCTGGAAGTACGGGGGCTCAAACAGCTTCGGAACGAATTCACGCGCAGAGAACGGAATGGCCAGGTAAGCATTGGCGCTGAAATGGTCACGGTGGCGCGCAACCTGCGCCCCTAGCCAGCCCCAGCGGTATTCGAGGCCAAGCGCCGGTCCAGATGCATGGCGGCTTGCACCCGTCTCGACTGCACGGATGTCCTTACGGTAATCGATCGCGTCGTACTCCGCGACGACCGCCCAGCGCGGAATGGACAAGGGAGCCCAGCGTACACCGGCAAAGACGCCTTTCGGCCGCTTGTTGCCATAGCCAATGCTCGCTTCGATATTTCTAGCGCCAAAAGATTTCGAAGCGACAATATATTGCCCCTTGAACAACTCGGTACCTTGAAGGTCCGTAGCGCCAACCGAGACCGCAGGCAGGATAGACGTTTCATTCCACAGTCGCACCTTCGCATCGACGACCTTGTCCTTGTAACGGCCGTAGTTTTTACCGTAATTCCTGTCGGGATTGCCGAAGGCGGGAATGCCAGTGATCGACACATAGCGGCCAGTCACCTGGAGAAAAGGCAAGACGGTTGCGGCGAACCAGGTCTCACCATAGGGGCTGTCATAACTGTAGCCTACCGAAAACGTTCCGTCAGATTCGGTCCAGGCGCTGGGCATATTGATGTATCCAGACTGTCCGGTGACCGAGGGGGTTGCGCCAAACGCTTGGGCGGCACCCAGCATCAAACAGCCGCACCACGTGTACTTCGTGTAGTTTTTCAATCCTGTCAGCACTCGATCAATCCAAAAAATGGTTCTTGGCCGCCGCTGTTCAAGATGTAGTGAGGCCGCAATAAATCAAACATGAAGTTTATCATTGGTAACGAACACGGCCAAGGGGGCCGAAATGCACGCAAACTGGCTAAAATACAATAGTTTTTGCAATTCTGAAAGTTACAAATGCGGGTCGAAAAATCGGAACGCGAGCATTTGTGATAATCGGTGAGAATTTATTCCGGGCCTACGTTAGATAATTCGTGATTTTGCCCTAGAGTTTTTCTGTTAAAAAATTCGCTATCATTCGCACGTCCGTTCAGGTAATAATCCACCGTGTTTAAACGGGAATCAGTGCGCTTCGGGCTCGTGTTGGCCACCCCGGTTGGGTTGTCGTTTGACAAGCATGTGCGAGCTCCGGCAGCGTTCAGCCAGGTTTCGATAGGTTCATCTGGCGGGATTGACTCGGTGATAGGACGCCAAAAAACGGATTTGGACAAAAGGTGATGACGGTTTGACATCTACTTTGTCGCTTTTCGATATTGGCGCGACAGATATAATTGCGTTGTTTTCAATCCGTTAATAGAATGTTGAACGCAGTGCCCGCTGACTCTGGATTTATAAAGCTGGCGATCTTCGGGTGTCAAACATGGGTTGGCTCGCGGCCTTGCCTTCCTTCTTATCCTGCCTGTTGCGACCTGAGACGCAGTATTACTTAGATGCTGGCAGACCGCCCCTGCGCGCTACCTGGGCTGTAAACGAGCACGCGGTCCCCATCAAGCTTCCGAACCATGAAACCCACTGAATCCATTTTTTTACAAAAAGCCAAATGGTATAGCGATCGCCGCTTTGAAAAGTGGTTACTACTGTCGACCGACGTGGTTGCAGTCATGCTGGCATTGGTCCTTGCGGTAGCTGCCGCCGCCGTCTTTCGTGACCCGGCCGGACGGATGGCTGTGATGTCCAGCGCGTTCAGTTCCGCCCGGCTGCAGGGTTATGCAGCACTATTTGGCGTCATGGTGATCGCATTCTGGTCCAAAGGACACTACTCGAAGCGCAAACCGTTTGCCAACGAAGTCAAGGATGTGCTGACGGTGACGGCTACCTTGGCACTCGTCGATGCCGCACTCATGTTTCTCACAAAATGGCATTTTTCACGCGCCGTGATGCTGATGAACTGGACCCTGGCGCCTGTCACAACCGTGCTATTACGGTGGACAATCAAGAGGACCCTGATCGCCCTGGGCGGCTGGGTGCGCCCGATGGTCATCATTGGCTACGGCGAAAACGCCATCGAAACCTCTCTTGCGTTCAAGGACGAGCCGATGATGGGACTGCGCCTTTCTGCCCTCCTGATTCCAATCGGCAAAACGAAGCCAAATCATCAGATCCTCGACCGTAATGGCAACGCGGTTCCGTCGATCTCGCTCGGCCGGGATCCTAGCCAAGTGCTGGCGCAATTGGGCAATCCGCATGTGGTGTTGGCGCTCGAGCAGGGTGACATCGACGCTCACCAGGAAATGATTCTTCGCCTGAACCGTCACAACCGGGAAATTCACGTCGTTCCTGCCCTGCGTGGCCTGCCCCTGTATGGCATGGAGGCAAATCACTTCTTTGCTCATGAAGTGCTGTTGCTCACGATGAGGAATAACCTGGCACGCCGCTTCCCGCAACTCGTCAAAAGATGTTTCGACCTGGTGGTTTCGGCCCTCGTGCTGGTACTGGGTGCCCCCATGTTTTTATTCATAGCGCTGCGCGTCGCCAGCACTGGCCGGCCGATTTTTTTCGGCCATACACGGGTTGGCCAACATAACAAGCCGTTTCAATGCTACAAGTTCCGGACGATGGCACCGAATGCCGACACGCTGCTGGCCGAACTGCTAGCCAGCGATCCCGAGGCAAGAGCCGAGTGGGAACGCGACTTCAAGCTGAAGAACGATCCACGGATTACGTCGATTGGCCGCTTCCTCCGCAAGACCAGCCTGGACGAAATCCCGCAGCTTTGGAACGTCTTGAAGGGTGATATGAGCCTGGTCGGTCCACGACCGGTCGTCACGGCAGAACTGGAGCGCTACGGTTCACAGGTGGACTTCTACCTCGAAGCGAAGCCGGGCATTACCGGTTTATGGCAGATCAGCGGCCGTAACGACGTCACCTACGACACCCGGGTCTATCTCGACGCCTGGTACGTGAAAAACTGGTCACTGTTTAACGACATCGTCATCCTGCTCAAGACAGTCAAGGTCATCTTCCGCACGGATGGAGCATATTGAATAACCGGGGCAAAGCCCCGGTTTTGTTTTATCAAGCTGCGCGGCGAATGACCCCGTCCTTGCCGCCACGCTCGAAACATTCTTGCACGAATGTTTTGTACTGACGGCAGAATTCCGCGACGCTGAAACGCATGGCATTCTCCCGACAATACTCGGGACGGATCGCATCTCGCTGCGCCTCGAATTGCTTGACCGCGGCGATGATCGAGTCAGCGCTCTGCCGGTCGAAGAACAATCCCGTCGGACGAGCATGTTGGCCCACGCTGCGCACCGTTTCCAATGCGCCGCCCTTGCCGAAAGCAATCACCGGCGTACCGCAGGCCTGCGCCTCCACCGGCGTGATGCCGAAATCTTCTTCGGCGGCGAATACAAACGCAGCCGCACCTTGCATCAGTTCCTTCAGCCTGGCGAACGACTGGTAACCCAGGACCTCGACGTTTGGCCCCGCCGCGGCCTTCACTTTGGCGATATCCGGACCATCGCCCACCACGACCAGTTTTTTGTCCGGCATTGCCGAAAATGCCTGAACGATCAGGTCCATCTTCTTGTACGGAACCAGTCGCGATGCGGCAAGATAGTAATCCTGTTTTTTCTCGCTGAACGCGAACGCCTCGACATCGACAGGTGGATAGATCACTGTCGATTCGCGACGATATACTTTCCAGATACGGCGTGCGATGAACTCGGAATTCGCGATAAAGTAATCCACGCCGTTGGCGGTACGCAGGTCCCACAGCCTCATGTAATGCAGGATCATGCGCGCAAGCACGCTCTTGAAGCCTCGCGTCAACCCCGATTCCTGCAAATACTGGTGCTGCAGATCCCAGGCATAGCGGATCGGCGAGTGAACATAGCAGATATGCAGCTGGTCCGGTCCTGTGAGAACCCCTTTCGCGACCGCATGGGAGCTCGACAGGACGACGTCGTAACCCGACAAATCCAGCTGTTCGGTTGCCAACGGCATCAACGGCAGGTATTGCCGATACTTGGTTTTGGCAAACGGAAGTTTCTGGATAAAAGTCGTGGTTGCGGATTTTCCCCGTACAAAGGTTCGCTCCTCGTCACTGAGAAAATCGACGACGGAAAAAAGATCGGAAGCCGGGAAGCAGTTGAGCATCTGCTCAAGCACCCGTTCCGAGCCGGCATAGTTAACCAGCCATTCATGCATTGCTGCTGTACGCATCAGTTTGTCCTGGTATTTCTGTTAGTGGTCACGCTGGCATAGACCTTGTCGATGCGATCGCACATCACTTCAATCGAATAACGTTCAAGCGCACGAGTGTGAGCGGTACGCGAGCAATGTGTGAACAAATCGGGATCGTTCACGAGCTGGGCGATGAACCGGGCAGCTGCCGCAGGCTGATCCAATGGAAACAGAAAACCTGTTTCGCCATTCTCAACAACATCGCAATTACCGACGACGTCGGAAGCGACACTCGGAAGTCCTGCAGCCATGGCTTCAAGCAAAGTCAGTGGCATTCCTTCCCCATGCGAGGCTGAAACGAAGATATCCGCATCTTGCAGAAGCTGCGGCACATCGTCGCGAAACCCCAGAAAATGCACAATTGCCGACAGCCCATCGGCCTCCGCCTGCTCCCTCAATTCGGTGCTCTGTTCGCCACCACCCACCAACCAGAGCTCAAAATCGATGCAAAATTCTTTCAGCTCACGCGCAATGCGCAAAACACCATCAACACCCTTTTCAGGCTCGTGACGGGCCACATTGATCAGCACAGTGCGCTTCTTTGCTGACCTCAACAAAGGGTTATTCCACAATTCCGGCACAACGACACCATTCGGCACCACCAAATTATTCCGACTATTCAATATACCCGCCTGCAAGCATGAGGCCTGCTCGGAGGCCGAGACATTTATCAATACCTCCGTACGCAAAGCAAGCAAACGTTCAAGGGCTAAATAGAAATAGCGTTTAAGAAAAGGGAGATGTCGATAGTGAAAACCATGGAAAGTATGGATCACGGGGCGACCAGTTATCCAGCCAAGCAAGCGGCCATAAACACCCGCCCCCTTACCATGACTATGAATGACTGTAATGTTTTCGGTCTGAACAAATTTTACCAACGCGTAAAATGCTTTGAGTGAAAAGCGCCGAACTGGCAAATCAAAGATGCGGGCGTATTTCGCGAAATATCCCGAATATTTTTGGCGAAGTGGGGCCGCAACAACAAAATCTCTGCTTCCACTCAGCCCACGCAACAGCGACAAGAGATGTTCAGGACCGCCACCGTAATCAGCGCGGACGCTCAGCAAAAGATATTTCTCAGGAGGCATTTATAATTTCAGCGCGACGTTGCAGAACCATTCTAGAAACCCCTCCAAGAAGAATTCCAAGATAGTTAAACAGCGTTATCATGGAGGTGGGAATTGCGAACAATCCGTAGAAAAGGAAGAAAATCAATGAATACTTCGCCGCAATGAGAAACCTTGAGTCCACCAAGGTTGAGCCTGATGACAGCCAAGTAATTCTTCGATTTAATCGAAAGCCGAAGATAGCGAGCAACAGAACAATAGAAAAACCGCCCTCCAAAAGCAGCGCCGCATATAAATTATCACTAAAAGCGAGGCCGCCGTCATCCCAAGCACTTCCGGCTGGGAGCCCTATCACCCAGTTCAAAGGAGACTGGTTCAGCAAAGTATAAGCCACAACAAGCTTGAGGATTCGTGGATCACTGAGTGCCAAAGCCAGCGAGAACCTACTACTCAGAAGCATCAGAGAAACCGCAACTGCTATTAACCCAACCGAAACACCGACACGCAAAAATATACTCGAATCCTGTTTTATAAAATTCAGCATGATAAAAATTAAAAACAGAAAAAGAGCCGATCTTGAATCGCTTACAAAAATTGCATAGCCAATTATCAACGAGATAACAACGATGTACCAACGCGAGTTCCCAACTTGTGCATCATGATCAATCACCCAGGTTTGGTAATAGCAAATGTATCCAAACACAAGCATGTATGCGAATACATTCGGCCCAAAAAATATTGAGCTCTCCCGAAACCGCATGATATCGTAGTCCTTCAGGAACAGAATCGCACCGAAGTCGTCTGTAGCATATTTTAGATCGATAAATGGAATATTATAGAGAAAATGGTAGTGCACAATTCCAACGATAGCGGCCAGCACAGTGAACCAGGTTATTCCTCTTAATATGCGCAGACGCTCGCCTGCACTGTCCAGGTAAATCATTCCAAGATAATAATGGACCAAGAAAAATGCGTAACTTTTCGCTGCCACCAGGACTTCCGGAACCCCGACACCACCTACATTCCGCAGTAAACCCTTACCGACAACAAATATCAAAATAAGGAACAGCCACATACACCAGAAATCGCGCTTCTTTCGTCTCAAGAGACTAATAAAGAACAACGTGGCGAGACAAATAACGAACAGATTCGTGCCAATACCGCCAATTGCATTCTTCGTGTCGAACGAAATTACGTTCGCAAAGAGAAGGAAAGGAGCCGTCCAAGCAAAAATAATGAAGAAGGAACGATCTGTCAGCTTGTATACCATATGTCCATCTCAAACGGGACGTGGCCAGTCAAGCCACACTCATACTTCATCAATTACTTAAGAGACTCTTGAATGCAACGCGACAACATGCTCTAATCAACGTGTATATGTAGAATGGAGAAAAGTAGTTACGAGAATACTGGGATACAACAACCCTGAGCGACTTTCTGGCCATTTTTACGATATTGGCGCTATTGGCACCACTATGCACTCGATAAAGGATCAGCGGCTCGTCAATATATATAAGCCTATGACGGAAAGCAATAGATAGCCACATTATATAATCTTCTACTGCCATATCCCGACTATTCTCGCTCAAGCCGCCAAAATTCACCAATAAGTCGCGACGTACCAAAACAGTCGAATTAGCGATAAAATTACCCACAAGTAAGTGTCGATAATGTTGATCGGCTACTCGCTTGCGCATCATCCTATGCTCGAGAATGCCACTTGCATTAAAGGAGGTAGCATTCGAATAGCAAAGACCTGCTGTTTGATCTTCTTCCAGGGCCTTTACCTGCCGCAGAAGCTTCTCGGCCACCCATATATCATCGTCATCGCAAAACGCGATATATTTTCCATATGCCTTACCAACGCCAAAATTGCGATTAACGGCAATTATGCCCCCGTTGGCATTACGAAAGTAACGCACGCGCGGATCGGGTATTCCTGAAACATAATCCTGAGTACCATCTGCCGACATGTTATCGACAATAATCAATTCGAAATCGGTGAATGTCTGCGCCAAGATCGAATCGACGGTTTCCTTGAGCAGGTCTTTCCGATTAAAGGTCGGCACCACAACCGTGACCTTGGGTGCCTTCCCGCCCGCATCAGTATCCATTCTCGAATCGATCATGCCTGCTTCCCGAACGCGTCACGGCACAGCAAGAGCGTTGCGTCGATCTCGTCGGCGACTCCTCCCGCCGGGGAGAATCCGGTTGCCTTGAGTTTGTCGATGTCATAGAGCAAATCCGGAGCGGTTTCACCTGGCGCGGGTGCCGGTCGCTCGATTGGCGGCAGGAAACCGAGCACAGCCTTGCAGCGCTGTGCCACGATGGTGGCGAGTTCGAACATGCTCAGCACACATTCGCCGCCCAGGTTGAAGAGGCCATCCTGCAACCGGTCGCCAGGCAACGTAATGAAATGCTCGACACAGCGGGCCACGTCTGCCAGGGTGACAAAGTCGCGACGCTGCAGTCCGCTGGACTTGAGCACGAGCTTGCCAGTCGTCACCGCCTGGCGGCACAAGTCGTTGGCGATGAGCGTCCAGCGATTCACCTCTGGCTCGATCGGTGCGCCAAAGCCGTTCGACAGACGCAACACAACACCCTCGATCTTGCCTTGGTCATGCGCTGCCAGCACGAAATCTTCCGCCACCTTGTGCGTAATTGCATAAGGATGCACGGGTCGTGGCAAAGTGCATTCGCTGATATCGCCCGCCAGAGGTGCGCCGTACACATGTGCCGTCGAAAAGTAAATGAAGCGTCGCACCCCGGCTTGTTGAGCAGCCAGCAGGAGGCGAACCGTGTCGTTGCCGTTCACTTGGAGTGCCTTGACCGGATCGCGGGCGCTGTCGATTTCGTTGAGCGCGGCAAAATGAACAACGGTATCGGCTCCAGCAAGCAGCGCCGTTGCATCATCTGCAGTGTCCCAGCCCACCACTTTGCCGCGTGCTAACCACGCCGGCGCGCATGCGGCAGGCTTGCGCGACGTCAGCCGCAATTGCAGGGCAGGCGATGCGGCCAGGTGTCGTGCCACGCGGCCGCCGACATAGCCCAAGCCCCCGGTAATGAAAATGTCGCGAGTCATCGATGCTTGATTTCCCAGTTGTAGGGGATGGTCGGATCGAAAGGATCCAGGCGGTCGATTTCATCCGCGCGGTGACCGATGTTGGTGCAGTTGGCGACGATAGCCATTTCCTGGCCGATTCCCTTGAAGCCATTCCAAACCATAGGCGGCACGGTCACACGGCAGTAATTGTCAGGGCCCATGAAGATTTCTTGCAGTGCGCCACGGGTCGGGCTGTCGGGCCTGTCGTCATACAGGACGAACTTGATATTGCCGTGCGGAACGGCATAGTTCAACACCATCTCCTTATGGATATGCCAACCCTTGATTGCTCCCGGGTGAACGCAGGAAAAATAAATCTCGCCGAAGCCGTGAAACCCCGGAGTATCCTCGCGCATCATGTGCATGATTTTGCCCCGTTCGTCGAGAATCTGTTTCAACGGGGTGATGATGACGCCTTCGATCATTTACGACTCCATGTACGTTAGGATTTGTTGGGTAGAGATACTCAAGGCGTTACCGCCCTGATGGACTTGCCGGTACCACGAGACGGTTTCGGCCACGGCGCGGTCGGCGTTCCATTTCGGGCGCCAGCGCATCAATTGATGTGCCTTGTCACAATTCAAGTGAAGCAGGGTGGCCTCATGTGGCGCATTCGCCTGCTGGGCGATGGTGACCTCACCGGCGCCCCACCCTTTTACGATCATGGTCGCCAGTTCGCCGACGGTGCGGATGGACTCGGAGTCGGGACCGAAATTCCATGCGCCAGCATAGCGCTGTGGTTCCTCGAGCAACCGCGCGGCCGTTATCAGGTAGCCCGACAGCGGCTCGAGCACGTGCTGCCAAGGACGCGTTGAATTCGGATTGCGCAGGTGAATCGGCTGATCCTGACGAAGAGCACGGATCGAATCCGGCACGATGCGGTCCAATGCCCAGTCGCCGCCGCCGATCACATTGCCAGCACGCACGGTAGCAGCCCCGAAGCCCTGGCGCTTGCGAAAGAACGAGTCCTGATACGAGGAAAAAACGAGCTCCGCAGCAGCCTTCGACGCGCTATACGGATCGTGACCGCCCAGTTCGTCGTTCTCGCGATAGCCCCAGATCCACTCGTTGTTTTTGTAAGCTTTGTCAGAGGTGACGTACACGAGCGCCCTGACCGACGAAGACGCACGTACCGCTTCCAGCACATTGACCGAGCCGGCGACATTGGTATCGAATGTCAGCTTCGGCTCATCATATGAATAACGGACCAGCGGCTGGGCCGCCAGATGAAACACGACTTCCGGCTGGAACCGCTCGAATACGGCATCGAGTGCCTCCTTGTCGAGGATGTTACCGTCCACGTGCTCGATCAGCTTGTCCAGTCCGAGCAGGTTGAAATGGTCCTCCGGCCCCTCGGGCGGCAACGCATAGCCGAGAACCCGTGCCCCCAGCTGATGCAACCACAGACACAGCCAGGAACCCTTGAAACCGGTATCGCCAGTGACCAGAACACGCTTGCCATTGAAGGCGTTACGGAATACTTCCGCCATGCTTACCATTTGATCCATGGCGCCTCACCCTTGGCCACCAGGCCATTCAAATACATGTAATCCCGGTAGGTATCCATCGGCTGCCAAAAGCCGTCATGCTGATACGTCACCATCTGGCCTTCGGCCACAAGGCGGCGCATTGGCTCAGTTTCAAACACCAGGTCTTCGCTATCGTCGAGGTATTCGAAAATCCTGCGGCTGCAAACAAAATATCCACCGGATATACGGCCACCGGTTGCCTGCGGCTTCTCGTTGAACTCGGTGACCATGCCATCCGCCGAATGCATCAGCTCGCCAAAACGGCCGGGCGGACGAACGCCACTCACCGTCAGGATACGTCCATGGCTTTTATGGAAATCTACCAGCTTGTTGATGTCGATGTCGCCGACACCATCACCATAGGTCAGCATGAAATGCTCGTCATCACCGATGTATTTGCGAATCTTGCGCACGCGCGCGCCAGTCATCGCGTCGGCACCGGTATCTGCCAGCGTCACGCGCCAGTCGATCTCTTCATGCTCGGTGTGATACTCGATACGGTTGGCAGCACCCAGCGTCAGCGAGAAATCGCGGGTATTCGATTCGTAATTCAGGAAGAAGTCCTTGATAACCTGGCCCTTGTAGCCCAGGCATAGCACAAAATCCTTGTGACCGGCAATCGAATAATATTTCATGATATGCCAGAGAATCGGCAGATTGCCGACTGGGATCATTGGCTTGGGAAGGCTTTCGTTCACATCACGAATGCGGGTTCCTTGCCCACCACAGAGTATTACGACTTTCAATTCATTCTCCGGTTAAGAGTGTTTTATATAGATTCAAGTAACGAGTGACGGCGACGCTGGCGGTAAACTGCTTTTCAAATTTCGCGCGGGCCTGGGTGCTCATCGAAGAGAGCGAGCCCTTGTTTTCGACGAATGAAACGATTTGTCGCGCCAACATCAAATGGTCGTTTGGATCGACCAGGGCGCCGGTCAGGCCGTCATCGATTTGTTCGGGGGTGCCGGCAATACGACTGGCAATGACAGGCTTACCGAGCGCCATCGCTTCAATAATAACGTTAGGAAAATCTTCGTTTGCAACCGAGGGCAGCAGCATAACATCAAGGGCCTGGATAAAATCAAAAACGTGTGGCTCAACCCCAACGAAATTTACCCATTTTCCAATATCGAGTTGCTCCACCATGTCGATGAGCTCGGCACGTTCCGGCCCATCGCCTTCGATCAGGAATAAAGGCATGTCTTCTGGCGCAACCAGTTGCCGCAAGGCGGCGATTGCGCGAAACAGCACACGGTGGCCCTTGCGCCACTCGAGCAAGGCGACCATGCCGAATACCAGCGCATGATTGTCGACACCAAGACGCGCTCGCGTTTGAGCGGGGGTCTCGATGTTCGTCCGTAACGCGATGCCGTTGTGTAGCGTAGCGAACGCCGCCTCCGGCAGGCGCAACACGGCCTGCAATACCCGACCGGCGTTGTGCGAACCAGTGACGAAGCGGGTCACGCACCGCCCAACGAGATAATCGAGCAGGCGGTCAAGCCACCAATAACGATACCGCTGCCTGCCTTGGGCAATGTTGTTGACCACCATCACCACGTGACGCACGCCACATAGTCGTGCGGCGATCGCCGCCGAGAGGCAGGACAGGGCCGCCGGATATCCGCCATTGTTAATGTGCAGGATTTCGATACCTCGTCCGCGCCATGCTCGCGCCAGCACCAACACGTTCCAGATCAGCACCCAATAACGGACCAGCAACAGATAGTTCAGTGCTCGGACGGCCAGTCCCAGCGACTTTGGCAAGCTCGGAGCATGGCGGGTGAGAACAGTGCCGGACAACAGTGGGTAGCGCTCCAGGGACGGTGGCGCCTTTACCCGACTGCGCAACCCGGCTTCGTAGCGTTCACTCCAGCGGCAGCTGAAGGAAATGTCAAATGCCGCTGCCACCGCTGTATCGTTGAAGAAATTGACCAGCATGTTCTCGCAACCGGCGAAGAAGTCACAATCGCTGTGATAATGCAGCTTCGGACGCGCACTCATGCCTGATGCTCCCGATACCAGGCAATGGTGCGGCCGAGGCCTTCATCAAGCGGGACCTCTGGAGCCCATTGCAACAGTTCGCGAGCTTTCGAGATGTCCAGCAGATACTCCATCGCCTCACCGGTACGATAGGGGATTGCGCCACGCCGCACCAGGTCATGACGGCCCAACTGTGCTTCGACTCGCTCGACGAGTGTCGCAATCCGGATTGCCTGACCGCTGCCGATATTGATGATCTCGCCTTCTGCCGCCGGACAGCCGCCGGCGCGCAACAAAGCTTCCACCAGATCGGACACATACAGGTAGTCGCGAGTCTGCTCCCCAAGAGTCATGCGGAACTCCTCGTTGCGCAGAAGTGTCTGGATCAACGCCGGCAGGAACATGTCGCTGTGCTGGTGCGGGCCGTAGGCGACCGAAGGACGTAGCACGACCACAGGCAGCGCGAAACTGTCGAACATCATTTGCGACAGATGAGTCGCACATTGCTTCGAAAACGAATAAGCGCTGATCGGCGCTTCGCGCATCGCCTCGGAAAACGGAGAGGCATTGTGGCCATATTCTTCGCCGGTACCCAGCACGACCACCCGCTCCAGGGAGGGCTTGCCGAGCGCGGCGTAAAGCAGATTGAGCGTACCCGTCAGATTGGCCTGCAACGTGCGGTCGAACGCCTCCCGGCTCAGACTACGCTCGCGCGCCGCAGCGAGGTGGAAGATGGTGTGCGGCGCCCATTCGTCCACGGCACTGCGGATGAACTCGGGTTCCCACAAATTGCCCACGAACTCCTTCTGTACGAGACCGGCAGAGCCTGGCGTGCGGGTGACCAACGCAACCTCGGCGCTGCCAAGGGCGCGTAGCAGATGCCTGCCGACAAATCCGGTTCCTCCGGTCACCAGGACTCGCTTGTTGGCGTACCTGTTATCGCCTGCGACAGTGTCGAATGAGGTCATACTTTTCATGTTCAACTTTTGGTCGCTCATGCCAGTTTCTTTCTTTTGAAACTGCTGCTGATCCAGCCGAGCAGACGTGCCATTTCGGTTTGCTCCATACCCAACAGCCAAGGCAGGCGCCACAATGCGGCCAGGACCAGGGCGCCATACAGCAGGCTGGTGGCCAGTACAGGCAAAAGCAGGGATGCGAAGCTACTTCCACTCGTTTCAAGGAAAATCCCAATGGTCCAGCGCGCGGCAAAGCCAAGCACAAGCATGAGACCAATGCCGACGACCTGAAACAGCCAGTCCATCTTCCAGTTGCAGAAGCGGGCAATGACCCAGGCCTGGACATTGACCGATGCGATGCCGAGCAAGACCATCTTGGCGGCCATGCCGGCCGCGCCCAGGCCCAGGCCAGGAATTCCCGCACTCGACTGCGGCGCGAGCATGAAATATGAAAAAGGGATCGAGAAAAGCATCACCCCAGCGCTGACCGCCATGTATTTCCGGGTCTGGCCGGTCGCATACAGCATCGTGCCGCCGATCTGGCCCATCGACTGGTGAATTGGGTACAACAACATGATGGCGAAGACCGGCCAGGCCTTCAGGTACATATCACCAAGCAACAACAGGACGATTTCTTTCGACCATGGCAGCAAAAAACCGGTCAGGATAGCGCCCAGCATCACCAGGCTGCGGTTCACCTTCTTGTACAAATAGCCGACCCGTACCCTGTCGTTTTCTGCCCAGGCTGCAGCAATCTCCTTCCAGAACACGTTGAGAATCGACGCCGTCGCAAGCAAACTGATCGCTGAGAATTGGTTGGCAACCTGGAAGTATCCCTGCTGGGCCGCGCCGCCGAAAAGCTGCAGCAGCCATTTATCGGCGAAGTCAAATGCAAAACTGATAATCGACAGCGCAATCAGCGGCCGACAATACGTTCCATATTCCCGCAACATCGGCCAGAACCTGAGTTCTTCGCGGGGCTGGCCGTCGTGCTGCCACGACCGGCGCAAGACCAGCCATGCGAATGCTGCGCCAACCCCATATTGGGTAATCATGATTCCCAGCACGACATCGATCGACAGCCTGTGCAGCACGGCGAGGAGCGCCACGGCCGCCGTATAGAAGATCACGACGAGCATGTTGAGCATCTGGACCTTGAAGGTTTGACGGGCAGATTCGCCGACCTGCCCTACTGCCTGCCAAAGCTGTTGCTGTCCGAACGATGCCATCAATGCGAGCACCACGACTTCACGCTGATACCCGAGCCAGACCCTTTGAAAGATACTGTCGGGGAGCAAAAAGCCGACAACCAGCAGTGCCACGAGAAGCTGCAATGCAAGCCAGCCAAAGTAGTACAGCACGAAACCCGCACTGCGCCTGCGTTGTGACATGAAGGTAAAAAACGCGTTGGACGCCCCCATGTCAAGCAGCGGGCGCAGCGCCACGAAACTGCCCAACAAGAACATCAGGCCGCCATAGGTCGATGGCATCAACGCGCGCGCGACAATCAGCCCGGTAAGGAAGCTGAGCGCGGCACGCGCCACATTCGATCCGAGCGATACCAGGAGACGCGCGCGAACGGAGGTCATCTGCCGAGTCACGCCAACTTCCTGCTGTCTGCATGGCTGCACGGGAACGCGACCCGGCGCAGTTCCTCCCTCCACAGCGGAATTGCGTCAGGCGCCGTCCGCGCAAAGCGCTGACAGAACCTTGCTACGGCCCGCTGGCGCCCAGGTTCGTTCCACCAGGCTTCAACGTCACTGTAAATCGAGTTCACGGCCTCGGCCGCCGCTTCCGGTGTGTCGAAGAGAACCCCATGGGAACGCAACAGGTCGTAGTACTCGCGTGCGTCCGGACGGATGACGTTGGCGCGGGGATCCCAGAACAGCAATGTCGGCGTGTTGGTCGCCAGGGCTTCGATAAAGGTCGTGGACAAGTGGTCGCACACGTACAGTCGGCAATCGCGCACGCTGTCCTGGAACGGAATGTCCCAGCTCTCGATGCGCAGCCCGGGAACCTGGTCGCGCAAGCGATCCACCAGATCCCATCCGTTATCTTCGCGGTGTGGGCGCAGCCGCGTGGCCGCGGCAACCGGCTGCGGCAACGCCGCGGCGAAGCGCGCCTGCCAGGACAGATACTCGGTAAAGTCGGCTGGCAGCCATGGATACTGAACCAGGTAGCGCGGCAGCATGGTCGACACCCACAATACACCTTCCTTGCGGTTGTCGGCCTGGCGGCGTTCACGTCCCGCGAGCTTCGGGGCCGGCATCGGCTTGACGCGCGCGGCAGTTCCCGTCCGTTCCCATCCCCACGTGTAGTAACGATCGAGGATGGCCGCCTCGTGGTCTTCGCTGGGCATGCAGCGCAACGCTCCGTAGTTGCCGCCATGCTGGCTGCCAACCAATGTACTTCCACGCGCCTGGCAACCGGACGCCCATGTCTTGAACACTTCGTCGTAATACCATGCGTTGGCACTAAAAATGACGGCCGGCGTCAACGGGAATTCACTGCCCGCAGCGCGGCACAGCGCGCCATATCCTTCGACAAAGCAGGTCGGAATATCGTTCGGCAACATCGCTGCGACGCAGCGGGACAGCGAATCAGTGCCAAGCTGGAGTCCATGCAGGCGGTCGCGCAATGCATGATCCGGCGCGTAACCAGGCAAACGAACAGTCGGGCCCCAGATAGGAGATATCCGACCTGCGCTGGCCTTGATCAGGTCAACTTCGGCGGACTTGCTGAAATACGAATCTTTCAGCAGTACCGAACGCGATACCGTTGCCGTGGCGCGGGCCCACAACGTGGTGACACGCCGTACGGCCCGTTTCTTCCAGCCAGGGCCGGCGATAACGGACGGAGATGGAGCCACATCGAGCGCACGTGTGGGAAACCGATAGCCAAGCGCTGCGAGGATGCGTGAATAAAACTGCAGATTAAAGCTGTCCAGGTGCAGCCGCTCGATGAAGTCATGGGTGCTCTCGGCCACGACATGCGACTCTTCGGCCAACGTCACCGTATGGAGATCCGGATGGCATGCCAAAGCCTGTTCGATTTGCGCATGGCGATCACGAAGAACCGACAGATACACGTGCAGCCATGGACCGATCATGATGCGCCAGTAGCGCAGCGTATGATCAGTGGCGTGGAGCGCATTCATCCTTGCGGCCAGGACGGGTAGCACCGTTTCATACAGTGCGCCGACCGCGACGTGTCCCGACACCCCCGCGCCGTCCTCGTCGAACGGTCCCGGCAACATAGTGGCGTCGAGCGCCTGCCAGACCTCTTTCCTGCGATACAGACAGCACCAGGGGCCGAGGAACAGGACCGGCCCGGAAGTGTCCCAGAACGCTTCCAGCGCCGTCGTCGCAAGAAATACTTGACGATGTTGTTTATGCTGCATTGATTTTCCGGAAATGACTTGCGACTTCGTCCGCGTTCAATCTGCGATCAAGGTCCAATTCAACGCGGTATTGGCTGCGATATCGGCCACCGCCTTCTTGCCGATTACCTCATCGAGGAACTTGGGTGCCAGCCCGAAACCGGGACGCACGCTGCGCACCGCGTCGCTGGTAATCACGTCGCCCTTTTTGAGGTCCCTGACAACATACAGGGAACGGCGGAACTGGGCATTCCCCTGTTCGCTCGACTTGCGGCCATAGTCCACCCGGCCAAGGGCAGCCCACGCGGTCTTGCTGCCATGGCACAGCTGGGCCATTTCGGCCGGCTCCAGCGAAAAGCTGTCGTCCGGGCCGCCGCCGTTGCGATCAAGGGTGAAATGCTTTTCGATGATCGACGCGCCCATCGCCACGCTTGCGATAGCGGTCGTGTTATCCAGCGTGTGATCGGACAGGCCGGTGACCAGGCCGAAGCGTGCGATCATGTCAGGGATCGTCCGCAGGTTGTAATCCTCTGCCGGCGCCGGATAACCGCTCACGCAGTGCAATATCGCCAGTTCCTTGCAACCGCCCTCGCGCGCCGCATTGATCGCTTCCTCGATCTCTTCCGCGTCGGCCATGCCGGTGGAAATGATCATTGGCTTGCCGGTACCGGCAACGTATCTGATCAGCGGCAGGTCGACCGCTTCGAACGACGCGATCTTGTAGGCCGGTGCATTCAGGTCTTCCAGCAAATCCACGGCAGTGGTGTCGAACGGCGAGCTGAAAATGGAGATGCCCAGCTTGCGCGCATGCTCGAACAGCGGAGAATGCCATTCCCAGGGCATGTGTGCCTCTTCATACAAGTCGTACAAGGTGCGCCCATCCCACAATCCTCCGTGAATGCGGAAGTCCTCATGGTCGCTCTTGAGCGTGATGGTGTCGGGACGATAAGTCTGCAACTTGACCGCATCCGCGCCGGCCTGCTTCGCCTTTTCGATGATGGCCACGGCCGTTTCCAGCCGACCGTTATGGTTGGCCGAAAGTTCGGCAATCACATACGGCGGGAAATCAATACCGATGGAGCGGCCGGCAATTGTCACCTCAGGATTAATCGACATAATGTGTTTTTCCTATTCTCTTCTCTTACAAGCAGGCCCGCCATTCATGTTGCAGCAAACCAAAGCAGATAACATCGTGGTAGTGTTCTTCGTCGTAATGCTGGTCACGCAACACACCTTCCCGGTGGAACCCGAGCGCCTCATGAAAGCGCAACGACCGCGCGTTATATGCCAGGACCTGCCCGCACACTTTATGTAGGCCGAGTTGGTCAAACGCGTGACGCAGCGCGGCGCGTCCGAGGCGGCGACCGGTACCCGCAGGGGCGCCAGGCGCAACATAGAACCCCCAGTCCGCGATGCCGCCGCTCCCGAGTTCGCCGACATTGACGAACCCGGACGCCCGTCCGTCGGTCTCGAAAACCAGCAAGTGCCGGCGCGGGTCCTGGCTGGCGCGCTCGAACCACTGTCGGTGCTGCTCTAACCCTATTTCCTGACGGGTGTACATGTAGCGACGGACCTCTGGATGGTTGCGCCATCCCAGCACCAGCTCGAGATCGGCCTGGACCATCGTGCGAACGCAGTCCTGGACTACGGGCTTCGAATTGCCTTCCATTACATCCTCAGTGCCTGCAATACGCGCTCGACGCCGTGCCCATCGACCAGGCCGGCAGCGGACTCGCTGATCTGTCGCAGACGATCGGGTTGCATGACGTTGCTCAATGCCGGAGGCAAGCGATGAGGTATATCGCCCACATGGCCCAGCAACAGCGCAGCACCGGCATCATCGAGGGCGGCCGCGCCGGACTCCTGGTTGGCAGCCAGGATAACCATTACTGTCGGCAGTCCGAGACAGCATCGCTCCCATGAGGTGCTGCCGGCGGCGCCTATCGCCAAATCGCTGTCGCTCATCCGCTCAGCCATGTCGGAAATATTGACCAGCACCTCGGTTTTCCACGGCATCCGGGCCGCGAACTCCTGCACCTCGGCGATCCAGGGGGCCTGCATGCCCATGACCACGCTGATGCGGCAGTCCGACGGCAATTTCGCCTCGTACAGGGCTGCCAGTGCTGCCCCTGTCGCATTTGGTTGATCCACTCCGCCCATGTTCACAAGAATATGACGCAACGCGGCACCCTCCCGGCGCGCCAGACTGACCGTGCGCAGTCGGGGAAACTCAGGCCGCAGCAATGCATAGGCCGGTCCCGCCAGCACGTCGCAGCCCTGGGGCACCAGTGCACTGTAGTGGTCTTCGACGCGCCCGAGATTCTGGTCGACCAACAAGTCACACATGTGAGCACGGTCGGCCAGATCATCAATGATCAACAGTTTCGTGTGCGCGCCAAGTACAAGGCGTTCCCAGCGCTTGTCGAGCGCATAATGATCGAGCACGAGCCAGTCCGGCTTCAATGTCGTTACCAGCGCACGCGTCTGTTCCGCATCGATCTCCCAGGCGCACCCCAGCCAGGATGCATGTGCTGGACCGCCGCCGGTTACTGGCGCGTGTTCGCAGGCAAGCGCAGTGACCTCGAACCCGCGCTGGCGCACCAGTTCGATCAGGTGTCCCTCATGCTCGCGGCTGACGAAATGACACGACGCTCCGCGCGCGCGCAGCGCCGTAGCCAGCGTCAGGCACCGCATGATGTGCCCACTGCCGATCGAGACCGACGCGTCTACGCGGAACAGGAACCTCATCTGGTTTAATTCAGGCGCTTGAAACCGGCGTGGCAGACCGGTCCCTTTAGCAGGCTCATCACGTCGCGGCCCTCTTCGCATTCCTTGATCAGTCCGAAGATCGGATCCAGTTCGGCGAAGAAGCGTTCAACCACCTAGGGAGTATGCGCAGTGCTTACGTAGACGCTATTACCTGCCAAATAGCCCTTAGCCAGCATTTCCTGAGTAATCAACGTTTTGTACGCAAGGGCGTTCTCGCTTTGGAACGAAAACCCGGTGAGCGCCGGCAAGCCCCAATGGTCGATTTTCAAGCCGTTCTTGTCCGCCAATTGCTGCCATTTTTCACGGATCTGCAAGCCAGTATTGGTAATGGTCTCCCACGACCTGGTCCGCTCCATCACCTCGAGGGTCTTGAGCGCGGCAGCCGGGCCAATCCGCTCTGTCCAGAAAGTACTGCTGATGAAAGTCGACTGGGCAGCTTCCATGATTTCTCTGCGGCCGATGGTTGCGGTAATCGCATATCCGTTCCCCAGTGCCTTACCGAACATCGCCATGTCCGGTTCGACGCCGTAAAGCTTGTGCAAGCCGCCGAACGTCTGGCGGAAGCCGGAAGTGCATTCGTCAAAGATCAGCACAATCTTGCGTTCAGTAGCAAGCTTCCGCACTTTCTGAAGGAAGTTATCTTCCGGCCCTTTGTTGCGCACGACCTCCATCTTGATGACGCCGATGTCGTGGGTATTAACCAGCGCTTCCAACTCAGCGTAGTTATTGTAATTGAACGGAAACACCGTACCACGAAGGTTCTGCGGCACGCCAGCCGGATCCAGGCCCGGGAGCAAGTGGCCCGCCAGATTCTGGTCATCGCCCAGGTTTGCCGACAGGTACCAGTCATGCCAACCATGATAACCGCACACCGCGACCTTATCGCGACCAGAAGCTGCGCGCGCGATCCGGATCGCGATCGCGTTCGCCTCGCCACCCGATCGGGCCAGGCGCACCATATCGGCCCAAGGGTGGAGTTCGATCAGCTTCTCAGCGAGATACACCTCTTCCGGGCAATTGAAGGTAGACATATTGCCATCAGCAACAACTTGCTGTACCACGGCGTCGACCTCTGGGTGACCGTAGCCGAGGGTGTTAGTGCCGATGCCCATAATGGACATGTCGATATATTCTTTGCCGTCGAGGTCCCAGACTTTACACCCTTTGCTCTTGCTGAAATATGCAGGCCATTGCTCTGGCAAGAACATTTCTGCCCGTTTGGACAACAACATGTTACCACCGGGAATCACTTGTTTCGCGCGTTTCCACAATTTTTGGCCGGCGCCCATGTTAGCTCCTTCGTTCCTAATTATTTGTTTATTGGCTTCAAACAATTCCGGATGAGTTTCTTGCAGTTTCAAAACCTGTTGCCAAGTTATATCGGTCCGGTACGAAAAATGAGCAAATACCTTGCGGATCACCTCTAAGTCCGCAGGTTCGTCCACAGTCCAGCGCAACGCCGACAAGTCCTCATCGTTCGTCATGCATTCCTTACTGAAGGATATTTGCTCGCGTAGATAGGGGGTGACATGCTCACGATCGAACGCTTTGTCGGTTTCACGTGCAGTGCGGGCAAGCGCGGAATATTTAAAGACTTCAATATCGAGGCCGTCAGGATAAGTCGGCGGCGCCACATTGCTGAAATAATCGACCTGGGCAGCCTTGAAACGCCGTATTGCCTCATCCACCAACGCCGGGTCCACGAGGGGGCAATCGCCCGTGATACGTACGACGACATCCGCACCGGCCTGCTCGGCTGCACATAGAAAGCGGTGCAACACATCATTCTCACTGCCTTGGATACACCGGTAACCGAGCGTCCTGACATGTTGTACCAGCGGCAAATTACGTGCGTCTTCCGACGTCGCGACGACGATTTCGTTAACCTCGGCAGCACGGGCCAGGCGCTCCAGCAGCAATTCGACCATTGGCTTGCCGCCAATGAGCTTCATGACTTTGTCCGGCAGGCGTGTCGAGCCCATGCGGGCCTGAACGATAGCAACGATCTTCATGTCTTAATTATTTTTCGGCCACAAGGCCGGATTCAGGATTGCCGGATTATCGATAGCAAATTGAGCGTAGTCGATGTCCGGACCAGATGGGAACGAGGTAAACAGTTGTCGAAGTTGGACTACAGATTCGACGCCGACGATCACACGGTCGATTTCGGGGATACCGAGCAAAAAATGCAACGCGGCATGAGCCGCGCTTACGCCGGATGCGCTTGCGACCGAATGAAACTGCTGGAGTACCGGCCCGACCTGCTCGAAATACGCCCCCAAATCACCTGGATTGGCCAACAACAGCCCTTGTAGAAATGCCGAGCGTACATGAACCTTGACACCCGAGGCAGCCAAGCGGGCTAATGCGCCGGAAGTCAATGGCCGCTGATCGAGCACGTTCATCGGCAATTGCACCAGATCCATCGGATATTTCGCGTGGATCTGCTCGGCAATTTCGCCACTGTAGACAGATACACCGATGTGCTCGGCTCGACCTTCCTGCTTAAGCCGAAGCATTTCTTCATAAAGTCGCTCGCCGCCAGGCGCCAGCAGATTCGGAGCGTGGTGGATCAGCAGTCCGTTCACGCCTGGCAAACGCAAGTGGCGCAGCGACTGCTCGAATGCTGAGCGTAATGTCAGGGCGTCCTGCTCGGTGATGACCTCATCGGAAAAACGAGGCGTCTTGGTGATAATCTCGAATGCGTGGAGCTGCTCGCCGCAAGACCCCAGCGCCATTTCAGAGTCGCCGTACAAGTGAGCAGTATCGATCGACGACAATCCGAAATCGCCAGCCTGTTCAAGAATCTTTGCGATTTCGGCATCCGACGGCTTGCCGTCTACGTTGAAGCGACCGTAATTCATGCCGAATTGGGCTGCTCCCAACCCACAACGACCAAGCGGATTATCGGGTTTCAACGAAGCATCTCCGCAAGCGCGTCCACGACACGGTCCTGATCGCTGAAATGCAAACCTGAATACATGGGGAGGCTGATGGCCTCGGCATAATATTGTTGCGCCTGAGGAAACTCATCGCCCCTGAAGCCCAGCTTGCGGTAATAAGGCTGCGTGTGCACAGGAATATAGTGCAAGTTGACACCAATACCGCGCGCACGTAATGCCTCGAAAACTTCGCGATGGCCAAGCTTGAGCGCATTCAGCTGGAGCCGAATGACGTACAGATGCAATCCCGAGTAGGTATCCGGCAATTGGTAGGGGAGCGTTACCGGCAGTTCAGCCAACAGGCCGTCATACCGTCGTGCCAGCGCATGGCGCCTGGCGACGAATTCGTCCAGGCGACGCATCTGGCTCGCGCCCAGCGCAGCCTGCAGGTCCGTCATGCGGTAATTGAAGCCCAACTCGATCTGCTGATAGTACCAGGGACCGTCCGCCACATGCGTCATCTGCGCTTCGTCTCGCGTTATGCCATGGCTACGAAACAGTGCCATCTTTGCCGCCAGGTCGGCATTGTTGGTCACGGCCATGCCCCCTTCCGCAGTCGTCACAATTTTCACGGGGTGAAAACTGAACACCGTGATATCGCTGTATCGGCAATTACCTATCGGTTCACCGAGGTAACGCCCACCGATTGCATGCGAAGCGTCTTCGATAATGCCGAAACCATATTGCTGACCGAGCGCATGGATTGCTGCCATCTCGCAGGGCTGGCCACACAGGTGCACGGGAATTACCACTTTTGGCAACTTCCCGACACGTGCTGCTTCGGCCAGTTTGCTCGCCAGGCAGTCGACGTCGATATTGTAAGTACGCGGATTAATATCGACGAAATCGACCTCGGCACCGCAGTAAAGAGCGCAGTTCGCACTGGCAACAAAGGTGATCGGTGTCGTCCAGACGATATCTCCCGGCCCTACACCCAGTGCGAGACATGCGATGTGCAGCGCGCTGGTGGCGCTATTGACGGCCAGTGCGTGCTTCACCGAACAGTACCCGGCCACACTCTGTTCAAAGGCCGGTATTGCCGGACCCTGAGTAAGAAAATCCGATCGCAGTACCGAGACCACAGCCTCGATATCAGAGTCGGAAATATCCTGTCGACCGTATGGAATCATACTCATCAGACGCTATGGGTAGGATCAACGTGATCCTTGATTAATTGCCGCAATTCCGAAACACTCAAAAAGTGCTCGTTCGTGCCGCTGTCATAGCTGAAGCCATGCGGCACGGTTGTTCCGCCCATATCGGCACAATATTGCTCTAACGTATAGGTACCGCCCATCGGAAGAATCGCATAATACTTGCCGATATCTACCGTGTTAAAACTATCACTGGCGGTGATCATTTCCTCATGGATTTTCTCGCCAGGACGCACGCCAATGATCGGACGCGCGCATTCGGGACCGACCGCTTCCGCCACATCGACGACACGGTACGACGGGATCTTCGGAACCAATACTTCACCGCCCCAGGCATGCTCCAGCGACCATAACACCATGTCCACACCTTCCTGCAGACTGATATTGAAACGGGTCATGGCCCCATCCGTGACCGGCAACATGCCCGAAGCGCGGCGTTCGAGGAAAAATGGGATGACAGAACCGCGGCTGCCCATCACGTTCCCATAACGTACTACGCTGAAACGAATGTCGCGATGTCCCTTGATATTGTTAGCGGCAACGAACAATTTGTCCGAACACAGCTTGGTAGCGCCATACAGGTTGATCGGTGCAGCGGCCTTATCGGTTGACAACGCCACGACGCGTTGAACATTGCTGTCCAAACAGGCTTCGATCAAATTTTGCGCGCCCAGGACATTGGTTTTGATGCATTCGAAGGGATTATATTCAGCCGCCGGCACCTGCTTCAGAGCAGCAGCGTGAACGACGAAATCGATGCCCTCAAGGGCTCGACGCAAGCGAGCCTCGTCACGCACATCCCCGATAAAGTAACGTACACCTTTATACTTACTTTCCGGGAATTCCTGCGCCATTTCGAATTGCTTCAACTCATCACGGGAAAAGATGACGAGACGCTTGATGCTAGGATAACGTTGCAGCAACGTGCGCACAAACGCTTTCCCAAAGGATCCAGTTCCACCAGTAATCAGGATCGACTTATCGTTCAACATAGATATGTTCCAAAAATTAAAATCTTCGAGTTCCAAATGCACGGCCTGCACCAGCCAACATACGGGCCATCAACTTTTCCAGCGCAGATCTTTTCGTAAATTCATCAAGCGCCGATACTCAGCCGATCCGACGCGGCTTACGACTCCATCTTTCCATTCCTTATAGAATGCTCTGCATACGGCAATAAAACCGCTAATCAGAGCACCCAGAAATACCATCGTCGCGCGCTTAGGCTTGCTCTTGCGATCCGGCTCGATGGCTTTATCCACGACTTGCAATACGCCTTTTTCTTTTGCCTCGTCGAGCTTGGCAATTTCAAATTGCTTCGCCAGAACCTCAAAAAACGTCTCGTTATACTTTACGTCTCGCAACCTTCGAACGTATTCAAGGCCTACTTCCGGCATGCGACTCGTTGCTACGCCAATGTCACCATTACCAGCGTTCGCGCCGGTCTCGGCTTTGTTGAGTTGAGCGCGCAGCCCGTTGAGTTCTTCCTGCAAATGAATGTAATCGGGGTTATTCCCTGTCGCGAAAGTACGCATGGCTCCAAGCTGAACCTCTTTCGCGGCAATTTGAGCTCGCAGATTGGCTACGGAAGTGATAAGAACCTCCGCCTGACCTTCCGGCTTGATCAGTCCAGTTTTCTCCTGAACTTTCTTAAGTGCGACCTCAGATTCCCCGAGGTTGAGTTTTGCCTGGTTTAATTGCTGTTCGAAGAAAACTCGACGTTGCGCTGCGTCGCTCAACGCAAGTTCAGACATAAGCCGCTGCAATTCCTCGACATATCCATTGGCCAGCGCAGCGGCCCGCACCGGATCTTTGTCGTCAACCTCAATACTTATCAGGCCGTCTTTTTCTGTAGCAAAAGTACTGGCACCGGCCAACACTTTGAGGGTATCGCTGTGCAATTTGGTCTCATAAACCTGATCAAGCTTAAACCTCTTGATCAGGCGGTCTCCAACAGTGCGACTACCTAACATTCCTACATAAATGTCGGTAGGACTCTTAACTCCAAGAGAATTTCCCGCCAAACCACCCAATGATCCCAGTTGCCCGAGAATTACCGTCGCGGCCGACTGCGACTGCTGAGGTGGGAGAATCTTTGTAGAGGCGGTATAAATACTGGGCATCGCCAGACTGATGCCGGCCACCAGGACCGCGCCAACCAGAGTGATGCCAATGATTGATTTCTTATGTCTGGCAACGACAGCCAAAAGGTCGAGGATATGAATATCCTCTTCTTTGTATTGTGATTGCGCTTGCCTTGTTTCCATATCCACTTGCTCAGCCATCATTACTCTCAGGATCTCATGGTTACGACGTGCGCCACCCGAACTGGCGATTACGATCAGTCTTTCAAAACTTTCAAGCCAGCTGCACCGAGTCCAAACTGATAAAAGATTGCGGTCCACTCCTTGAATGACTGCACCCAGGAACTGCGCTCGATCTTTTCCGGCACGACAATGGTATCGCCAGGATTGACAATGTCGCCGCCCACGCCGCCAAATAACCAGCCGTTGTGGCGATTGCTCTTGGCGGCACCATCGGCACGTATTACGTAGATTTCATCGTTATCAGCAGAATTCGTGTAGCCGCCTGCAAGCGCAAGGTAATCGTTGGCTGTGCGCTTGGGGCGATACACGATCGAATTCGGCTGATAGACCGCACCGACGACCTCGACCGTGCCCGGTTTGCGTGGAATGTATACGGCATCCCCATCCTGCAATGGCAAATCCGGCAAGTCCTTGACTTGCGCGTTGCTGTCGGCCAGCTCGAGGACAATCCTGCCTTCTGCCTTCACTTGCCGCATCCTTTGCGCAATCCGGCGCTGACGCTCGATATCGGCGCTGATTGCCGCAACGTTACCCGGATCGGAGCTACGCGCCAGTCGCTCCGCAGCCGAGCTGTCCAGATCGCGCTCGAAACGATCAGCCGCTTCGTTCAACTTGATTTGCTGGGAGATCCGCACCGATTCGCGCACGAGACGAGTGGCAAATAAATATCCATTCTCATTCGGGCCACCAAGGCGCGCGATTAGTTCCCGCAGAGTTTCGCCTTTGCGAAGCTCGAATACACCGGTCTGCTTGGCCTCTCCGGAAACTTTGACATATTCGCGCTCGATTTTGATCTGCACGGGGATGGCTCCCGGAGAAAACACACGCAGAACGTCGGCCGGACGTACCTGAATCGGAGCCAGTCGTTCAGTCAATGCCTGGTTATTCGCAGGCAATTCGGCGACAGTTTGATAACCATTGTTGACACTGCGCTCTACAACGATCTGTTTGCCCTCCGCACTGGAATCGAATCCTCCGGCCCAGCTTACGACGTCGGCCAGAGAGGATTGCCCCTTCAATTCAAAGATCGCCGGCTGCTTCACGTCTCCGGTCAGCGCGACAAGCGGGCCCACCTCGGGAATATAAATCAGATCGCCATCACGCAGCGGCACGTCCTTGCTCCTGTCACCGCTCACCAGCACGTCATACAGGTCAAAGGTGGTTATGACCTGATTTCCGCGCTTTAACTGAATGTTTCGCATGCTGCCTGCCGGATCCGGGCCGACGGATGCAAACAGCGCATTCAAAAGTGTACTCATCGCGCTCAAGGTATAGGTGCCGGGACGCGCAGCATGACCAGCCACATAAATCTGTACGGCGCGCGACTGGGCGATGCTCACCGTAAGTTCGAAATTCTTGTATACCTTCGACACTGCCTTGGTCAGGTAACCCTGCAGATCGCGATATTTGACGCCCGCGACGTTTACGCTCCCAATTCGTGGAATATTGATGGCGCCGCGCCGATCGACCGTCGCCGTCACATCCATATCCACCATACCCCAGCCACGAATCTGCAATTCGTCACCGGTACCAATCGTATAGTCAGGATTGACAGGTGCCGCGTCAAGTGGCGCGAACGTCGTCGGAACATCCCCAAACGATCCCGCACCAAAAATCGCCAGGTTCTTCCCTGTTACGGCCGTTGCATAAATCTCGAAAGCCCCTTTTTCAGGAAGGACTGGCTTGGCCGGACGGGTAAGTATCGGCGCAGGCTGCCGCGAAGCAGACTCGCGCGGCGTATTCGTGCCTGTGTTTCGCGGAACGGTAACGACCGGCAAGCCTGAAGCGTTTGCCGATAGCCCTTGCATTGCAGCAGCATTGGCGTTGGCATTGGCTGTGGGGTTAGCAGCGGTGGTGCCGAACTGATCCTGCGCCATCGCTTGCCCAAGGCACATTCCTCCCAGGCCCAGGAGGCTTATTGCAAACACGATTTTCAAGCAGTTGACGAAATTTCGCTTTTCCATTCTCTTCTTTACTCGAGACACCATGACAACCTACTCGCACACCAATCTATACATTGCTTTTTGGCGCATTTATAATGAACGACATAAGCTATAAAGCTCATACCGTAAAACCGGACTTGCTCTCAACGATACGTCGAACAGAATCGAAAACAGCGATGCGATGGCTTTCGACTGTCGAACAGAATCCGCTGTCAAACGATTTCCAAAATAGGGCAGCCCTTACGCTGCATTTCGAAAATCGGCAAAGATCATCAACTATGGCTTTCTTCTTAGGCACTCAATAATGCTCCGCAGATAAGCCCATGAAAATGGCTGCGTATTTCATTCTTCAGAGTTTATCCAGCCAGCTTATTACTTGAGCAACAACACGGCTCAGTCCACTTGGCAATAAATTGCAAATATAGCAACAAACCCTGACCTGCCTGCTCAAACACCTACAACGCGCAGCATACGTCTCTCCCTAGGACACCCGGAGAGCTTGAAGCATTGAGAACGGCGACGGAGGAAGTGGAGCGTGCAGAGAAACCCAGATGAACTTGAACGCACACGTAAGAGATCTACCCTATATGCCTAAGTTAGCCCGGCATTGTACTCGATAGCAACAAGATAAGGAACCTTTTGTTAGATATGTGTCGCACAACATGCCACATATCCAGGGATCCGGCATATACACAATAGAAGTAAAACCTGCCTACCCGCACTTCGAGGGGCGATAGGCACATCGTTCAGAGTGCGGTCCCGAGAGTGTCTGTCCGGTGATTTTTCGTTAGATTTAACGTAACGATATATTCACCAAAAATACCGATTTTTGCATTCAAGCATAAAAGTTTAATAGCAAGAAAATGCGAAATGCCAATTCTGAACCGTGGCGCATGGTGTCGCACGACTTCCCGCTCCGCAACACGGTAAATCGGCAGAGTCGTCGCTGACTTGGCGTCGGAGTGTTCGATCACCCCATGCGTACCTTGCGCGAGATCAACCCGCTCCTTGGCCGCCTGTAGGTAACATGGTGTTGTTGCCCGCTGTTGGATTGTGCTTGCGGACGACGACTTTCGATAAGTACTTTTGTATTTACAAACTGGCATTGCCCGTGCATGATGATGCCGGCGCGCCGCTCTACGAAACGAGCGCTCTTCCGCTGTCTGTGCAAGAATTGTTTTACAATGTTGGTTGATTGCAACATTCTTGTCGTGAAGCCACTACACCCGTTCGATCAAAGAATTGATTCCTCGACAAATCATATTCAAATGTAACAACAATATCGCAAGCTCATGCTAGACTGAAACCACCCTGGACGCGGCTTAAACCGAAAGGCCTGCAGATGAAACTGAGAATACCGAAGCGCCAACCCCGAACACCGGGCGCCGAAGCTGCCCTTGTACATCTGTGCGAGATGCTGGATCGTTCTATTCCTGGCCTGCGTACCATGTTCCTCGCGGTGGGCGTGCTTGCCGCAGCCTTCCAGCTTGGAACGGTAGCCGATTTCGTGTTCGTCACCGGCTTGTTGTTCCAGCTCGTGATGTGGTTTGATCACTGGTGGGCGACGCAGCAATCGCACTGATGGCGTTGCCGCCCGTCTGACACTGCGCGGGGACACCCGCGCAGTAATATTGACCGGCGGCGCGGCGCCGCCGTCGCGCTGTCTTAGCGCACTTCGATCTTGGAATCGAACGCCAGTTCGGCCCTACTGCTCCGCCCTGCCAACCAGCGTCCCCGGACGAGACGCCCGTACACCGCCACATACAATACGGACTGGGCACACACCAGCAGGATCGCGGCCGGGGTCGACTGGCCAAACCAGACGCTCAACGCCACGCAAATGGCCACGCCGGGAGCGATGAAGCACGGCACCATTGCATTGCGCTTCCACGGCCGGCCGGCATCGTGGCATACATACTTGAACACGACGCGGCGGAACACGAGGCCGTGCAGGTGCAGCGCATCCGGCGCACCAGGGCTGACTTTGCGGACGAACTTGCGGCGATAAATGCTGAACAGCACTTCGATGATCGGATAGCCACAGATCGCAAGCACCTGCCAGGCATTCACATCCGGACGACGAGCCAGCAACACGCCCATTTCCGACACCCAGAAGCCGAGGAAATACGCGCCACCGTCGCCGAGAAATAACTTTCCGGACGGATAGTTCAGCATCAGGAACCCAACTGCTGCACCAATGATGAGCATACCAAGGACCGCGACGAAACTGTCACCGACCTGCAAGGCGACGGCAGCCAGGCCGGCTGCCATGATGACGATGGTACTACCCGACAGGCCATTGAAGCCGTCGATGATGTTGATGGCGTTGGAACCGCCAGCCACGAACACTGCGGTCGCGAAGATGGCCAGCGGCGTGATCGTCAGGACGGCGTCCAAGCCCCAGATATCCAGTTCATTGACGGTCGCCCCCAGCGCCAGGCTGGCGATGAGGGCGCTCAGGGCAGTGGCAGCAAGACGCAGACGCACCGACACCCGCTTCGTGAAATCCTCAACCAGGCCGGCCAGGAAAGCCGGCAGGCTGGCGCCGAGCAGGGTATAGATCCGTGTGACGCGGCTGGCGTTCACTCCACCCGGAATCAATTGCATGAACAGCACCAGGCCGAGCATCACGCCACCGATGACGGCGAGGCCACCGATGCGCGGCACCGCGGCGGTATGAACTTTTTGCACACCGTCCAGGTCATGGTCGTGCGACAGGCTGCCATGCCATTTTTGAGAGCGGACGATGAATTGGCAGATAGCGAAACTCGCTACGCATGCAGTCAACCCAAGGATTATGAACTGGTATTCCGGCATCACTTTACTTCCCTGATCATTCGCATGCTGAACTGACAGCACCATGTTTAAGCACCATGTTTGGCGAATGACAATTGATCGGTGTCACTACTGGCTCGGCGCTGGGAACCAGTCGGTGGCCCTGATTTGTTAGGTTACTAACGATTGGGGCATTAAGAATGTTAGCATGAATCAACAGTCTCAATTGACTTTCGGCATCAATCCCTGTGCTGGATGTTGTGTTCAGGCCTCGAAAAGCAACCAAAGTTTCCATTTGTGCAAATTAATTGGCACCCACGAGACTTGTTACCCGAATCGTTTTACTTTCCGGGATTTCCGAATGTGACAACACTTTCAGTTGCGGCAACGCGCGGCGCAGGAAGCGCGACAACAATGTGCGTAGCGGCCCAGGCACGAGCAGCACGGGCGTCAGGCCCATCGCTTCCTGCTGTTGCGCCGCATTGGCAGCCTGCTGGACAATCGTATCTGCCAGGCCCGGTTCGATGCCGGTGCCATCGCCGCCCGCGTTCAACGCCTGCACCAGCAGGCGCTCGAGGCGGTTGTCCAAGGTCATGACAGACAATTCGTTCGTGCCCGGGAACAATTGCTGGACGATGGCGCGGCCCAGCGCGATACGTACCAGCGCCGTGAGCTCGTTCGGATCCTGGGTGCTGCCGCCATGCTCGGACAGCGTCTCGATGATCGTGCGCATGTCGCGGATGTGCACGCCTTCCTGCAGCAGGTTCTGCAGCACTTTCTGCAAGGTCGACAGCGACACGATCTTCGGCACCAGGTCCTCGACGAGTTTCGGCGCCTCCTTGGCCAGGTGGTCGAGCAGCGCCTGCACTTCCATGCGGCCCAGCAGTTCCGACGCGTGCGTCGTGATGAGGTGGTTCAGGTGTGTGGCGATGACGGTGCCGGCATCCACGACGGTATAGCCCATGCTCTGCGCATCGTCCTTCAGGCCGGCGTCGATCCAGATGGCCGGGAGGCCGAAGGCGGGATCGGTCGTCACCAGACCCGGCAAGGTGCCGCTTGCCATGCCCGGGTTGATCGCCAGGTACTGGCCGTTCATCGCCTCGCCGCTGCCCACTTCGACGCCCTTGAGCGTGATACGGTAGGCCGACGGTTTCAGTTCCAGGTTGTCGCGGATGTGCACGGGCGGCGCCAGGAAGCCGACTTCCTGCGCGAATTTCTTGCGGATGCCCTTGATACGCTTCAGGAGTTCGCCATTTTGCGTTTTATCGACGAGCGGGATCAGGCGGTAACCTACTTCCAGGCCCAGCGTATCGACCGGCATGACGTCCTGCCAGCTCGCCTCTTCCTGCTCGGCAGGCGTGGTGGCCGCCGCGCCGCCACCCGGCGAACCGGCCGGTCCGGTGCCGCCGGCTGCGCCCTGTGCGTCTTCCGGCGGCATGTTCTTGCGACGCTTTTCCAGCAGATAACCACCGCCGAGCAGCGTGCTGCCCAGCAGCAGGAACACGAGGTTCGGCATGCCCGGGATCAAACCCATGCCGCCGATGATGCCGCCCGTGATGTACATGACTTCCGGTTTTGCGAACAACTGGCTGACGACCTGCGTGCCCACGTCCTTGTCGCTGGCCACGCGCGAGACCACCATACCGGCCGCGATCGAGATGATCAGCGACGGGATCTGCGCGACGAGGCCATCACCGATGGCCAGCAGCGTGTAGTTCTTGATCGCGTCGGCAAAGCCCATGTCGTGCTGGACCATGCCCACGATCAGGCCGCCGACGACGTTGATGACGGTGACGAGAATGCCCGCCACGGCGTCGCCGCGCACGTATTTCGACGCACCGTCCATCGCACCGTAGAATTCCGCTTCCATCGATACTTCCGAGCGGCGGTGCTTGGCTTCCTGCTCGCCGATCAGGCCGGCGTTCAGGTCGGCGTCGATCGCCATCTGCTTGCCCGGCATCGCGTCCAGGGCGAAGCGTGCTCCCACCTCGGCGATACGGCCCGCGCCCTTGGTGACGACGGTGAAGTTGATGATGGTGAGGATGACGAAGACGACGAGGCCGACCGTGTAGTTGCCGCCGATCAGGAAGTGACCGAATGCCTCGATTACCTTGCCCGCCGCGGCGCCACCCGTGTGGCCTTCGGTCAGCACGACGCGCGTGGAAGCGACGTTGAGCGACAGGCGCAGCATCGTCGTCACCAGCAGCACGGCCGGGAATGCCATGAAGTCAAGCGGCTTGACCGTGTACAGCGCGGTCAGCAGCACGATCACGGACATCGCGATGTTAAAGCTGAAGAACAGGTCCAGTGCGAACGCCGGCAGCGGCAGGATCATCATTGCCAGCAGCAGGATGATCAGGATCGGCGCCGCCAGTGCATTGCCGCGGGCACCGATCTTTTTCAGCCAGGGAGGCAGTTTGAAACCGTTCATTAAAGCTCCGTCATACAGGGTGGAATCGCAACGCTATTATTGCTGATGCCTGACGGAAACTATGCCCCAAGGAGACGGGAAAAACCGGCGTAATTCGCGCGTCAATGCCGCGTGTCCGGCCGGGTATTCGTGCCCTGCTTCTGCGATGCCGGATCGAACGGGTCCATCTCGGGCGGGACCGGCAGCTTCTTCGGACGGTCCGGATACTGGTCGAGGGTGCCCTTGCTGTAGGCACGCAACTGGTAGACGTAGGCCAGCACTTCGGCAACGGCGGAATACAGGGCTTCCGGTATCTCGTCGTCGATATCCGTGTGCTTGTACAGCGCACGAGCCAGCGCCGGGGCTTCCAGCATGGCGACCTTGTGCTCCTTCGCGATCTCGCGGATCTTGGCCGCGACCTCGTCGGTCCCCTTGGCCACGACACGGGGCGCGCCGCGCTGGCCGTCCGCATACTTGAGCGCGACGGCGAAGTGCGTCGGGTTGGTCACGACCACGTCGGCGCTCGGGATGTTGGCCATCATGCGTTTCTTCGCCATCTCGCGCTGCATCTGGCGGATCTTGCCCTTGATCTGGGGATTGCCGTCCGATTCCTTCGATTCCTGGATGACTTCCTGGCGCGTCATCTTGA
>Ga0170475_103918776_pt1 | contig 36018 bp, 29 predicted proteins | sample Soicark_Litter_5_FD_111474 | JGI IMG/M metagenome (GOLD analysis project Ga0170475, IMG submission 111474) | Avena fatua rhizosphere microbial communities from Hopland, California, USA. Combined Assembly of 48 SPs
ATCGGGACCTCTTGTTTAACCTAGGAGATAGTCGCAATGAAAAAATCTCTGCTCGCTCTCGCAGTTCTGGGCGCGTTCGCTGGTGCCGCATCGGCCCAATCGTCGGTCACCATTTACGGTTCGCTGGATTTGGCCGTGCAGAAGGGCAACGGCGGCACGGCTGCCAACAATGGTGCCCTGGGCACATCCAAGGCTTGGCAGGAGAGGCAGTCGAACGCCTCGCGCCTCGGCTTCCGCGGCAATGAAGATTTGGGCGGCGGTCTTTCGGCTCAATTCCAAATTGAACATCGCTTCACTCCGGACGACGGCGCTGCGGCCACGAATGCACCGTTCTGGCAGGGTCGTTCGTACGTCCAACTGTCAAGCGCTACGCTGGGTCGCGTCTACCTGGGCCGTGAATACACGCCTGCCTTCTGGGTCCAGAACAAGTCCGATCCGTTCGGCAATGACGGTGTGGCTCAATTCGGCGCTTCGTTTAGCTGGGCTGGTTTCGCCACTCCGTCGACTGTCGTTACCAACAGCGCGACCACCTCGAACACTCGCGCCTCAAACACCGTGGGCTACAAGTCGCCCAACCTCAGCGGATTGACCGTTAATGCAGCGGTGGGCCTCGGCGAAGCCGCTGTTGCACGTGACACCGGCTTCAATGTCGAATATGCCGCGGGCCCGATCTACGCTGCGATGGCTTACGAAAAGCTCAACGGCGGCTCCGCAGAAGATGGCAACTCTTTGATCAACCTTGCGTTGCACTACGACCTCGGCATGGTCAAGCCGATGCTGTACTACGCACGAGCCAAGCTGAACGTCGGCACGGCAACCCCGACAACCAACAAGATGCTCATGATCGGTGCTCTGGCTCCCATCGGTAGCGGGAAATTGAAGGTCGCTTACGGTCGCGAGACGATTGGTGCGGTTGCCCCTGACACCAAGGGCAACATTTCGAAGTTTGGCCTTGGTTACGACTATCCTCTGAGCAAGCGGACCAATGTTTACGCCGACGTCGGGTTTGGTCGTCAAGGCGACGATGTGACGGCGGGGGTCGTCAAAAGCTACACCAATAACACTGCTTACGCCGTCGGCCTCAAGCACACGTTCTAATTCAAGACTCAATCAACGGTTAGCGAAGAGAGGTCGCCTTTGGGGCGGCCTCTTCTTTTTGGGGGCGCGTCGGTGCGCTGCGTGAGGGAATTGAGCTGGCCACCTCGCGCGCGAGCAACCGACAGGATTGCCCCATATCACTAAAAGAATCGGAGGGACATCAATGAAGGAAATGATCGCAGTAGCCGCCCTGGTGGTGGCTTCTCCCGCAGCGCTGGCGCAAAGCAGCGCCCAGGTCTATGGCATCGTCGACGCTGGTGTCAGCCGGACAACAGGCATATCCGGTGGAACCAAAACTCTTCTCGTCAGCGGCATCATGGAAGGTTCGCGTCTGGGCTTCAAAGGCAACGAAGACCTCGGTGGTGGTTACCGCGCTTTGTTTACGATGGAGCATCGCTTCGAGGCCGACACGGGTGGCATTTCTAACCGTCCGGAATCCGGCACACAGATGCCCGACAGGCTCTCCCAGGCAACGCTGTTGGGTCTGCCCGGTGCGTTGCAGCCCGTCGTCAACAGCGTTTCCGCGACGCTTGGCAACTCGATCGGCGTCAACCTGGCCGGGAACATGTGGGACCGTCAGGTGTACGTCGGGCTCGTGACGCCGTTCGGCGGCGTGCTTGCGGGGCGGCAGTACACGCCAGCCTATGAAATGGCAGCCACGTTCGACACCCTCGGTGCCCAGTCGAGCCTGTCGACCGGCCAAGTCTCATCATTTCCGCCTTCCATTGACATCCGCGTGAGCAATGCACTGGTCTACCGGATTCAGCAGGGTCCGGTGTCGGGCGCGTTGATGTACGCGCTTGGCGAAGGCAGCGCTACGACAGGCAGTCTGATCGGTGTCAACGGCATGTACAAGACCGATGCGTTTTCATTTGGAGTGGGCTACAACACGCGCAACAACGAGCTGGCCAAGAAGTCGCTGACGTCATTGGTCATCGGCGCGTCGGCGAGCGTCGGGCCGGGCACTGTTGTCGCGGAAGTTGCGTCCGTGAAGGACGACAATCCGACAGGCCTGTCTTCCATCGCCGCCGCATTGACGCCGGTGGTTGGGGCGCCCACGGCGGGTGTTGTGCAGAACGCCTATGTGGAGGGTCTCAAGCAGGACGCCCGGCTCATGCACATAGGCTACCGGCTCACCACCGGACCGAATACGTTCTATGTCGCCTACACCGCCTGGAACGATCGTCGTCCGAACAATGCGGATGTCGCGACTTATGGCGGCGTCTACACCTACTCGTTGTCGAAGCGGACGGACCTGAACCTCGTCATGACGCATTTCAACAACAAGAACCTCGCGCAGTCGGCCCCAGGTCAGGCGGGCTTCCTCGGCGGCGTGACGGCAAGTGCAGGGACCGATTCCAACAACGTGGCAGTCGGCATTCGTCACCGCTTTTGAGCGGCATCGAGCGCAGTCCAAATTCACGACTTCTCCGAGTTTTGCTTCAAGGCCGCCTTCGGGTGGCCTTTTTCTTGGGGCTCGAGCAGAAGCGTGCTCCGCGTCTTCGATTTGCGCCGATGACCCTGTTCTGGCATTTCCCTTTGACGGGTGGTGCCCGTTTTTCTCAGATAGTTGCCACTCTATCTGACCCATCCCTCGTTTGAATTCAGTCGTCGGCAGCCCGATGGCTGCCATGCACCAGCCTCTACCCATGCCTCGTTTTAGTCCTGCGTCGTTTCGTCCAAGCCGCCATCGTGATCCTCGCGGTCGCGTTCATGATGGGGCTGCTGTTCATCCAGCCAGTGCAGTTTGCCGACACCCCTGTCATGGCCGCTTATCTTTGCCTGATCGCACTGATCTTCGTGTGGATCAATCTCGTGGTGGACTTGCTGTATTTCGCCGTCGATCCATGGCTTCGAATCGAACGTCGCGTAGGAGCACACTGAAGTGTTGCTAGCGGTGGATCCAGCCAAGTCGGGTGCGTACCGGCGCTTGGCCAGCTGGCATGCTGAGCTGACCGCCTTCCGACGGGACCTGCATGCACATCCGGAATTGGGATACGAAGAAGTTCGCACCGCGGGACGTGTCGCGGAAGCATTGAAGCTCTTCGGTGTCGACGAGGTCCACGTCGGCATTGGCAAGACCGGCGTGGTCGGCGTGATCCGCGGTGCCGCGCCAGCCATATTGAACACCGATGACGGCTTGCAGCGTGTGCGAAGCATCGGCTTGCGTGCAGACATGGACGCCCTGCCCATGCGCGAGGAGAACGACTTCGCGTGGCGCTCGTCATCGCAGGGGTTGATGCACGGCTGCGGTCACGACGGGCACACTGCCATGCTGCTCGGAGCGGCGCGCTACCTCGCCCAAACGCGGCATTTCAGAGGCACTGTCGTACTCATCTTTCAACCCGGGGAAGAAGGCTTCGCAGGTGCAAAGGCCATGATCGATGACGGCCTCTTCGATCGCTTTCCTGTCGATGCTGTTTACGCGATGCACAATTGGCCGAGCCTCCCGCCCGGGACCATTGGACTCAATAGCGGGCCGATGATGGCCGCCGCGGATCGATTCGAGATCACGGTGCAGGGTCGCGGTGGACACGGTGCGCATCCCTACATGGCCATCGACCCGATTCTCGTCGCGGGCCATATCGTTATCGCGGCACAAAGCCTTGTTGCTCGCAACATCAATCCACTCGACAGCGCGGTGGTGAGCATCTGTGCCATGCATGCCGGCGAACTCGGCGCCTTCAGTGTGATACCGCGCCAGGCGCAGTTGATCGGCACCGCCCGCAGCTTCAAGCGCGAAGTGCAGGACATGATCGAGGAGCGCCTGGGCCGTCTCGCGGAATCGATCGCGCTCGGGTTCGGTGCCACCGCGCGACTCGACTATCACCGCATGTATCCGGCCACCGTCAACACGCCCGACGAAGCGGCGTTCGCTGGTGACGTTGCGGCATTGCTCGTCGGCGAAGACAAGGTGATCCGCGACCTCACGCCGAGCATGGGCGCGGAAGACTTCTCGTTCATGTTGCAGTCCAGGCCAGGCGCGTACCTGCGAATCGGCCAGGGAGGCGAAGGCGGGTGTTTTCTGCACAGTCCGCGCTACGACTTCAACGACGACATCCTTCCGCTCGGAGGCGCGTTGATGGCGGAGCTTGCAGAACAAGCCATGCCGCTGTGACAGACCCAAGTACTCGGAGGTTCGCGCAGGAGAAAAATGAAACTGAAATCGACGACCACACCGTCGAGATCGAGGAGACCGCCATGCCCACCCCATCCTGCCGGACACGCTGTCCATCGTTTACATGATGGGCAAGAAGTGGTCCGTTTGCTGCGCGGCAGAGCGGCCGGCTCAGCGTGAGCGAGGCGGCAACAGGTGTTCGCCGCGGAACAGATCTGAAGGCGTCTCGCGGTCGCGAATCAGCCACGATTCGCTGCCCGACACCATGACCTCGGCGGCCCGGCCGCGGGTGTTGTAGTTGCTGGCCATGGACATCGAATAGGCGCCCGCCGACAGCACGGCCACCATGTCTCCCGTCTTGACGTCGAGCATGCGGTCATGGCCCAGCCAGTCGCCCGATTCGCACACCGGCCCAACGACGTCGTACTGCACCGGGGAGCCGCCGTGAATTGCGCATGGCACGATGCTCATCCAAGCTTGATACATCGAGGGCCGCATCAGGTCGTTCATGCCAGCGTCGACGATGCAGAAGTTTTTCGCCTCGCCGGGCTTCAGGTAAAGCACTTCGCTCACCAGCACGCCAGCATTGCCGACGAGTGAGCGACCCGGCTCGAAAAGAATCTTGCGATGACCATGGCCGCGTGCATCGATGCGTTCGAGAAGTGCTGCGACGAGTGCATCCGCGGCCGGCGGCTTCTCGTCGGTGTAAGTGATGCCGAGCCCGCCGCCGAGGTCGAGGTGATGCAGTTTGATGCCATGAGATTCGACCGCTTCAATCAAGTCGAGCACGCGATCGAGGGCGTCGACGTAGGGCCTGACCTCGGTGATCTGCGAACCGATGTGACAGTCGATGCCCGCCACATCGATGCCTCGGAGAGAGACCGCGTGCAGGTACACCTTGACGGCACTCAGGTGCGCAACGCCGAACTTGTTGCCCTTGAGTCCCGTCGAGATGTAGGGGTGCGTTCCCGCGTCGACGTCGGGGTTCACGCGCAGGCTGACGCGCGCAGTGCGACCGGCTTGCGTGGCGACGGCCGAGAGCACATCCAGCTCGGCTTCGCTCTCGATGTTGAAGCACATCACGCCAGCGTCGAGCGCTTGGCGCATTTCTGCCCGCGTCTTGCCCACGCCCGAGAAGACGATCTTGGCCGGATCGGCGCCGGCAGCAAGCGCGCGATCGAGTTCGCCGCCTGACACGATGTCAATACCGCAACCTGCCTCGACGAAAGTCTGCAGTACTGCGAGGCTCGAATTGGCCTTCATTGCGTAGCAAATGAGGTGATCTCGTCCACGCAGTGCGCGCTGATACGCGTCAATCGCCTCGAGCATCGACGCCTGCGAATACACATACAAGGGCGTCCCGTGGCGCGTGGCCAGGTCGGAAAGGGCACAGTCTTCGAGATGCAGCGTGTCGCCGCGATAGGCGACATGCGGCGAACCAGGCAGCATCATTTTGAGGGGGAAGGTGAGGAAGCGGAGGAGGGTGGCTCGACTGCGGTCGAAGCCGAGGCGCGAACCGGCTGGATACCGGTGGCGACGGGTTGAGCAAGTGTCAGTGGGCCCTTTTGCCCGCAGGCACCAAGCACCAGGATAGCGGCGAAAGAGCCTGCTGCCGTCATCGTGACAACCCTGGGGGATAAACTGCGACGGCATTTCAACATCCCGCAATTTTACCGACCATGCCTGCCCAGATTGCCCCGACTCCGCTGACGGACAGCGAATACCACGTCAAGACTGCCGCTGTGCTCGCGTGCATCGAGGTGGCGGTGGATAGCTTTCTGCAGAACGACGTGGTCGATATCGACGCGAATCGGGCTGGTGGGCTTCTGGAGCTGGGATTTCCGAATGGCAGCAAGATCGTGCTCAATACGCAGCCGCCCCTGCATGAGCTGTGGATGGCAGCGCGCTCCGGCGGCTACCACTACAAGCATGCGAACGGCCAATGGCTCGATCGCGAGGGCCGAGAGTTCTTCGAGGCGCTGTCGACTTGCGCGAGCGAACAGGCCGGAGTCTCGTTGAGGTTCGCGCCACCGGCTTGATGCGTTGCGAAGGCGCCGCTCGGTTGTCGATCAGCGCTTGAACAAATCGAGGATGCTCTTGCGCTCCTCCTCGGTCGGCATCGTCGGCAGTTTGTCTTCGAGACCCACGCTGCTCACCCCGGTGCCGTGGGTGTATTCCTCGTAGTACCACTCGCCATTGATATTGACGACGCCTTCGGGCGCGGGTGGTTCTTCGATGGGAATGCCTTTCAAGGCATAGCGCATGTAGTCGATCCAGATCGGCAGCGCAAGTCCGCCCCCCGTTTCGCGGTCGCCCAGCTTGTGCGGGTTGTCGTAGCCGATCCAGACAATCGCGGCCAGATGCGGCTGGTAGCCCGCAAACCAGGCGTCCATCGAATCGTTGGTCGTGCCGGTCTTGCCATACACGTCGGGTCGCTTCAGCTTCTCCTGCGTGCCGGCAGCGGTGCCGGAACGGGTCACCTCCTGCAGAAGGCTCGTCATGACGAATGCATTGCGCGCGTCGAGCGTGCGCATCGATTCATCCAGGGCCGGCGGTTTAACCTCGGTCAGCACCTTGCCCTTGTGATCGGTCAGCTTGCCGATAAGGTATGGGTTGAGTCGATAGCCACCGTTGGCGAAAACCGAATACGCACTTGCCACTTGCAAAGGTGTGACTGAGCCAGCACCCAATGCCATCGTGAGATAGGCCGGGTGCTTATCTGCTTCGAAGCCGAATCGTGTTATCCACTCTTGCGCGTAGGGCGCGCCGATCGACTTGAGAATGCGGATCGACACCATGTTCTTCGACTTCTTGAGAGCCGTGCGGAGCGACATCGGGCCTTCGAACTTGCCGTCATAGTTCTTCGGCTCCCACGGCTGGCTGCCGGTGGTGCCAGCGTCGAAGAACAAGGGCGCGTCGTTGACGACAGTCGCCGGCGTGAAGCCTTTTTCGAGGGAAGCCGAGTAGATGAAGGGCTTGAAGCTTGATCCGGGCTGTCGCCAAGCCTGCGTCACGTGATTGAACTTGTTCTTCGCGTAGTCGAAGCCGCCGACCAGGGCATGGACGGCACCGGTGCGTGGATCGACCGAGACGAAAGCACCCTCGACTTCAGGCAGCTGGGTGATGAACCAGTCGTTCTTCGGTCCACCCTTCACGAGTCGAATCACCGCGCCTGGGCGAATCTGAGTCTTCGGATTGGCCTTGTTCGACAGCCCAGAGGCTGCAGGCTTCAGGCCTTCGCCGACGATCGTCGCCGACTCGCCGTTTTGCAGCACGGCCACGACCTTTTTCGGACCCGCTTCGATGGCCACCGCAGCCTTGATCTCGTCGTTGTCCGGATGATCGACGAGGGCTTCTGCAATCCGCGCATCGAGCTCCTTCGAGTTTCCCGGAAGATCGATGTAGGCCTCGGGGCCCCGATATACCTGGCGGCGCTCGAAGTCCATGATCCCGTTTCGCAGCGCCCGGTAAGCGACCATCTGCTCGCCGGAATCGATGGTCAGGTACACGTTAAGCCCACGTGTATAGGCTTCTTCACCGTACTGCGCGAAGATCAGTTGCCGCGCCGCTTCGGCCACGTATTCGGCATGAACTGGCACGTCGGCTGGCGCACGATAGCGAAGCTTTTCCAGGCGTGCGAGGTCGTGCTGTTCCGGCGTGATGAACCCGTTCTCCAGCATGCGGTCGATGATGTATAGCTGTCGCACCGTAGCGCGCCGAGGGTTGGTGATGGGGTTGTAGGCTGAAGGCGCCTTGGGCAGCCCCGCAAGCATCGCCGCTTCGGCAATGGTGATGTCCTTGAGCGGCTTGCCGAAGTAGATCTCACTCGCCGACGAGAAGCCGTAGGCCCGCTGGCCGAGGAAGATCTGGTTCATGTAGACCTCCAGAATCTGCGGCTTCGTGAGCTGGCTCTCGATCTTGAGCGCGAGAAGAATCTCGTAGATCTTGCGGGTGAAGGTCTTCTCCGTCGACAGATAGAAGTTGCGAGCAACCTGCATGGTGATGGTGGAGGCGCCCTGGCTGCGAGCTTCGCCGAACTGCGCGAAGGCGGCGCGCACCACGCCCTTGTAGTCCACGCCGCTGTGTTCGTAAAAGCGCGAGTCTTCGATGGCGAGCACGGCCTGCTGCATTACCTTCGGGATTTCGCCGATGGGCGTGAAATTGCGTCGCTCCTCGCCAAACTCACCGACCAGAACGCCGTCCGCGGAGAAGATGCGCATCGGAAGCTTCGGGCGGTAGTCAGTGAGGCTCGCAGTTTCGGGCAGGTTCGGATAGGCCACCGCCAGCGCTATGGCGGCAAGCATCAATATCGACAAGATGGCCGCGAGGCCCAGGCCAGCCAGCCAGGTGAGGGTTCGGGCAATCCACTGCCCCCAAAGTGGCAGAGATGAATGAGACTTGCGCGGGGGCCGTTTGGCTTCGTGCTCGGATGAGCTCATGGGACTCCAATGATGCTGCCAGGAATTATAGGAACTCGGTTACAGCTGATTCGGGGGTAGCGTGAATTGGTTCGCAACCAAGCGTGAGTCGACTGCAAAACTTCTCAGGGTTCTCCTTGAAAATAGCGGCTTAATCGGTGCGAACCCGTCTTGGTTTTGCAACGGGACGGGGGTCCTGGAAGCGGAAATCTCGTTGTGGGGCAAAGACTTTACTGCTAGCATTGAAGTAACTTATTAACAGTCCAGTGCAGCCTTTCGAGGCTGCCTGGGAGAGGGCGTTGTGATCTTTCTGGACACGTTGTTGGGTCGCAAACATCCACCGATGATCGGGTTGGACGTTAGCTCGTCCAGCGTCAAATTGGTGGAGCTATCTCAAAATCCTTCCGGTGAATATGTCCTGGAGCGATTTGCCGCCGAAAGCTTCGAAAAAGGCTGGATTCAAGACGGCCAAATCGAGAAATTCGACGAAGTGGCGGACGCCGTCAAACGGGTCGTCTCCAAGAGTGGCACCAAGACCAAGAACGTCGTCATGGCCATGCCCCAGTCGGCGGTCATTACGAAGAAGATCATGCTTCCCGCAGGACTGCGCGAGGAAGAACTCGAGCTTCAGGTCGAATCCGAAGCCAACCAGTACATCCCCTTTTCGCTCGACGAAGTGAGCCTCGACTTTTGCGTCATTGGTCCGAGCCCCACCTCGGTCGGCGACGTCGAGGTCCTGATCGCCGCGTCTCGCAAGGACCGCGTGCAGGATCGCCAGGGCCTCGCCGAAGCAGCGGGGCTGAAGCCAATGGTGCTCGACATCGAGTCGCATGCGTCCCGTCTCGCGATGAGTCGCGTCGTGGCGACTTTGCCGAATGAAGGCCGCGACGCCCTGGTTGCCCTCTTCGAAATTGGAGCCGACACGACCAGTCTCAAAGTCCTGCGCGACGACGAGATGCTCTACGACCGTGACCAAGCCTTTGGCGGATCGCAGCTCACGCAGCTCATCTCGCGCCAATATGGGTTTTCGTTCGAGGAGGCCGAGCAGAAGAAGCTGGCCGCCGACCTGCCCGACGACTACGAGACATCCATCCTCGCGCCATTCGTCGACAGCCTTTCGCAGGAAATCGGGCGCGCGCTGCAGTACTTCTTTACCAGTACGCCACATCACAAGGTCCACTACGTGATGCTCGCCGGTGGAACGGCCACGCTGCCGGGTCTCAAGGACCGCGTGACCGAGCTCACCGGTTTTGCATCGATGGTGGTCAACCCATTCGACAATATGAAGCTTGGCAGCGCCGTGCGTGAGAGCAAGCTGCGCCGTGAGGCACCGTCATACCTGACGGCCTGCGGCCTGGCGATGCGGAGGTTCCTGCAGTGATCCTCATTAACCTACTCCCGCACAGGGAGGAAAGGCGCAAGCGGCGCAAGGCAGCGTATTTCATCGGTTTGGGCGTGTCTGCGGCCGTCGGCTTGGCGGTCGTCGGAATCTGGTTCCTCGTCTTGCAGCAGCTCACGTCATCGCAACGCGATCGCAATGCCTACCTGGGCGGCGAAATCAAGAAGCTCGAAGTCCAGATCAAGGACATCGCGACCCTGCGTGCCGAAATCGAATCGCTAAAGGCGCGCCAGAAGGCGGTCGAAGATTTGCAGATCGATCGCAATGTGCCGGTTCACGTGCTTAATGAGCTGGTGAAGCAGACTCCGGAAGGGGTGTATTTCACTTCGGTGAAGCAGGACGGTCAGACCCTGAACGTCAACGGCGTTGCCCAGACTAACGAGCGCGTCTCGGAGTTCCTGCGCAATACCCCAACAACTCTGAATGGCTCGTCAAGCCCGAACTCGTCGAGATCAAGGCATCGACGACGAGCGCTGGACGGGACCAGAAGCGGCTCTTTGACTTCGGGGTGCGTCTGACGGTGAAGCGTCCGCAGGACAAGGCGACGGCCGATGCAATACCGGCCGCGAAGCCGGCAAGTTCGGCTGCGGTCGCAGCGAAGAAAGCCTGAGTCCGACATGGCAAACAAGAATGTGAATGTCGATCTGAACTCGGTCTTCGAGGGGGCGGCCGCGCAGTTTCGCGGGCTGAATCCCAATGAACCCGGTCAGTGGCCCGCGCTGCCCAAGGCGGTGACCTGGTCGATTCTTTGTATTGCTGTGGTGGTCGTTGGCTGGTTTTTTCTGTTGTCGAGTGCCAACGACGAACTCGAGGCAGAGCGGGCCAAGGAGCCTGCGCTCAAGACCGACTATCGCAACAAGCTCGCGCAGGCTGTGAACCTGCCTGAACTCCGCAAGCAGAAGCTGCAGGTCGAAGAGTACGTGACCCAACTTGAGAAGCAATTGCCTGGCAAGGCCGAAATGGACGCGCTGCTTTCGGACATCAATACTGCCGGTCTCGGCCGAGGTCTGCAATTCGAGTTGTTCCGTCCAGGTCAGGTCGTCGTGAAAGACTACTACGCGGAGTTGCCGATTTCGATCAAGGTGACGGGGCGGTATCACGACATCGGGGCTTTCGCAGCCGATGTGGCCAATCTGTCGCGCATCGTCACCCTTCACAACATGAATATCACCGGTGCCAAGGATCCCACCAGCGCCTTGTCCATGGAGGCGACTGCACGGACTTATCGCTACCTCGATCCTGCCGAAGTCGAGTCGGTCCGCAAGGCGAACGAGAAGCCGAAGGCGGGTGCCAAATGATCACGAGATTTAGTCTCGGCACATTGGCCGCATCAATGCTTGTGGCGTCTCTTGCAGCGTGCTCTGGCGAGCAGGACGAATTGGCTCAGTGGATGGAGCAGCAAAAGCACGAGGTCAAGCCGAGTGTGCTGCCATTGTCGCCGCCAAAGAAGTTCGATCCACAACCCTATTTGGCCCTTTCGGGCGTCGACCCCTTCAGCCAACAAAAGTTGACCGTGGCCCTCAAGCAGGAAGCCCGACAGCCGAATTCCATGTTGGCGGCGGAAATCAACCGGCGCAAAGAACCCTTGGAAGCCTACCCCTTGGACGGAATGTCGATGGTTGGCAGCGTGGCGAAGCACGGTCAGCCGTATGCCCTGCTGAAAGTGGACAGCCTGCTGTATCAGGTCAAGGTCGGTGACTATCTCGGGCAGAACTACGGAAAGATCACCAAGATCACCGAAACCGAAATTTCCCTGAGAGAGATTGTTCAGGATGCGGCTGGCGAATGGATTGAGCGTCCGGGCTCACTCCAGCTCCAGGAGAAATCCCGATGAAGTGCATGCAGGAGACAGGAATGACTGGCAATTGGGGGGCGCGAATACTCGCGCTAGTGGTGTGCCTTGGCGCGACGATTCCGGCGTGGGCGCAGAACGCGATCCAGTCGATCAACAGTAGCCAGCAAGCGGGCTCTGACATCATTCGCATTGAATTGGCTCAGCCGCTGGCCACGGTGCCCAACGGATTCACGGTACAGACGCCTCCGCGCGTTGCCATCGATCTTCCGGGCGTGACGAATGCGCTGGGCAAGTCGAGCGTTGACATCAACCAGGGCAACCTGCGTTCGATCAACGTTGCGCAGTCGGGCGAGCGATCGCGCCTCGTGCTCAATCTCAAGCAGCCGGCGAACTATCAGGTCCAGTTGGAAGGCAAGATTCTTCTGGTTGTTCTTGCCGCCCCGACGGCGGCCCCTGTTGCCTCCGGTGCGGCGACCAGCAGTGAGCCGGTGCATTTCGCTGAGAGCCTGAATCGCTCGCCGGTGGCACTGCGCGACATCGACTTCCGCCGCGGGCCGGACGGTGCGGGCCGGCTTGTGGTCGATCTCCCGAGCAATCAGGTCGGCGTCGACATCCGTCAGCAAGGTCAGAGTCTCGTTGTCGAATTCCTGCGGTCAACCTTGCCCGACAACCTGCGTCGTCGTCTTGACGTCACAGACTTCGGCACTCCAGTGCAAACCGTCACTGCGACGCAAAGTGGCGACCGGGTTCGGCTGATCGTTGACCCTCGCGGTGCGTGGGAACACAGTGCCTATCAGAGCGACAACCAGTTCGTGCTTGAAGTGCGGCCGCAGAAGATCGACCCGAACAAGTTGACGCAGGGTCCTGGCTACTCTGGGGAAAAGCTGTCGCTCAATTTCCAGAACATCGAAGTGCGTGCGCTGCTGCAAGTTATCGCCGACTTCACGAACTTCAACGTGGTGACGAGCGATTCTGTGACTGGCAATGTCACCTTGCGTTTGAAAGACGTTCCTTGGGATCAGGCCCTCGACATCATTCTGCAGGCCAAGGGATTGGGACTGCGCAAGTCCGGCAATGTGATCTGGATCGCGCCCAAAGATGAACTCGCGGCGAAGGAAAAGGTCGACCTCGAAGCGAAGGCGCAGATTCTGGCGCTTGAGCCTGTGCGCACGCAGTCCTACCAGTTGAACTACACGAAGGCGGAAGAAGTGGCCAAGGGTCTGACCGGGCAGTCCACTGGGCAGAGCGGCGGCACGGCAAGCCGCATCTTGTCGCCACGCGGCAGCGTGATCTTCGAGACCCGAACGAATCAACTGTTCGTGAGCGACGTTCCGTCAAAGCTGGAAGAAATCCAGGCGATGATCACCAAGATCGACATCCCGGTTCGCCAAGTGTTGATCGAAGCACGCATCGTCATCGCTGACGACAAGTTCGGGCGGTCGCTGGGCGTGAGGTTGGGAGGCTCCGACCTTCGTGGCCTTCGCGGAGGCACCCCTGGATACAGTATCGGAGGCGACAACCGCGTCACCGTCGGCGGGAACATGAACGCTGTGGGAGCGCAGACACAGCAGACCACGGCGACATCGGTTCCCTTCACCGACACTCAGTTCGTGAATCTTCCTGCCACTGGGCAGAACAATTTTGATGCGGCCACGTTTGCGCTGTCGTTGTTCGGGGCATCGTCCAATCGTTTTCTGAACCTCGAGATCTCGGCCCTGGAAGCTGATGGCAAGGGCAAGGTGGTTTCAAGCCCGCGCGTCATCACGGCCGATCAGGTCAAGGCCTTGATCGAACAGGGTGAAGAGCTTCCGTACCAGACTGCGACATCGAGCGGGGCCACGGCACTGTAGTTCCGCAAGGTAACCTGCGACTCGAGGTGACGCCCCAAATTACGCCGGAAGGCAACGTGATACTCGACGTCGACGTCAACAAGGACAGCGTGGGTCGTGTGACAGCAGCCGGCTTCGCGATTGATACCAAGCATGTGAAGACGCAGGTGCTGGTCGAGAACGGCGGCACGGTGGTGATCGGCGGTATCTTCGAGCAGACAGATCGGGAAGACATCACGAAGGTGCCGTTCTTGGGGGATGTTCCTTACTTGGGCAACTTGTTCAAGACGAAGACAAAAACCTCGAACAAAACTGAATTGCTGATCTTCATCACGCCCAAGGTGGTGAGTGATCGTTCCGCTGCCCGCTGATCGGCAATTCGAATATCAACGCCCGACATAGAGTGAGGCTTCCGATGAAGATCCTAAACTGGTTGACGGCGAGTCTTCTCACGATGACTCTTGCCGCCTGTGGTGGCGGTGGGAATGCAGGAGACTCGACGTTTGGTGGCGGATCCACCGGAGGTTCCACTGGCGGCACAACGACGAGTGCGCCAACTCTAACGGTCGCTCTGTCGTCTCCAACGGTCACCTCCTCTGCCCCTGCGACGGTAACGGCTACCCTGCAGGATTCGAAAGGCAATGGGATTGCCAGCCAGGTGGTCACCTTCGCGTCGGATGGCGGGCTTGGCACCTTCAGCGCTGCGACCGCCCTTACGAACTCGTCTGGGCAAGCGTCGGTGGCTGTGTATCCAAAGAGCAGTACGGCGGTCGGGGCCGACTCGGTGACTGCGTCTGCTTCCGTCAACGGTACTGCAGTGAAGGCAACGATCGGATATCAGCTAACTGCAAGCAATGTCACTATCTCGAGTTTCACCTCCGACGTAGGAGCCGGCACGCTCAGTGCGTACGGGCAAGCCACGCTCTCAGTGACCGTCGCGAACGCTGCGGCCGGAAGTCCCGTCAACGTCGCGGTGAGCTCGGCGTGTGTCACGGCTGGCAAGGCTACTCTTTCACAAACCAGCACGACGACGACCAACGGTACCGCAACATTCGCATATCAGGACGCTGGTTGTGGCGCGAACGTAGCAAGCGATTCTCTGCAAGCGACTGTCACCGGCGGTACTGGTGTTAGTACTCCGCTGACAATGAAGATCGCGTCGCCCGCCGTGAGCAGTGTGACCTTCGTCTCCGCCTCGCCGTCAACAATCTATATCAAGGGATCGGGGTTCACAGAAACGTCAACCGTCACCTTCAAGGTGGTCGACATTGCGGGCGGAGCGATTCCAAACCAGTTGGTGTCGATGATCGCGACAACGTATACAGGTGGTCTGACGCTGGACGGCGTGTCTACCGCTGTCACGAAGACCACGGACTCGAATGGTGAAGTCAAAGTCCTGGTGAACTCTGGGACCATTCCTACGCCTGTCCGCGTGAAGGCGAGCTTGGTGGGCTCAACGATTACGACGTCGTCCAGCAACCTCACGATTACCGTCGGGCTGCCGTCGCAAATCAACTTCTCGTTCTCGCAGAAGACACTGAACATCGAGGGCTTCAACATCGATGGGACGCCGAATACGTACACGATCATCGCGTCCGACCGCATGGGTAATCCTGTTCCGGCCGGAACGACCATCAACTTCGTGACCGAGGGTGGTCAGATTGTCGGTTCGAAGCAAATTGTCATCGATACGAATGGCAACGCGACTGCGACCACGTCCTTCCTCTCGTCTACCCCTCGTCCAAAGGATGGCCGGATCACTGTAGTCGCGTACGCCTTGGGTGAAGAGTCGTTCATCGATGCAAACGGCAACAATGTCTACGATGCCGGAGAGGATTTTCAGGATCTGGGCGATGTCTTTGTGTCGAGCCCGTACTTCTCGACCTTCGATGCGGCAAATGACCAACGCATACCGTACACGTTGACTGGTACGACTGCTGCCTGCGTCACTGCGACCACCCCAAAGCTCAAACTTGACGTATATACACCGTCAGTCGCAACTTTCAGCGGGAGCAATAGATGCGATGGGGTTTGGGGCCAGGCATACGTGCGCCGTGCCGTCGAAACGGTGCTGTCCACCTCTGGTGCACGGCCACTCTGGAATTCAATCGGATCCGGAACACTCAGCAACGGCTGCGCTGCTGTGACCCTCAACGATGGTGACGGAACAACGTTCAACAAGTACTACCTTGTTGGGGCGGGAAGCATATTCAACCTTGCTGCGACTGGCTCGCTGAGTATCTTGGTCGGTGACAACAACACGTACTCTCCGGCGGCATCTCCTGCTGGACGATTGAACCCGATGGCTGCAGGAACCACGGTGAGCGTGGTGGCAACGACGGGCATCACGGCGAGTGTCAGTGGCGGCACCCCCGTTCCGAGTACCACGAACGTTAGTTCGGCGACGATCACTTACTCGTTCGACAGCGTCACTTCGGGCACTTTGACTTTGAAGTTCACTTCGCCGGGTGGTTTGACCACCTCGGTGCCGGTCGGCATCACGACTTCTCCCTCCGGGACGGCGTGCACCCCCCAGTAGTCAGTCTTGTCGGTCTTCCTGGTGCAGGCAAGTCCACCGTAGGGCGCCAACTGGCGCGGGCACTTCAGTGCCCGTTTGTGGATGTCGATGCCGAGATAGAGCGGCAGATCGGTACAAGCATTCGGCACTTTTTCGAAGTGGAAGGCGAGCCGGCGTTTCGTGACCTCGAGCAGGCGACGCTTGCTGGCCTCCTTCCCCGGGGTGGCGCCGTTCTCGCTACCGGTGGCGGTGCAGTGCTTCGCGAACAAAACCGTCAGAGCCTGCGGGAGCATTCTGTCGTGGTGTACCTCCGGTCCACCCCGGAGGAAATCTTCAAGCGGCTGCGACACGATACGCAGCGCCCCTTGCTGCAAGTGAAGGACCCCTTGCGGAAGCTGCGGGAACTATTTGAAGAGCGGGATCCTCTTTATCGTGATTCCGCGAGGTTTATCATCGAAACTGGTCGACCGTCAGTGCCCGCCCTGGTGAGAATGATCCTCATGCAACTGGAACTTGCCGGCGTGGTCGAGTCGTCCCGCGTAGCGTCGCCCGTGGAGCGGAAGCCGACAACTCCAAGCGCCTAAACTTGCCGACATGAAAAAACCGGAATTGAACGTGATTGTTCCCGTTGGAATCGAAGGACGCAGCTACGACATTGTCATCGGAAGCGGCCTCATCGAACGAGGCGACAGTTGGGACGGTCTCCCCGGCGCCACTGCCGCTGTCATTGTTACCAACAGCACGGTAGAGAAGCTCTACGCCCAGCAACTGGCACACGCTCTGAGCATTCGGTACGCGAAGGTCAGTCTGGTCGTACTCCCTGACGGTGAGTCCCACAAGAGCTGGGAATCTCTCAATACGATATTCGACCACCTGCTCGCCGCGGCATGTGATCGCAAGACAGTCTTGTTCGCGCTCGGCGGAGGGGTGGTTGGCGACATGACCGGGTTTGCCGCCGCGTGCTATATGCGTGGCGTCCCATTTGTTCAAGTTCCCACAACATTGCTCGCGCAAGTCGACTCCTCGGTCGGCGGCAAGACTGCCATTAATCATCCGCTGGGCAAGAACATGATCGGAGCGTTCTACCAACCGGTACGGGTCGTGTCCGATCTGGACACTCTGAAGACATTACCTCAGCGCGAGATCGCAGCGGGCCTCGCCGAAGTGATCAAGTATGGTCCGATCGCCGATGACGGATTCTTCTCCTGGATCGAGGAGCACCTCGATGCCTTGCTGGGCCTCGAAGCAGAACCCCTTGCGTACGCGATTCGCCGATCGTGTGAGATCAAGGCACTTGTCGTCTCGCAAGACGAACGTGAGTCCGGATTGCGCGCGATCCTTAACTTCGGCCATACCTTCGGCCATGCAATCGAAGCGGGATTGGGATACGGAGAATGGCTTCATGGTGAAGCGGTTGGTTGCGGGATGGTGATGGCGGCAGACCTTTCCGAGCGACTCGGCTTGATCGACGCCACCTATTCATCGCGAATTCGGCAGATTGTGAAGCGGGCAGGCTTGCCGACGATAGGGCCCCGTCTCGGCATCGACCGATACTTCGAACTCATGGGCCGAGACAAGAAGTCTGAGAGTGGCGACATCCGGTTCGTGCTCATCGATGCGCCGGGGCACGCGATTCTCCGATCGGCTCCGGACGCGCAAGTCCGTGCCGTCATCGAGAGCAACACGGGATGATGGTCGAGAAGAGGCGTTTTTTGAGGGTCAATCTGGAATACAAGCGCCTTACTGGCTGACATGCCTTCACTGTCGAAGGTTCGGAGTAAGTTTGGCGCTTACTGAGCGAGCACAAGTTCGATATGACGCACGCTTGCCACCTTGACTCCGCGACGCACAGCCGGCATCAGGTTTGTCGTGCAAAGACGGGCTGCAATAGCCTCAGGCTTGAGTGCCCCAACGGGATCCATGATCAGGACTTTGCACTTGCGGGCGACGCCGCGTTCGTCCACCCAGACGGCAAAGCTCAACCTGCGCACGCCAGATGTCACAAGCTGGTCCGCGTCCACTTCCCAATCGGGTAGCGGTGCGGCGGGAATGTCGACTTCGTGGCTCTCGTAATAGCGTGCCCGAAGACTTGGGTCGGTAGAAATTGTGTTGTCGGCAAGATTGCTCGGATCGGACTCAGGAGCTGCGAGGGCGCCAGCAGGCGGTTGTCGCACCTGCTCGACGATTGGTTCGAGTTTTGCCGTCTTTTCAGGCTCAGTCATGCTGCGTATGCGGAGGGCAGAGACTCGCAAGTCTGCTTCTGGATTCGAGCCGGCGACATCCGATGCGACAAACGCGGCAACAGCGACGCCAAGGATGACATGCGCCGTCGCAGACCCGACGACGAACAGAGTCATCAGCACAAGCTTTCGCATCATGCGCGCTCGCTACCTCCAGCATGCGGCCAATGCTGTCGCAGCATCAGCGTACTGGGATCCGTAATTCTTGATCATCTTTACGCCCATGTGGGTCAAGCCAAAGTCTCCGCACTTGTCGCTAGACATCGAACCCGTCCGTTTTGCCCAGACAACATATGTCTTTGGGGTTGGAGAACCCGAAGGGCCCGTGGTGTCCGCCACAACGATCGAATAGTTGGCGGTGCCCGTTGTTGGCGACTGGTAATAACGCCCTCCGAAGAGGCTGGACGCTGTGACTGCGGTACCAGCCGTGTTTTTGTCGTATGCGTAGTTCTCAGCGTAAAAGCGCTCCATCCACTGACTACCCTGAACAAGGACCGCCTGCGCATCGCTGCGGCGCCCTTTTGCCACGCTCTCGCTATAGGACGGGTAAGCGATCGCGGAGAGCACCGCGATGATCGCGACCGTGATCATCAACTCAATCAGGGTGAAGCCTCGGTCCGCGCCTGAGTTGCGAAACTCAGCGCAGCGGGACCGTTGATAACTGAACATATTTGCATGACTCATGGCGTTCATGGGTTCGTCTTCAGGCCAGGAATTTCACGCCAGAAAATACGGGCGTTCGTGTTGGCCCCGGCCACGCCGGTGTCGGTCTTGTCACCGACGATACGAGAGCAATTCAGCGTACCGTTGCCGCACGAACCTGTTGTGTAGTTCGTGCCCGTTCCCACGGCGTCTCGGCTGATCCGAACCTTCTGATCACTGATGGAGATGGATGCGAGCCAGTAAGTCGTGCTGCCGACGACTGTCGTGCCCAGCAAGGCGCTGCCTGGCAATCCTGTGATGGCATCCACAACGGTTATTCGCGCCTGGGGCGTCGGATAGCACGGCTCTGGCGATGTGGTGGGCGCAGGAGCGACCGAGACGATCGCAACCTGGGAATTCACCATCGCAGCGTTGCTGACGGACATCTCCGACGAGACGTTGAACGGCAAGTACCAGCCGAGTTTGGTGCTCCAGTCGATGACGCTGCCGGAGACATATCGATCCGTCGTGCTGCTGCTGACGTTGTTGAACGTGCGTGCCTGAAGTTGGCTCAGCGTGCGCGGCAAGGTGGAATCCAAAGATGAGGCGACCGTGGTCTTGAACACTGGTTTGTCCCAAATGCCGAAGATTGCATTGGTGCGACTTGTATTCGGAAAGTCCCCGCTCTCGTACGACTTACCTGTGGCAAAGATCAGCATCTGGCCGCCCATCGGATGGAATCGGAACTCAGGTGCGGATGTGATGGGAAGGGCCGTGCCTGCAGAGTCCTTTGCGGTGAACAGCGGCTTGCCAGAATAGGCGACCCCCCATTTTGTTGAATCCGCATTGCTCACATCGAATTTCCACAGATTGCCCTTGAGATCCCCCGCATAGATCGTGTCGGCGACGCCATCGTTGTTTTCGTCGACCCATATCGGTTGCGACAACGCATTACCCGGGCCTGGGTCGGCAACGATCTTCACGTAACGTCCGCTCCAGCTTCCGGCGCTGGGGCCGTCGGCAAACAGAATGTAGAGAACTGCCTTGCCGCTTGGGCTCATCACGCCGTTGCCGAACAGAGCCGCGAATTTGCCATTGTTCATGCGCGCGATCTGGCCCGACTGGCCGCTGAAACGGCTGACGGTAGGTTCAGAAATGATGTATCCGAGATCCGTCGTATCGTCCGCGGACGTGAACTGCCACTTGAATATGTTGGAGGCCTTCGTCTCGTCGGCAAGAACAGCAGGGTCCGTCACGTCGAGCGCAAACATGCCTTTGCCTCCTCGACCTAAACTGCTGAAGAGATAAGTTGACCAGGTGGCGCCGACCGTGATGTCGCCCACGAATGGGGAGCCATCCACGAAGGCCTGAACCTTTGCCGTCGTCGGATTCGCCCAATTGGGCAGGTTGGCGAAGACCGGCTCCGGGATGTACGAAATGATGGGTGTTCCGCCGCCAGACTTCGCAGAGCTGGCATTGAAGCCGTGCAACATTCCATCCCCAGATCCGACCCACAGGATGCCGGGACGGGTTGACCATTTGTTCACAAAGTCGCCGTAGCCGGCGAAATTGGAGCCAAAGAAGTTGGCGGCAGGTGGAACTTCCACTGTCGGATTCGAGTTGACGAGTGCGCCCATCACCGAATTCGAGGCGCGAACGCGGAACTGGCTCTTGTTCGTCGTGTCGCCTCGCAGCCATTGCATCATGCTCTTTGCGTAAGCGGTGGCGACAGTGGCGTCACTGATCCCAGACTTCAGAACGGTCTGCTTGGCGGAATCGAGGCTGTTGTACTGGAACTGAATCCCTGAACTCCCACTGTTGGTGACCACCGGACGAGTGATTGAATCCGCGAGTTTTGGGTGCGCATCCCACTCGGACTTGGTCAAGAAGAGTCCGGTCTTTTCGTCAATCGCGTAGGCAGACAGTTCACCGTGGCCGTCGCTAGGCTCGAATCGCGCGACATACTTCAGGTCGCCAGCTCGCAGTTGGCTTGATGCAATTGCAGGAGAAGTGTTCGCCGAATTGACGATGTCCTCAAGGATTTCGCGCAACGACGACTCCAACAGTTCAGGACTGCGGGCAACAAAATAATTGTCCGGTTCCCCGTCATTGCACGGCAGGCCGGTGACGCCGCCGCATGCTTTTCCGTCGGCACGTTTCACGTCCCACGCGTCCAGGTTACTGGAATCGGGCCACAGGCCGGTATAGGTCTTCTTGTCGTATTTGAAGCCACCGTATTTGGACATGTACCAAAGCGGCTCGCGAATGAGTGCATCCCTCGCGCCAGTGACGGTGTAACTCTTGCCCGTCTCTCCGCGATAGTACTTTCCACTGTAGTAGACGCACAGTGAACGAGGGTAGGACGTGATGGTGTCGATCGTGCAGCCAGAACCTGGGCTGCCAGTGGTCGTTCCCGAGTAAAGCGCGAGGCTCACATCCAGGCCGGTTTCTGTGGTGGCGTAGTTGTTGATCGAGCTGTGGAGATGTACGCCATCAGCATTCGTGCCAACCAAGGTGTAGCCGCTGGCGAGTGGAGCTGTCGATCCGCTGTTGGCCTCGACGGCTTGGGTGTAGACCTTGAGTGTTGAGGTCGAATCATTGAGAACCCAGCGCAAGCTTTGAAGCTGGTCCTGATCTTGGTCTTCACCGAGCATGTTGTGTTGCCACAGTGCCAGCGCAGCACCGGATTTGCCATCGGCGCTTCGGGACAGAATTTTGAAGTCGACCAAGTTTCCTGGGAGCAAATGCCCACCCAGCTGATCCTGCGATGCGGGCGTGATGTAGACGAATTGACCACTTCCAACCGGGACGGCGATCGTTGCGACGCCTCCAGACATCGATACGCCGTACTGGCGCACCATGAGTGCGTGACCCGAGACATCCTTCGGTATTGAAGTCGAGGTGAAATCATTTCGAATGGCGTTGGTGTTGGCGTAATACGCCATGCCGGAGCCAAGGTAGGTGCCACGGAAGTTCGGACCGTCGGCACACACGCCGCTTACTTTGCCAAGATCAGTGATTGTCTTTCCGGTGCAAAGCTGATCCTTTTCGGCCGTGGTGGTGCCACCGTTAAGTCCAACCAATCGGATAGTGCCTGTAATGCCTTCCTTGTCTCCTATCGTTTTTGTCAGACCTGCGGCTGTATAGGTGGTCGTGGGTTGAATTTGCGAGAAATTGACCAGGTCGTCGTCGTCGAAGCTGCTCGAGCCGCTCGTTACTGTCAGCATGTTCAGCGGGCGACAAATCGGCTGGCCGTAGAGCTTGGCTCGAGTTGACGAGCCGATCGTCGGATTCGACGTCAAGGGATCAGACCACGATGTGACGGCGGGCAGACCAATCGTGCTGTCTTTGGTTCCAGGTGAATACAGCGGCGACTTGCCAGCGAAATAACGCAACGACTCAAGAAGTAACTCGCTGACCGGATTGCCCCACGAGGGGCAACTGCCGTTGGTAATGCTGTCGGAAAAGCAGGTGTCGGCGTAATTGCCGCTTGCTAAGACGTAGCCGTATAGAGTGAATTCGTTGAATGACTTGATGATGCCGCCGGTCCCGGAGGCTGGTGTGATGAAGACACCTGTGGCTGAATCGATCTCGTCGTTGATCTGCCCCATGTTCTTGCGCAGAACGCCGCCGCGCAGGTTGTTGTCATAAGAACCCATCATGAGCCCGAACTCAGCCTTGGCCGCTTCGGTTCCGCTGCTGGCGCTTTCACCGAACTCCTGAAGCAAGCCAATCGGTTTGTATGCCGGCGACGAGGACGTCCCGTAGTTTTTGCACTTCTCCGTGCCGAGCAGTGTGCTCGCACAAACCTGCACACGGGCCACGAAGCTCGTGTTCTCCCCGCTCTTGGCCGGCACCGAGGTCAAGTGCGCGTGGTTCGAGTTGGCTGAACCGTAGTCGCCCACGGGCGTCTGGTAGTTCGCATTGAGAAAGTTGATGGTCGGTGTTTGCCATGAATAGCCGACCTCCGACGACCAGTTGCAACTCAGTATCTCTGTCATATTCCAGAGGAGGAGGTTGCCCACTGCGGCACGTATCTCTGGGGTAAGAATGCTGCTCTGCGACGTGCCTGAATTCTCAGCTGGCCGGCGGCAGAAGGTAACGCCCTTGGCCATCGCGTTTGTGCTGGTGAATGGCGTCAGGCGGTTCAGGTCGTTGCCGTTGTAGTACTTGACGAACGCCTGGCTGTTGCGTGGTACGAACGAGAGCTCGAGCGTGGTGGCACCTGATGTGTCAGCCGATCTCATGCCGCCGTACAAAACTTTGCGCAGCACATCGAGGCGCGACATCGAGATCCAGTTCAGAAAGTTGCCGCTCCACTCCTTTGAGGAGCCGGTGCAGTAGTATTTGCCGCTCTCTACATCGGCAATGCGGCTCGGCTCAAAGCGTCCTGTTGCTGGGCTATAGGCCGACGTGCCGGGGTTGTAACTTGCGTTGTATGTGTAGCACTTCGCCGGATCAAAGTAGCCGTAGTACTTGAACGCGGGCATGTATGTGCGATCGACGACGCCGTCGAAGTCGATGTCATCGAAGTCCGTATAGGCCTTCCAAAACATCGTGAAGTCCTTGGAAGCGTTCAACATCACCATCGGCAAGTTGTTGTTCGACAGGATGTTGGGCGGGATTGCGGCGGGCTGCGCCTGAGCGACCGTGCCCCAGAGAGCCCCGATCGTGATCAGCAGGTTTCGAAAAATGCGTTTCATGATGGGCTCACTTCAATTCAGGAAGGGGCTGTAGTAACTCTGCAGCACGGTTTCGGTCTGCACGTCCGCGCCGAAGCCGCGAGCGGTAATGCGCATGATTGGTTTCGTGATATCGCGGCTCATGTACTCGATCAGGTATTCAGGTTGGCGCGCAACGCCTTGCACCGCGGGGGTTCCTGTGAAGGTGCCGAGCGGGACGGCACCTTTGAATGTGCAGTTCGCGCCGGAGATCGCGGCGGCCACGCATCGGTTTTGCCAGGTCGAGCCAGATGAGCAACCGGTCACCGCGCCAATCGTGTTGTTGCCCCACAGCCCACCTTTGTCGGCCGTGGCCGGCCACCAAGGTTGAGGGTTCGTGGCCGGGGAGGTCGTGTAGTTGCTTGCGTCGTAATACGAGAGCATTTGGCGGCACTGGCCGCGTGGGCAGTCCGTGTTGAAGTACGGCAAACCAACGACGGTAATTCCGATCGGCCGCTCAGCGCCACGAGCACACGCCGCGTTCGCTACTAAACCGCTCGTCTTCAATTGGAGGTCACGTTCAGCGTCGCGCAGGGCCGCTTCGGCTGCTTGGCGCGCGACTTCGAAATCGAGTTGGTTGCGGGTCAGACCTTCGGAGAGCGTGGAACGTCGGATGGTGAATGACGCCGCGATTGTGATGATCAACAGAAAGAGAAGTACAACAGGCAATGCGATGCCCTTGGTGGGCACGCGCTGCGCTCCGTCGCAAGAGCGACCTTCCATGGTGAGGTTCTTCATAGCGTGCCGGTCAGGTTGTTGCGCACTGCGTAGATTCGCTCAAAGCGCTTGTAGACCGTGTGGTCCGTGACTGGCTGTGTTTTCGAGTTGCCGCGGCAATCCACATAGGTGCGCGTGGCATCCCCGATACGAGCGCTTTGCAGGGATCGCACCAACATGCAGACTTTGACAGCAGACACGCGCTGCCATGGGTTCAGACCCGAAATTGTCGTGAGGGCGTTGACTTGAGCCGCTGTCAGAAATTGGTCTGGGCTTTGAACGGTTGTGTCGGTCCCGCCGGCCGCATAGACCCCATACCGAAAGACCAGGTCTTCGACCCCCATGAGCAGTGGTTGCAGAGCGGTGTTCGCCTCAACGCCGTTGCCGTGACAGGCGAGGCTATGTGCCGTGATGGTATTTCCGTCGGGGTCCGTGTAGTTGCTGTCGACAAGGCCAAATCTATTCGAAACGAATATTGGCAGCTTCGCCGCGGCCCGAGCTGTGTTGGCCGTATCGCTCGACGCCGGATTGCGATTGCAGTCGTTCGAGTTGCCTAGGAACGATGACGTTCCGAACTCTTCGGTTGCAAAGTAGTTGATGATGATTCCATCGGGTTTGCCCGCCTGTGTCGCTTCGCATGTCCCGCCCGCGGATGCGTCGTAGTGCGAACCATCGCAGCCGTACAACCCAGCGTTGTAGATGGAATTGACGCCCGGTGCTTTGATGTTGGTGTACTGGCCGTTGACCTTGTCGGTGGTCGCGTCGGTTGGATATTGGGCTGGGTAGAAGCCAGCCTTTTCAATCTCGCGGCCGACCATGTCGAGTGCGAGCTTGCCGGTTTCGTTGATGTCGCCATGGGCCTTCGTGGCTCGGGACGTTTCGGTCGTTGCCAAGTAAATGGACGAGGCGGCCAAGGACAGCACAAGACCGATCGTCAGGCCGACCATCAGTTCAACAAGTGTCACGCCCCGTTGAGATTGAATCTGATTCATGGTGTCACAAGCATGTTGGTGGGGCGAATCCCCGGGAGCTTTGAGGCCGCGGATGCAGGACAGCACGTTCGCCCGGCAATCCCGGTTTGCGTGCTGTCGCATGCAGCGGCCGAATCCAGTGACGTCGGAGCGCTGTCAAGCACAAAACTCTTGTCGAACCACATGACCGTGGCGACGTATCCAGTGTCGCGTTGGCCGCTGATGAATCCGGCTCCGCCAGGCAAGTCGCGTGCGAGCGCCAACCGCCAACGGACAATTTGAGACGCAGCGAGTTCAGCGGGTGTGCATGTGATTGCAGTTTCGCAATCCTTTGGGGCCGTGACCGTGCCCGCTTCGATAGCGGTTCGTTGTGTCGTGTAGTCCGTCAAGAACTGATACGCCGTGACGCTCGCGCTCGGATTCGCACGAACGCGGTCAGCGATGTCCGACAGGTTGGCGGCGACTGCGGCCCGAGCCCAGCCGCCTTGCGAATACCGCATGGTCAACACTTGCATTCCGGCGATGCCGAGCAGGCCGATCGAGAGGATCAGAATGGCTACCAAGACTTCGATGAGCGTCGAGCCTTGTTGGTCCGTGTGGCCACTCCTGGTGCCAATCAGCTTGGCAGGTTTGTGAAGTGTTTTCATGAGCATGAGGCAGTTGCGCCACGTACCGTTGCGCGCCCAGCAACGTCGAGGCAGATGAGCCGTTTCAATGCGGGGTCGGCTGATGGTGAGGTCACCTGAAAGTTGCCAGCGGCGGTCAAGGTGGCAAATCCGCGTGGATCGAACATCACCATGCTGAACGACGCACTCGATGGTGATATTGAGTAGCCTGTTGTCTGCGCTTGTCGTTGGCTTGTCAGGGTCGCGCCCGCGAGGCTGGGGTCCGTTTGTGTGCCATCGCAGGCAGGGTTGACGAATACGATCCAGCCCTTTTGGAAGTCGTCGCTGCTGCCGTTGCTGCACGTGTTTCCTGTCGTCAGGTTGGAGGAAACGTTGGTCGATGCGCAAATCGTCGCGCAGCTGTTTTTCGAAATGGCGAGCGCGCGTGTTTGTTGCAATGCGAACGTGAACTCGTTGCTGATCGATGCGAGCCTGTTCTTGATGATGATGCCGTTGAGGGAGGGCACTGCGAGTGTGGTGGCTATCGCTAGCACGGCCACGACAATCATTGATTCGATCAACGTGAAGCCGCGTACGAATCGGTTCGTGTTGCGCTCGTGCTGGACCATGATGTTGAGAGGTAATGACTGCTCTGTAGATGGGATGCGTCGGTAGCCCGCTCGTGTAAATTAACCGCGGCATTTTCATCAGCCTAGTGCCCGCAGACGAACGGTCGTTCCTGCGTGACTTGCGGAACCTTCCCAATAGCGAACGTGTACAAAGTCTCCAAGCTCCTTGCTCCGCCTCGGCTCGCATGGCCCGCCTGAACCGCTTGGTGGTGCCTGGAGAGGTCCATCTGGTGCGGCAATCAGCGGTGCCTGGTGCGCTACCTTTCCATGACGGTGCCGAATGCGAGGCGTTTCTTGCGAGCCTCAGGCGCGCGGCCACGGAACGTGGCGTGACCATTCACGGATACGCACTCCTGCCGGACACGTGGCTGCTGCTCTGTACGCCGGCCGAGGAGCAGTCTCTCGGCCGAATGATGCAGGCCATCTCGCGCTGGTTTGTTGCCGCATACAACCGTCGTCATGGTCGCGAAGGTGCGCTGTGGCGGAGTCGCTTTACCGCAGCGCCGCTTGCGGCAGGGCACGTCATCGATTGCCTTGTCTACGTCGAGCAGGCCCCCGTGCGTGCCGGTCTGGTCCAGTCGCCCGCGGAGTACCCGTGGTCCAGCGCGGGCCCTCACGTGACTGGTGGGCGCGACTTGGTGTTGTCCAGCAGTGTGGCCTTGTGGTCGCTGGGAAACACGCCGTTCGAGCGCGAAGCCGCCCACAGGCGAATGCTCGACGGTGGGCTCGCCACCGACAAGATGCGCCAGATCGAGGGGCGGCTTCTCAAGGGGTGGGGCTGGGCCAATCCTGAGGTTCTCGTCCAGTGGACGGCCACGGGTCGGCGGACGGTCCCCATGCCCCGGGGGCGTCCCTCCAAAGTCAAAGTGCGGGAATGAGTCTGTCCCTATTTAATTCCACGTGTTTTGATTTCTTGAATTAATTGGGGACAGACAAGCGGAGATTTTCGTTGTCGCCTTTTGTGCGCTGCAGTATTCTCGCGGGCATCCCCCTGGACAACCCGCTATGGACATGTCTTCAAACCAGGCTCCTTCGCAGCTCGCCACTGCATCCCTGGATGAACAGCGCCAAGCTGCACAAGGCCTGTACAACCCGGGCCAGGAACACGATGCCTGCGGCGTCGGCTTCGTGGCCCACATCAAAGGCCAGAAGGCGCACGGCATCGTCGAACAGGGTCTGAAGATCCTCGAGAACCTCGATCACCGGGGTGCGGTCGGTGCCGACAAGCTGATGGGCGACGGCGCAGGCATCCTGATCCAGATCCCGGACGATTACTTCCGGGCCGAGATGGCGCTGCAAGGCGTCGAGCTGCCACCTTTCGGCGAATACGGCGTCGGCATGATCTTCCTGCCCAAGGAGCACGCCTCCCGCCTCGCTTGTATTCAGGAGCTCGAGCGCGCCGTGAAGGCGGAGGGGCAAGTGCTGCTGGGTTGGCGTGACGTTCCGGTAGACCGCGACATGCCGATGTCGCCGACCGTGCGCGCGAAGGAGCCGATCCTCAGGCAGATCTTCATCGGCCGCGGGCCTGACGTGATCGTCCCCGATGCGCTCGAACGCAAGCTCTACGTCATCCGCAAGACGGCCTCCAGTGCCATCCAGGCCTTGAAGCTCACGCACAGCCGCGAGTACTACGTACCCAGCATGAGCTGCCGCACCATCATCTACAAGGGCCTGCTGCTGGCCGATCAGGTCGGCAAGTACTACAAGGACCTGAAGGATCCGCGTGTCGTCTCCGCGCTCGCCCTGGTGCACCAGCGCTTCTCGACCAACACCTTCCCCGAATGGCCGCTCGCGCACCCCTACCGAATGGTCGCGCACAACGGCGAAATCAACACCGTCAAGGGCAACTTCAACTGGATGCGCGCCCGTGAAGGCGTGATGAAATCACCCGTGCTCGGCAACGATCTGAAGAAGCTCTATCCGATCAGCTTCGAAGGCCAGTCGGACACTGCCACCTTCGACAATGCTCTCGAATTGCTCACGATGAGCGGCTATTCGCTTGCCCACGCCGCGATGATGATGATCCCGGAGGCGTGGGAGCAGCACACGACGATGGACGAGCGCCGCCGCGCGTTCTACGAATATCACGCGGCGATGCTCGAACCCTGGGACGGCCCGGCCGCCATGGTCTTCACCGACGGCCGTCAGATCGGCGCCACCCTCGACCGCAACGGCCTTCGCCCGGCACGCTACATCGTGACGGACGACGACATCGTCGTGATGGCGTCCGAGTCCGGCGTGCTCCCCATCCCCGAGAACAAGATCGTCAAGAAGTGGCGTCTGCAGCCGGGCAAGATGTTCCTGATCGATCTGGAGCAGGGCCGCATCGTCGACGACGAAGAGCTCAAGAACCAGTTCGCATCTGCCAAGCCTTACCGCCAGTGGATTGAAAGCGTTCGCATCAAGCTTGAAGAGATCCCGGTGGATGCCGAGCAGGGCGTGTTCACTGAGAGCCTGCTCGACCGCCAACAGGCCTTCGGCTATACGCAGGAAGATCTCAAGTTCCTGATGAGCCCGATGGCGCAGGCCGGCGAAGAGGGCATCGGGTCCATGGGCAATGATTCGCCGCTTGCGGTGCTGTCGGACAAGAACAAGCCGCTTTACAACTATTTCAAGCAGCTGTTCGCGCAGGTCACGAACCCGCCGATCGATCCGATTCGCGAAGCGATCGTGATGTCGCTCGTGTCCTTCATCGGGCCGAAGCCGAACCTTCTGGACATCAATGCGGTGAATCCGCCAATGCGGCTCGAAGTACCTCAGCCCATCCTCGACTTCGAGGACATGTCGCGCCTGCGCCATATCGAGAAGCACACGCACGGCAAGTTCAAGAGCTACGAGTTGAACATCACCTACCCCGCGGCTTGGGGGGATGAAGGCGTCGAAGCCAAGCTTGCCTCGCTGTGTGCGGAGACGGTGGACGCTATCAAGTCCGGCCACAACATCCTGATCATCAGCGATCGCAAGATGGACCGCGACCACATCGCGATCCCTGCGCTGCTGGCCTTGTCGGCTGTGCACCAGCACCTGGTGCGTGAGGGCCTGCGCACGACGGCGGGCCTCGTGGTCGAAACAGGCTCCGCTCGCGAAGTACATCACTTCGGCGTGCTAGCGGGCTACGGTGCCGAAGCCGTGCACCCATATCTTGCAATGGAAACCCTCGCGAGTCTGTACAGGGATTTGCCCGGCGACATGTCCGCCGACAAGGCGATCTACAACTACGTGAAGGCGATCGGCAAGGGCCTGTCGAAGATCATGTCCAATGGGCGTGTCGACCTACATGTCCTATTGCGGCGCTCAGTTGTTCGAAGCCATCGGTCTCGAGAAGGACCTGGTCGACAAATACTTCCGCGGCACCGCATCGCAAGTGGGCGGCATCGGAGTGTTCGAGGTGGCGGAAGAAGCCATCCGCATGCACAAGGCCGCCTTCAGCGATGACCCGGTCCTCTCGGGCATGCTCGATGCTGGCGGCGAATACGCGTGGCGAGTCCGCGGCGAAGAGCACATGTGGACGCCGGACGCGATCGCCAAGCTGCAGCACAGCGCGCGGGCGAACAAGTTCGACACCTACAAGGAATATGCGCAGATCATCAACGACCAGTCGCGTCGCCACATGACTTTGCGCGGCCTGTTCGAGTTCAAGTTCGATCCCAGCAAGGCAATTCCGGTCGAAGAAGTCGAACCGGCGAGCGAAATCGTCAAGCGCTTCGCAACAGGCGCGATGTCGCTCGGCTCGATCTCAACAGAAGCACACTCGACGCTTGCGATTGCGATGAACCGCATCGGTGGCAAGAGCAATACGGGCGAGGGCGGTGAAGACCCGGCGCGTTATCGCAACGAGCTCAAGGGCATCCCGATCAAGGACGGTACCAAGGTCAGTGAAGTCGTCGGCGAGAAGGTGATTGAAGCCGACTACGCGCTGAAGGCCGGGGATTCGCTGCGTTCGAAGATCAAACAAGTCGCCTCAGGCCGCTTCGGTGTCACCACCGAATACCTCGTCAGTGCCGATCAAATCCAGATCAAGATGGCGCAAGGAGCCAAGCCTGGCGAGGGCGGCCAACTGCCGGGCGGCAAGGTCAGCGACTACATCGGCTTCCTGCGCTACTCGGTGCCGGGCGTCGGCCTCATTTCACCGCCACCTCACCACGACATCTATTCGATCGAAGACCTCGCGCAGCTCATCCACGACCTGAAGAATGCCAATCAAAAGGCGAGCATCAGCGTGAAGCTGGTGAGCGAAGTGGGTGTTGGCACGATCGCGGCCGGCGTGGCGAAAGCCAAGGCCGATCATGTCGTGATCGCGGGCCACGATGGCGGCACGGGCGCCTCGCCCTGGAGTTCCATCAAACACGCCGGCACGCCCTGGGAGCTGGGCTTGGCCGAAACGCAACAGACGCTGGTTCTTAACCGCCTGCGCTCGCGCATCCGAGTGCAGGCCGATGGCCAGATGAAGACAGGTCGCGACGTTGTCATCGGCGCACTGTTAGGCGCTGACGAGTTCGGTTTTGCCACAGCGCCGCTGGTCGTCGAAGGCTGCCTCATGATGCGCAAATGCCACCTCAACACCTGTCCGGTGGGTGTGGCCACGCAAGACCCGGTGCTTCGCAAGAAATTCCAGGGCCGCCCCGAGCACGTGGTGAACTTCTTCTTCTTCGTTGCCGAAGAAGCGCGCCAGATCATGGCGCAACTGGGCATTCGCAAGTTCGACGACCTGATCGGCCGTGCCGACCTGCTCGACACCAAGAAGAGCATCTCGCATTGGAAGGCGAAGGGCCTGGATTTCAGCCGCATCTTCCATCTGCCATCGGCGCCGGAGGAAGTGCCGCGCCGCCAGGTTGAGGAACAAGATCACGGTCTTTCCAAGGCGCTCGACGTCAGGTTGATCGAGAAGAGCAAGCCTGCCTTCGAACGCGGCGAGAAGGTGCAGTTCATGGAAGAGGCGCGCAACGTCAACCGCACGGTGGGCGCCATGCTCTCCGGAGAGTTGATCCGCCGTCATCCCGAAGGTCTGCCCGACCAGTCCATCTTTATCCAGTTCGAAGGCACGGGTGGGCAGAGCTTCGGCGCCTTCCTCGCCAAGGGCATCACGTTCTATCTGATCGGTGACGCCAACGACTACACCGGCAAGGGCATGTCAGGCGGCCGCATCGCGATTCGTCCGAGCATCGACTTCCGCGGCGACGCGACCAAGAACATCATCGTCGGCAACACCGTGCTTTACGGCGCGACCAGCGGCGAGGCTTTCTTGCGCGGTGTGGCGGGCGAGCGCTTCGCGGTACGGCTGTCGGGCGCGACGACGGTGGTCGAAGGCACCGGCGACCACGGTTGCGAATACATGACCGGCGGCACGGTCGTCGTGCTCGGCAGGACGGGGCGCAATTTTGCGGCGGGCATGAGCGGCGGCATCGCCTATGTCTTCGATGAAGATGGAAGATTCGCCGAGCGCTGCAACACCTCGATGGTGTCGCTCGAAAAGGTGCTTCCGGTCAAAGACCAGGAAACCTCGATCGACAAGGCCATCTGGCACAAAGGCACCGCTGACGAGACGCTCTTGAAGAGGCTCATCGAAAACCACCACAAGTGGACCGGCTCGCTGCGTGCTCGAGACATCCTCGACCATTGGGCCGACTCACGCGCAAAGTTCGTGAAGGTGTTCCCGAACGAATTCAGGCGCGCGCTGGGCGAGTTGAATGCCGCGAAGGAAGCCGGCGACACCATCGCGAAGGCGAAGGCCGCCGACAAAAAGAGCAAGACGGTGGGCGCCAAGTAAGGACATGGCCCAAAACAATTTCCGGGCCATGTCCTAAGCGGTGCCTGCATCAGCAATACCAAATCGGGAACATCATGGGAAAAGTCACCGGGTTTCTTGAATACGAGCGCGTCGAAGAGGGCTACGCGCCCGTTTCCAGCCGCGTCAAGAACTACAGCGAATTCGTCATTGGCCTGAAGGAAGAAGAGGCCAAGGTCCAGGGCGCACGCTGCATGGACTGTGGCATTCCGTTCTGCAACAACGGCTGCCCGGTCAACAACATCATTCCGGACTTCAACGATCTCGTGTACCGCGGCGACTGGAAGAACGCGTGGCATGTGCTGGATTCGACCAACAACTTCCCGGAGTTCACCGGCCGAATCTGCCCCGCGCCTTGCGAAGCAGCCTGCACGCTGAACTTCAATGACGATGCGGTGGGCATCAAGAGCATCGAGCACGCGATCATTGATCGCGCATGGAAGGAAGGCTGGGTATTGCCGCGTCCGGCGAAGACACGCACGGGCAAGAACGTGGCGATCGTCGGTTCGGGGCCTGCCGGCCTTGCCGCTGCGCAACAACTCGCCCGTGCCGGGCACGATGTGACGGTGTTCGAAAAGAACGACCGTATCGGTGGCCTGCTGCGCTACGGCATTCCCGACTTCAAGATGGAGAAGTCGCACATCGACCGTCGCGTCGAACAGATGCTCGCCGAGGGCGTGGTCTTTCGTGAAGGCGTGATGATTGGTCACCTGCCCGAAGGCAGCAAGGTCACGAACTGGGCCAAGGAAATCATCAGCCCCGAGATGCTCAAGGACCAGTTCGATGCGGTCGTGTTAACCGGTGGTGCGGAGCAGCCGCGCGATCTGCCGGTGCCCGGGCGCGATCTCGAAGGCATCTACTTCGCGATGGAGTTCCTGCCGCAGCAGAACAAGGTCAACGCCGGCGACAAAGTCAAGGGCCAGCTTCGCGCTGAGGGCAAGCACGTTATCGTGATCGGCGGTGGTGACACTGGCAGCGACTGCGTGGGCACGAGCAACCGCCACGCGGCGGCGAGCGTCACACAGTTCGAACTGCTGCCCATGCCTCCTGAGGAGGAGAACAAGCCGCTGGTGTGGCCCTACTGGCCGATCAAGCTGCGCACGTCGTCCAGCCACGAAGAAGGCTGCGAGCGCGAGTTCGCCATCGCGACCAAGGAGTTCATCGCCGGCGAAGGCAAGGAAAAGGGCAAGATCAAGGCGCTCAAGGCCGTTCGTGTCGAGTGGCAGGGCAACAAGATGGTCGAGGTGGCAGGCAGCGAGCAGATCCTGCCGGCCGACATGGTGCTCCTTGCCATGGGTTTCGTGGGCCCGGTGGGCAGCATCCTCGAAGCATTTGGTGTTGAGAAGGACTTGCGCGGTAATGCACGGGCCGGTGCCGATGTCATCGGCGGCTATCAGACCAACGTGCCCAAAGTGTTCGCCGCGGGCGATATGCGCCGTGGTCAGTCCCTGGTGGTGTGGGCAATCCGCGAGGGTCGACAAGCCGCTCGTTCGGTCGACGAGTTCCTGATGGGCGCGAGTGACCTGCCTCGATAGTCGGTAGGTGGTAAGGCCCCCCAGTCGCCATGCTCCGCCATCCGGCTTGGGGCGCCCCGGCGCCAGACAAACCGTCCTTTCGGGTGGTCTGTGCGCAACATCGCACAGACCACCCCCTACGGTTTGCCCCGGGGATTTCGATGCCCGTGCGAGAATCGTTCGGTCTTCGTGCGCCATTTCCCATTTGGTGGCGCATGCCCGAATAATCCAATCAGGCCTCTCTCCGGCCGGCTCCATCCGCTTGAAATCTGACAGCCTGATCGAGATCGATCACGTCACGTTCGGCTACGACACCGGCCGAACCATCCTCAAGGACGTGAGTCTTCGTTTTGCGCGTGGCAAGGTCACCTCCATCCTGGGTGGCTCGGGCTGCGGCAAGACCACCCTTCTGCGCCTCATTGGCGGCAGCAATGCCGCCACGTCCGGCGCGGTCCGTTTCGATGGCGAGGTCGTCGACCCGCGTGACCGCGAGCGCATGTTCCGCATGCGCCGGCGCATGGGCATGCTGTTTCAGTTCGGAGCGCTGTTCACCGATCTTTCGGTGTTCGAGAACGTAGCCTTCCCGCTGCGAGAGCACACCGATCTTCCGGAGGCGATGATTCGCGACATCGTGCTGATGAAGTTGAATGCCGTGGGTCTGCGCGGTGCGGCGGGCTTGCGCATTTCCGAGGTTTCGGGTGGCATGGCCAGGCGCATTGCGCTGGCTCGGGCCATCGCGCTCGACCCGGAACTGATCATGTACGACGAGCCTTTCGCCGGGCTCGACCTGATCTCGATGGGCGTCGCGGCCAACCTGATTCGTACGCTGAATGATGTCACCGGCGCCACCTCGCTGGTCGTTTCACACGACGTGCCCGAGTGCATGGCAATCAGTGACTACGTCATTCTGATGGCGCCTCAAGGCCGCATCGTTGCGCAAGGCGTTCCCTCCGATCTGATGAACTCCACCGATCCCGAAGTGCGGCAGTTCGTGCGTGGCGAGCCTGATGGGCCGGTCAAGTTCCACTATCCGGCGGCGCCGCTCGCGCAAGACTTCGACGTCAAGGAGCCCGTGGCATGAATCCGGTGACCACAGTCGGCACCCGCACCTTGTCCGTGCTCCGTTCGTTCGGCCACGCGGCCTACTTCTTCGTCGACCTGCTGAAGGCCATCCCTGTTTCCCTGCGTCGCTTCGGCTTGGTTGTCACGCAAATCCATGCGATCGGCAACCTGTCATTGCTGATCATCCTGGCCTCTGGCATGGCAGTGGGCTTCGTGCTTGCGCTGCAGATGTATTACGCGCTCGTCACCTACGGTGCGACCGAATCGCTTGGATTGATCGTCAACCTCTCGCTTGTGCGTGAACTGGGTCCGGTGGTGGCTGCACTTTTGTTCGCGGGCCGCGCGGGCACGTCGCTCACAGCCGAGATCGGCCTCATGAAAGCCGGCGAACAGATCGCCGCGATGGAAATGATGGCCATCGACACCAAGAGCCGTGTGCTCGCGCCCCGCTTCATTGGCGGGATGGTGTCCATGCCCTTGCTTGCGATTCTGTTTTCTGCGGTCGGCATACTCGGCGCCTATGTCGTCGCCGTGCTGCTGCTGGGAATTGACTCGGGCAACTTCTGGTCCATCATGCAGTCGCGCGTCGACGTCTGGCGTGACGTCGGCAACGGCATTGTGAAGAGCTTCGTGTTCGGCATCATCTGCACCGCCGTCGCGCTCTATCAAGGTTATGAAACCGAGGCCACGCCGGAGGGGGTGGCCTATGCCACGACGCGGACCGTGGTGATCTCGTCTTTGTCCGTGCTGGCCACGGACTTCGTGCTCACTGCGTTGATGTTTTCGACGGGCTGAGAGCCTGAGAGTCTTTCGATCATGCCCGCTCATCACGCCAAAAGACCCCTGCTCGTCGTTGCAAATGCTCGCCATAGCCCGGGCTATGGCTGTGCTTTGCGCCTAGATCAGGTGCCTTTTGACGCGCTGCTCGGACACGCTCGAAAAACTCTCAGCCTCTGA